>Ga0210059_1002808_pt1 | contig 27506 bp, 17 predicted proteins | sample Ectturendosymbi2_FD_188042 | JGI IMG/M metagenome (GOLD analysis project Ga0210059, IMG submission 188042) | Ecteinascidia turbinata endosymbiont from Florida, USA - Sample 2 (SPAdes) (version 2) | ecosystem: Host-associated > Tunicates > Ascidians > Unclassified | place: Key West, Florida... | reverse complement strand
CAGAACCGGGTTGAGAACCACTGGTCTACATGAATTGGATAGACAGTCACAGCCGAGTCGACGAGGGTGTCACAGTCGGGAGCTGCAGGACCAACCGTTTACTTTTTGCAGACGGTTTGGTACTGCTATCGTCTTCTCAACGGTCTTGAGCATGCACTCTATCGGTTTTCTGCTGCGTGAGGCCGAGGCGGAATGAAAATTAGTGCTAAAAATACAGAGGTACTACTCTATGTCCCTCTACAAACCCAAGGCAGTGTATGCGGCAATGAGCGGCAATACACTGCAGCAGGTGGAGACGTTCAAGTACCTAGGGGTGGTATTTACGTGTGACGGAAGGCGGAGGCCCAGGAGATTGATACACTGGTTGGTAAAGCTAACGCAGTTCTGCGTGAGCTTTATCGCTCTGTGGGCACAAAACGGGAGCTTTCAAACACCGCAAAGCTGTCGGTTTTCAAATCGATCTTTGTTCCGATCCTTGGCTATGGCCATGAATCTTGGGTAATGACCGAAATAATATTAACCCAGGTGCAAGCACCAAAGTTGGGATTTTTGAGAAGAGTCCACGGTGTGACAAAGGGGCGTACCGTGGTTAGCTTGCGCCCGGTGCAAGAAACAATTTAGCACCTCCATATTTTAACCTAAGCTATTTTGGGATTATATGTCCTGCATTGAAGAAAAAAATTGCGACATTGTTTCGACTTTTCGGCAGCGCCCAGTGATTTGGCGTCCAGGCATTGTGCCCCCGTCATTACGCCCCTGGTGTGACATTTCGGTACAAAGCGCACCTGTGAAATTCACAGTGCCCTGAATGTCGAACCACTTCTAATTGAGAGAATACAACTACGTTAGTTCGGCCAGGTACCCAGAATGCCCAACGGAAGACTGGTGAGGCAAGCCCTGCTGGCTATACCCACGAGAAAGCGACCCAGATGTCGTGCGAGGCCTAGGTGGAGTGACTGCATCTCCGACCTTGCTTGGTCCCGTCTTGATGTGGAGCCAGCAGAACTACCTGAAATTGCTGTTGACCGTGAAATATGTCAAGTTCTGTGGTTGTTGCCCCCGCAACCCTCCCTAAAGGAAAATCGGCATGAAAATGCATGAAATGAATAAGATTTACGTTAGTTTATTCACCGGTGTTTAAAAGTGTTCAGCTAGCGAGTTAACAAGTTGCTCAGACGGCTAGAATTGATTAATACGAACGTAGAGATGGCTAGAAATGATTTGCCTATAATTCATGATACCTTTCGCAAGAAATGAATGTAAAATTAAGTTCATGTACCGCTATTGCTGCATCAGCATCATATTGCGGCCCGCGGGTTACCTTTTCAGTCCTCATGTGGCCCACGGAGCAATTTGAGTTTGAGACCCCTGGTTTAGATGGTGGAACCGAAGCACAGCCTGAAATTTGGTTTCCGGCTCCACAACCTTAGTTTGTGCTGTGTGTAGATCAGGGCTGCTGAAAACTTTTTCCGCATGTCCCACCATCCATCACATGTATCATTTCGCAACACCTCATCTATATAGTGTAATAATTCAATTGTGCATTTAATACAATGGTTTTCACTTTTCACTTGACCAAATCATTTTGGAGCTGGACCCAGAAACTTTTAGATGTTGCAGCCGGTGCTGAAGCCAAAAAACACTTTAGATGCCTGGAGCTGGAGCCAGATCCAGAGCATGAAATTTGAATTCTGGCTCCACAGCCCTATCCACACTACACTTTCATAAACTACACCACGTAGTCATGTGACGTCTTATCGCCAATACAAGACGCAACAACGGACAAAGATATACAATAACGTACGTGTTGCGACGGCGTACCGCAAGAAGTTATGTTAACGTCCAAGACACATGTTGCTCACATCCACCACATGCTGCGGCATCTCTGGTCATGGGCTGGTCAAACATCACCTAAGGTGCGCATCGGATCGTAATGTGCTCCACAGCAATTAAAAAATGGAGCGAGCGTTGAGGTTTAGAAAAGGAGCGAGGGCCCTTTTTGAAACCTGAATGGCTTTCCAGCTATCGCTCCTCAAAAAGTGGCTGGCTACTGACAAGGTCTGGCAACTAATAATTTTTATTGCTTGCTTTTGTTTTTCTGCAAGCGAGTTTACCAATTTTTAACTGTGCCGCATTTATTCCACGGGGGGTGTGAGAAAATTGCTTCTTGTTTCTTCTTGCGCATTACTGTAGTTATGATACAACTTTGTAACAAAATAATGGCTTGTGTATGGGAAAATAACTATTTGACTTCGTTTGATTTAAGCTATTTTTAAAATAATGATTCAAGTTGAAAGTGTTTAGGAAGCGACTTACTTTAATTGTTTCAACTTTTTAAACTATCATACTTGGTGCAACTGCAGTAAACGCATTTTGCTGTTTTGAAAAGTTACAGAAACAAAGGCAGCAATGGCATTCACCATCTCTGAGAATTCGCGAGTATTACCTCCAGCCCCACATTATCCGTTTGAAACGGCGGGAGTAAGCAGTAAACTGTATCGCAACACAGACATTCGGTAAGATTCCCTCTCTCTCTTGTTCATATTAGCACCTAAAATGTAACTAGCCTGCTTCAAATTACGTGAAATTTCTAAAACTTTTTATTTTACATATTATGAGATCCGACTTTTTAGCTGTAAGCTTCACTATTTGGGGATTTTACTTTTAGCTTCACTGTTAGCTGTTAGCTTCATTAATTTTGAGTTTTGTTTGATTCTATTTTATACTTCATGCACTTCGAAGAGCTGCAGCCAACGGAAGATGCATACTCAATGGGAAAAATACATACTCAGTAAACATGATAGTGTCTGATTCTTTGCTGTGAAAGGAACCTATCGATAGATATGGTTAGTTAGTTATTCAGTCATGTGTATGCCGAAACTAGGATTCAGGGTCATGTTCACCCGAACTGAAAGTGGGAGATTCTTATGTGGAACCTATGACCGCCTACACAGTACATACCAGTACACACACAACAGTGGTTTTTGTCTCGTTTCAATACGATATACCGTAGGTAACCTACAGTACATGACCGAACAGTATTTTCTTGAATTCAGAAAAAATATAGGCTAGGTGTTGCAAACGTCTACACCACAAGGAAAGTATCAATGCATAAATTTTGAAAAAAACATTTTTCAACAATACTCATATTTGATACAGTTCAAATAAAACATTTGCAATCTTCCACATACCCGACCACGGATGCGCAAATCAGAGCGGGTAGTCGATCAATAGTGTAAATTCATAAAGTAACATTCAACTGTTGCCGCTATCAGTAGTGTAAAATGCGGTTTGCTATATTTCGAACATTTGCTACTTTCATTCAAGTTTAGTGATCAATAACACACAGACCAGACTGGTGTTTACTTGAGACTTGAAGTTCATTGAAATCCTTCGCCAAAGATGTACGTATATTGCATATACTTAGTCGCCAAAAATCTTCAAAAATAACTTTTGCTTAAAGTTTGTAAAAGGTTTCATTTTTTGTCTGTAAAACTCCTGTGCTCTGCCGAACTTGAAAACTAACACGCTGAGCTCAGCAGTAATTGAGCTATAGGACCGAATTTGACCACTCAGTGCCTGCTATAAAAATGCAACCTATACTACTCTTCACTAATAACCTAACCACTGCCTTTTCAAAAATAGCGCAACCCCGTTACGTTTTGATGATCACTGTTAAACTGTTTTTCGGATGTATTTTATCGAAACCAGTTAGCTTTTCGTTGACAATATTTTGACAGCAAATAAAACGCCCTGTTTTTCATTTCCAGATCGCGTGGGCGCAAAGTAGTTTTCCAAAGAATGCGGGGAGCTCAATACCCAGGAAGCAGAATGTCTAACTACTCCTACCCATCTGTAATCAGTAGCACGCAACAAATTCTATGTCTGACACCCACCATGTCGCCTGTACCTTCAAGAAATTCCGCCAGATTGCAGTACATCAAACGTCCCAGTCTAGTCAGTGGAGAAAACTTGTTAAGAACCACTCCTATTTCCAGAAGGAAATTTGTTCCTGGACCAAGTGACAAGTCGCCTTCTCCACCCCACACAGCAAGAAGCTTACCGTTTATTTCCCAAACAAATGAACAGTACAAGCATACTGGTAAGTTGACTATTACTGCTCATTCATTGCTGAAACCAAATTCAGCAAGATCTGTGAGCAAACCTGTATCAAGGACCGAACATTTGCAGCAGTTTAGAGCACAGCTTGAGTCTTATTTGGGACCGAAGAGAAAGGAAACAAGCATTGTTGCTAGAAAAATGGCTCCCGTGTTGCGCGTCGTTCCAGCGGGCGCCCAGCTGTCCGCAAGGAGTCGTGCAAGTGTTGAAAAATACAAAACTCCTCTCGAAGATTCCGAAGAAGCAATGCAAAAGCGAGTGCATTTCAGCGATCAACTCGGTCTTCCTCTGACAAGAAGTATGACCCCGAACTATCGTCGCAAGCATTCGTATATTTTGAGATGGTTAGAAACAGCTGGGCGCTCTGTGCAACCTCTTGCTTGACTGTTACAACAAGTTTTTCATTAATAATTATCAACTTACCAGACTGGTTTATGCGGAAGCTGGCTCAATGAGCAAGTTGTTGCTCAGAATGCGTGTTTGATGTAACGGACGTAAACAAGGCTGACGGGCTTTATCCGAAATTAACACCACTTGATATGACATTGCATAAAAGTTAATTGTACCTTCTTAATTTAGGCTTCATCTTTATAATTAGGGTTTCGTTCTCCTCTGAGTAAATCAAAGAATGCAATGCTTTGTATTATAACAAAGGTAAACTTGATCGAAAAGTGCCTCCTGACAACAACATGCAGTTTTCTTGAAAACAACTGACGACTTCACTAGTTCATCATGAAAAGTAGAAAATTTTAAATTTGATAAGTAAATTAGAGTAAACTTGTTTGGGTATCGAGCATTTCTTGTGGAGCGCTTTTATCATTATGCTCTCCACTTGAACCTTATGTTTAAGCTTTACTATAAGCGTTTAATTGCTTTAGGGTATTTGATTTAGCCATTTTTTATCTTTCCCTGCTTTGCTTTTGCACGTGAAAATGGCAGTTTTTGTCAACCCACTTTCAAATAACCGTCGAATGCGAGAAGATACTGTTGCCATTCGTTCAGAAAAATAGAATACAAAGAAAATCACAACTGGTGTGTTGGATTTCTGTGTATGGCAAAAACTAAAAATACCCGGGTTAATAAACGGCTGAGTGAAATCACTGCGTTATCGGCCATAACTTATCTTACAACGAGTTTATTTATTTCCTTGAAGATTAGAAGGTACAAAATTTTGTGATAGCACGCATAATGTTTTAAATTTGCAATTTAATGGCAGCATATTGAATAATAAAGATTAACAAAAATTGACTACTTTGAAAAAAGTTTCTGAAAATTCCCCTTTCACAAAAGGTGTTGAAATAATAGTTTTGGCAGGTGATTTTGTAGCAACTTTTACCTTGAATAAAAGAAATAACAAAATGCTAGTCAAATGAATTAATACCACTTTCAATAGCACTGGATACCATGCACTAATATAAGGAATATAACAGTAAATCTTCACAAACTTTTCTAGCATTATCATTCCCAAAAGAACGAATAAAACCTATTGCAGCTGAATTTTCTAGAAACGGTGCTTGAAGTGCTGTGTCGTGCTTAAACTTCTTGCTGCTCTCGAAATGTTTGTCAAATACGGATTTCCGCAAATGCCTCAGGGCAACATAAGCCGTATGTTAGAGAATATTTAGATTGACATCAGGATGATCAGAAAATAACAGAGATAGTTAAAACTTTGCCTTTGCGAAAGTTCAACAAAGCGTGATAGCGCTTTCATCAATGTTTTAACAAAAGGGAACAAAAGAGATATCCTTGAGAGTAACTATTTGAGGGCATCATAACAGGAATTCAGTCTAGTTTGTGAATGATTTCATTGGATTCAAGCTATGTATTTTCTGTAGACGCTTCACGGGCGAAACCCAAATGTGGCCAAAGGTCTAGTTTGGTAAACGAAATACTTGAAACACTTCTGCGTGTGTGCCAATTTTTTATACCACGAGATATAATTACCTATACTAAACAAGGATAGCTGTGGGGTCTTCGTATAAGGCAATTTCGTGTACATATGCTGACTACATTATCATGATACATAGTGAGCAGCTAGTGCTTGTTAAGAAGTAAAACTATGCCATGTGAAAATAGAACTCACTGCTGTTTTAATTTAAAGTGGTGTTATACTTTTCAGATACAGTTTAATACTTAGCTCATCAATTAATACTGGTTTTCGGTAAGAAAGGGCGTTGCATGCAGCCAAATCCACAGTTTTGTAACATCTAAGGGAAGAGCGGAGATGGGTCATGTATAAATAGCATGAAAATCCCTGCACCTACAAGTGTGACTCGAATATTGCTTTTTTACTGCGAAAGCATAATGCTTTGTCAATGTTATAATATACAATTTTCCAGTTGCAGAAACCGCTACAAAAGTTAAGAAATGCAGTTTGAAGTGGACAATTCCTGAAGGAATAATATAATACTATGTTATATTAAGTCGTTTCAGTGAACTATAACTTTTATTTTCTATTACACAGATAAACATCAAAGAAGAAACTAGAAAATGTAAGAAAAATTGCTTTCGAAAATCTTTTCGATCTACTACATATGTAGTTGATATGCTAATAGTCTTTTCCCAAACGACCTCGTTTCGCTTGTAACACCACTTTCATCTTAGTCCACCATTTCATCAGAAAATGCTAGACAACAGGTTTGGTTTGAAAACGCGTGTGTGATCGCGGTAATTTTCAATGTGCTTGCTGAAACAGTCATAGCAACTTCACTTGTAAGGACTCCGTACACTTTTCACAAGCGTAGCTTTACTGTTATGTTGCTATAAGGCGCACAGAATGATTCTGATGTTGCAACAAATTTTATAAGTTCAATTCATACTTTCTATTGGTGCTCATCCAATTAGTCAGAAGCATGTATCTTTGGCGAAATTAGGACTACAATTTGACATCGATCTACATTACAGTATTTAAAGTTGCTTTGAAATTGGTGAGAGTTTGAGTGACTTTGAAAAGCAATCAACAAATTTTCTGAATGAAGGACATATCTCTACTAAAATAATTTTGTTGATATTTTTTGGCAAAAACTATCTCATGCAAAAAGTTATGAATAACCAGATTCAACAATTAAAATTACGCTCACCTAACTTGTTAAATCAGCAAAAGAAGTAAACTCTTTTGATGAGATTTACGATATGTAACAAACGTGTTGTTGCTGGAATATAAAAAGAAACAAGGTTACGTGTGGTAACAATTAGGCAAAACCGACAGATACTTGCCTGACAACACCACAGTGTTTTTCAGTTTAGCATTGCTATTTCGTGCGTTTTATTTGATAATTTGATTGGGCAACATTTTTCTAAATCTGCAACAACTTTTGTTGTTCACTGACTTCAAAATTAAAATTAAGTTTAATTTTTGTTAACATCCTTTTTCGCAATGGTTCCCATTTACCAGGCAATTCTGTTTTTCATCAAAATTCGGTTTTCTCGCACAAAAAGTTTTTACGCGACATATGTGAGATACAAAATGCCATAGCTTCCAGTAAAAATTAACTTAAAAGACAGGGCTTTCTGTCAACATAAAAACGAAATGCTACAAATCAGGACTTTCACTGACGTTATAGTAGGGAAGAACAAATATTGCTGAATATATCCGGCTTTGGTACGTTCCGATTATCTGGTAAATATACATAAATAAATGTGCTCTGGTTCACCACGTAGGAATTTAATTGGGGTCGAAGTTGTCTTGACTGATAGGATAAGCGAAAGGATGGTGTAAGTGTCTTTTTTTACTGTATGTTAAATCCTGTAAACTTTTTTTGGTTCATTAAAGTCCGCATGATCCCGTTGATGGTAATGTGTGTTGTGAGTATACAAAGGATTTAAGCGTGAAACATTCAGCACTACCTGAGTTTGTTCAAATCTATAAAAAAGGTACGCACGCTTTCAAATTGTCTTAACAACACTGTTTTGAACATTCATGATCCCATTACACAATTCGTAAGCTACTGGTAAGTCCAGCGCTCTATCAAAAATATTAATATTCGCCTTTAAGTTATGCAGAAATCAGGCATTGTTTGCGTGATTAGAAATTGTTAAAAGCCGACATTTTGCAAAAAATCATTCCTATAGCTCTAACCCAAATGTTTGCAACACGTTTGCTTCAAAATATTTGGTTTTTATATGTTAGGTTCAATTGAGAAATATATGAACCTATTTTGCCAAACACTTTCATTTGCTAACAATGAGTTATATTTTCTATGGTCATAAATTTCCTAAAGTTTACTGTGAAAAATTGTAATCATACCGATTTGCCCTCGGATTTTCGACTAATTTTTATAAACATAACACCGACTGTAGCCTATCAGATTCTATTTTCCCAAACAATATTGCATTATCCACAGTTTTGTGGCCCATAACATGCAGTGCAAAACACATGGGCTGAAAGCTGCTAAGTGCATCATAGCTGAAAGCTGGTTCAAGTCAGCTGCACGCACAACCGTTGTAATATCTGCACTCTTCTTCAAATCATGCTTCCGTTTTAGTCTGTAGTACCAGAAATACCACCCCGAGCATCTGTTGCTAAATTCAGGATTGACTTCCCTGCTGGCTTTGCTACCAGGATCACAGCGTTTGCTCGTCAAGATTGAATATAGAAATACTTATACTTACATTTTTTAATTCCTGTGTTATGGTCGGTAGTCATCCTTTATGTAGCAAGTTGATTATTACTTGTATCTAGAAAACGAAGAAGACACTAGCAGAGGTAAGTATCAAGACGTTTTCAGTAGTAAGCCTGCGATATTGTTCTTATCAGATTTAAAAATACCTGAAGGACAGGCAAGCAAAAAGCAGTTCAAATATTGTCCGGGTTTGAGTGGTATAGATAAGAACAGATCAAAAGGATTAAGAATAAAGTATAAAGGTTCCTTCGGATTTACGATTTCACGGGGTCAAAAATTAAGAGAAATGATAGGTTACTGAAGTAAGCTATTAGCAAGCAGTCTAAACTAACAGCACATAAGTGTTCGTTTGCAATGTCATAAGACGCAGGAGTGCCTACTATTGAAATATTTGTCAGAAGAGGTTGGCCCTTTCTTATATGCTGAAAGGGGAAATTTTTATAATATTAGACGTCGGTCTTTTGAATGATCAATTCAACAATTTGCTTTAACAATTGCTACACATTCTTCACTTGAGTGCATTAAAACTCTCGGTTGATCTCGAGTAAATTTGATGAGTTTACCCTTACATCAAAGAGCACAGCGCAATTTTGCCACTGTTTGCAACCAATTTTGGTCGACCCCTGAAAGGAATGATTTAAATTTAGCTAGGCACGCGAAAGTTGCAACAATCGATAGCCTGTAGGCATTTCCTACGTTATTACGAAGTTGTGGGAGGTTACTCTTTGGCCTGATGTTATTGGTTGGCATTGATCACGTGATTCTGCCTGACTTTTCACAGACAGTAAATGTCACCTACGCCAGTCGGTCATTGTATGCGACACAATTGCTCTTTGTGAAATAACAATTGAAGACGCAACATGAAGCCGTCATGACTCTACGTATTTCGCAGAAAAGGAATTGGTGAACTGCTTTTGGTTCCAGGGTAAAGTGTTCATTGCGAGTTTATAGCTTGAGTAGAAACAGGGAGGCATAATAAACGTCAGTTGATAAGCATTTTTAAAGGAATTTTGTTTTTTTTGTGATTCAATCAAAAGTTTATTCTCTTTGGAATTTAAAAATCACTTCTTCGGTGTTATCATCGGGTCGAAACTCGTTTGAAACAACTGCTTTTTGATTATTTCCTTCAACTTATTTTGGTGTTATTTGTCAGCTGTAATCCGTACCCGTTTCTGATCTGTAAGCTTTCTATGCCATATCGTTTTAATAAACTAAAAAATTATCCCAATACCTACATAGAGCTCAACAGTACATATAGAAAGGATTGTGAAGCATATATTTAAGACTCGACAAAGGGCAGAAGCAGTCGGCAAGATGTCTCAGAATTTTCGCTCATCCTTGGCTTTGAAACAAATTATCAAAACGTAAACCAGACAAGGGGTACAAAAAACTGTTTCTGCTGTGATGTTGTGTTTAGAGAAGCACTGCAATAATTGAAGTACCTACCAAAAGATATACAAAATGTTTATGACTGATGTGTTTTGCTCTAAGCGACACTTGAAGACCAGATCAGATAAAAACGTAATCAAATTCGGAAGCAGAGCAAAACGCAGTAGGCTTAGTTGTAAACAAGAAACAGTGACCTCTTTTCTTGGAGATTCGATAATTTTTCTCCGAAAAAAACGAATGCTGTAAAAATGTACAGGGGTGGAAGTTAGCGATCAAGAAATGTTGAGATTTACAATATTACAATGTTTGGCTACGCGTGCTGACTCTCCCTTCATTGCAAATGCCTGCCATATCCAAAACAACTGTTAAAAAAAGCAGGAAATGACGTGTTACGTTTGAAGCATGATGATGGTGATGACAAAACGCCTACCATAGCCAAGCTTTTACGCACTGCATAACGGCCAAACGAAAAACCGCACTGAATTTGTGACAAAAACACCAATGTGTCGGTCGGACAATCAATGCAATCTTTTACCTCCTCGGCTCCCAAAAGTTTTAAAGTGATCAGGAGGATTCCCACAGAGATTCACAAGCTTTTCCTCCTTAAACTTGTTTTGGTACTTTTGCTTGTCCGCGTGTGCGTTCTGCAAAAGACATTGTGATCAAGGCAAGTGATAATTTTGCTACTGCAGATTGGATTAAACGTGGAGTTTGTCATGCACGTCATTTGAGTGCAAGTTTAGTCAAGCAGCCTATAATGGTTTGACAATATATTTTGTTACTTGCGTTAGAATTTTAATCGGACTAAATTTTTTCCAAGATGTAAACTATGCACAAAAATTAAGACCAATTCCACCTTTTGCAAAATAGGCAGTACACCACATTCTGTGACAAACGCTTTAGCTCAAGTTGCATTGTTATGTTGTTTAAATGGTTTCAATGTCAGTTACCATGAAGACATACTATCATAGAAATTTAAAAAAAGCTATACCTTGCACAAACTTGTTACTCTCGTGATATAGTGACTGTATTCTTGCAAGGACACATAGAATCACTTATAATCACTTGCAATTTGTACTATTTTCTTCCGTTTGACACAATATTAAATCAAGTTATGGCTTCCGTTTTGAAACCTGTCCGTTTGCTTTTGAAAAACAACTGCACTGCAAGTAAAGCATTGCCAGCACTTTGGAGCAAGGCAACCGGAGCTCAATATCAATTTAGAACCAGCAGCTCTCAGTACGTTGACTACTCGGATACTAGAAGAGTCATAATCACAGGTGAGAAGCTGACAAGAGTTTAGGTATTCGGTAATTTTGTACAAAAAAAAACTTCTTATTCCATGCGAAGGACACAGGATTAGGCTCAATGGGTTGAGTAGAAAATCTTTCAAATTTTTTCGGAGCAGGTGGTCTGGGACAACTGGGGAAAAACTTGGCTTCCAAACTGCGCCGCAGGTTTGGAAGAAACAGCGTTTTGTTGACAGACATCAAAAAACCGAACAGCTGCGTCCTTGACGAAGGTATGACACACAATATTTTTGACATTGATTCTTGCTTTTGCGGATATAATTTCAGAAAAAAACTTTCAATAAAAGTTTTCGTTAGAGATTTCATCAAACACATTTCCAGTTTTTCTTGCAGCCTTGGCTTTTACGTCTGCTGTGCTGGGCAAACCACACAATAAGTGCTGCCAGTATATTTTTCGTGCATTAAAAGTAGTCGTGCAGTCTTGTTTTATGTAGTATGAGGGTTTGAATTTCAAATAGTCAACGATATTGAATCTTAAGGAAGGCATTTTATAAAAACCGGTTAACATTGCTCAGGTATTACGATTTAACGATATATGCAGGTTTTCTGCATAGCGTTTTGTAAGTATTCATTACTTTTGCACTAGAGATCAAATCTTTAACGATAAAGTAGGGAACGTTTCACAACATGTAGCAAACTTTCTCAACACCACGATTTCTGTAAAAACTTTTTCTCTACAAGAAGTAGAAAGAACAAGCTTGAATAATAAGATAAAATGATTCATTACAAGATATGTCTCACAGAGAAATACGTCAGTGGGTATGGAGAGAAAATTATGGAATGTTGGCACTGCTAAAATAAAGAAATATCTTAAATATATTTACATTTTAATTGACTGAAACTTAACCTTTTAGTAAAACTAATGTAATTGCTGAGTGGTAAACTAAGTTGAATTAACATTGGTTTATGCAGCGGAAAACTCCATCCACGTTTAGGAATTTTTTAATATTCTGTCTGATCTTCGTTGTTGGCGTTTTCTTTTTTTATTCTGTGCTAGGAAGCCATAACTCAAGATGCTTTGCTATGTGCTTTGCAGGTCCCTTCGCCTACGCCGACATACTCGATTACGATTCTATAAAACAACTTGTTGTTAACCATGGTGCTGACTGGCTGATTCATTTCAGTGCCCTCTTAAGCGCTGTGGGGGAAGCCAATGTGCCACTGGCGATCAAAGTAAACATAGAAGGGTTGCATAACGTGCTGAATGTTGGTAAGTTTTGGAGTTTCAGTTGATATAAAGTAGATTGTGTTTGTTAGGACCTTGCTTTTCCAAAGTGAAAGAGTGAGACATTGTACAATTAGCTTACAGAAAAGTGGTCGAATGAGGTCAAAGGAAAAAAGTAAAGTCTGAAAGATTTTTAAAAAGTTATTTTGTAAAAAATCATATCATTAAAAAAACTTCAGAAAAAGTTTAGAGCTAATTTCGTTTCAGTAAAAACTTAACCCGAAACAGAACATAGGAAAACCATTGCAAAACTACTATAGGATATAAAAAATGTCCAGTTGCAAAGGTACAGTATGATGAACAAATCGTTGTGGTTAAATAATGACTTGCAGTTGCAAAGTCTGATAGAAGCGCATGGTATATCGGGATGATTTTTCATAAATTCTGCAAATTGATATGTGATTAATTTCAATTAATCAGAAGTCAGTGGCACAATAATGGGAAAATGTGACAAATATTTTCAAAAGTCAGAAAAAAAATGTTAATTTTGTTTAAGCCGTACCGACGATTTTTACAAAACCAGTGGAAAACACAGTAAAAACGGAAAAAGGTGTTTTATCATTAAAATCGAATAATTGACCTGGGAATTGTCGGGCAAAATTTGCAAAAAGTTGGGCAAAATTTCTGCGGCCCTCCCAAACTCTTTCTAACCCTACGGCTGTAACTAGAGATGTGCACCAACAAGATCTTGTGCTTGATCAGCAATAAGTGGTTACTGTGTATTAACCGCTGAATTCTTGGCCATCGATGCCATAAAGCATGATGTGTGGTTGGCTAAAGACAAACTCCCATGTGGGAACTACCAATACACATAGGTGGCGGAACCGCGGGGCCGCATGGGCCTAGGCCCCTCTACTTTTAAATTTCGAGTTTTGCCTAAATAAAAGGATTTAAAACGAGCTCCTGGTTTTTTGAAAAATATGTTCGATTTTATGGTTTTCTTTGGTCTTCGCGTGAGCAAAGAACTCTGCAGTTGAAGCCCTAGCTGGCTGTCTTCTGAGGGCAAACATGACTGCATGTGAAGCAGTAAAATGCAAAGACAACTTGAAAACAAGTTTACAGACTATAAGAGAAAAAGCTCCAGAATGTTTCAAACAAACTGTAAACGAAGCAGAAAGATTGGACATAGAATCCCCTGTTGTGACACACTGGAGAAGACTCCACGCAGGATTGACAATGGTTCAGATAACACAAGATTTATTTCACCTCAGCAATTTTTTACTACACAATGTTTACAAGTTGTTGATGAGAGAGGTTCAACTTGATTGATAAGATATCTCTCTTTTTATAACAGAGAGAAAAATAGAAGAGAGATTTGACCAAGAAGCCATGCAGTATCTTTGCGATATTGAGCAAGTAATTTTGGCTGCAGTAAGAGGGGAGCATGGTCCACTTTCTCTTTCAAAGATAGCACAGCGGCCAAATTGCATGACGACATATATGTCGATGCGCCTGTAACTGAACTAAAACTGTTGAAGAATATGACATTGTCTTTTGTACTTGATACCTTCGAAACTGTGCGTGATGTCAGAAAAGCTTTCACCCCTGCTCTAAGGGAAATTTACAGGAGTACTGCACAACTGTTACGGCCGTACTTGACAGTAGCAATGTCAAATGCTACAGCAGAGCGGTCGTTTTCGTGCCTTCGGCGGCTGAAGAACCACTTGACAAACTTAGCGAAGAGCGCTTGAACCACAGGATGCTTTCGCACTTTAACAAATACTTAGTAGATCAGGTTAATGTCATAACAATATGGCAAGAATTCATAGCAGTAAATGATCGCAGAATTAACTTTTTTGGAAAGAAGTTTGTAGTGCAGTAACATCTGTGGTTACTAGTGAGCGTTCATATATAGGCCTACCGTCGTCAGAATTTTTTACCCCATCATAATTTGAAAGCCCTTTTCACCCTTTTCTGATGATATGGACGCTCCCTTAGCTTTGTGCATGTTGTATTTCTGTGCTTTGTTGTGAATGAATTTAGTGCAGGACTAAAAACAACCTAGTAACATTTATGTGCTCAAGTCAGTGCAGCGCAGATAGGGGTCGTATTGCATAAAATTGCTCAAACATGCTGACAAAGTTAATGACGTCATATTTCAATGATTGTGACGTCACAGTTGCCAATTCAACCCACAAAAATTTTCTAAATTTTTGACGTGCACTTGTGCCCCCCACTTTGAAAAAGGTCCCGCCACCCATGCCAATACATGAAGGTTCTTTTACATTATCATGAGTTGAACATTGATCAGTTGCTCTTTGACGGAAGTTGTAAACAACGAGTTGAGCCTAGAACCAAAAGCGGAGAAAGTAATAGAACCTCAGTCAAACTCAGTCAAAACTACCCACTTGTCTATACGTTGTTTTCCACGGTGTTCTGGTTTGCTGCTCTTGTTTGGCTGCTCTTGAAATTGGCTGCTCTTGAAAGCATTATTTATTATTGAACATATAAAATCCTGCTGGTATCCAATATCCAGATGGCAAGACATGTTGTGGCCATTTCTTTCAAATTTGTCATTGCACACTGGCGCGTTTTGCCGAAATGCGGATAAAAACTAGAAAACTAATTGCAAGTCTTTTTATCACCAGCTGGTCATGCTTCAAAAGCAAGGTCATACTAGGACCACTTCAGCGTAACCCACAAAACGTTTTGTCGTCTCATTGCAGGTCAAACACAAATATCCGATTTTTTCGATGTCTCAAGTAAGGTGCACGTTTTACCACACACACACACACACACACGGCCCATGCCGCCGCACCGGCCTGAACGGCGAAGACACGAGAACAACTGCGGAAAGTTCTTACACAAGGCAATTGCGAGTACAAGATTACAGCATTGTAACTGCACAACACAAGAATTGTGGTTCGCGTGCCGTCGACGATTGCCCAGGCAGAGATTCGTTTAGGGGGTTGAAGAGATCGCCTGTTTCTCAACCGCGCGCACTTGGTCTTCAACGAAGTTGTTCCGATGGGAAGGCAGGAAGCAACTTCGACGAAAATTGCATCAGCACTGGAGTTTCCCTGCTACAGTTATTACGCCAAGCGCTTGGCTTGCTGGCCAGAGACTGAAGCAAATTCCAATTTTTAAGGTCTTGGTTCGACCCGGCCGAGATTCGAAACACCCCGCCGGAACTACGACCTATCAGACATGATGCTAGCGCTGTAACCACTAGGCCACAAGGTTCACCACATCAACGCCAATTCAGAGAAGTAAAGGTATTTAACAGTGGTTAAATACCCAACTTTAACCAGCACTTGCTAATCACGATGTGATGTGTGTAACAGGATGATAAATCGGATCAATTTCTTTGCAGCCTCGGATTTTAATTTAAAGGTTTTTGTACCAAGCACAATCGGGGCTTTTGGTGACGACTCGCCCAAAGATCCTACTCCCGATTTGTGCGTTCAAAGACCAAAGACGATATATGGAGTGGCAAAAGTGCACGCCGAATTGTTGGGAGAAGTAAGTTGCGTTTATGTTGTGGGCGTAATTTTAAAGAAAAAGTAAAATACTATACCATCATGCTATTTCATTGCATCAAAAACTTCAATGAAAGCGTGATTTTAAAGATTTTAAAAAGGAAATGCTTTGACACTAGATTTACCAAGGTGTCGTTGTCGACACCAAGTGAGTTTTAAATTCAAATTTTGCAAAATCTGCATACCCTGTGAGTTTGAGATTTATTGATTTTCCTAAAGAATCTACTACTTTTCAAAAATATGGTTGGTGCGATTCTGTTTGATTTTTGTGACAGTTATTTGATCACTTTGATTTTTGCACCTCGCCGTTTACCAAGGTGTCCTTGTCGATACCGAATGCTTGGAGATAGCGAAAACTAATTACTTGTTTCTCGTGGTGCTTTTTTACACACCTAAATAAGTCGATTGTTTCATGTTCCGACTGAGATGTTTGTAATCTGGTGGCAAACACGCTGTTTTGTTTGGACTTCAATGTTGTTTGTCAGGTTTTACGACATGTATTGGAGATACCGTCGAACAATGGTGCAGGTAGTGGTCGTATACACAGTGCATGTAGTGAAGTTATTTCGTATTGCTGAACTTGTTTGGTTGTTTTTACGTCATGTCGCACATTCGAATGACAGCGAAGGACAATGCTGATGTGGCCCTTGACTAGTGTACCGATGATGACATACCATATGAAGATGAACAGAAACATGTATCAGGTGAAAATGTAGTCGCACCTGCTACTGATCAGTCCACACCAGCTGAGCAGCAGTTCAGACGAAGAAGACATCAGTAATGAAGAAGTTGATGCGTGTACAAGAATATCTCATGGTGTCTTGGCTGCAAGCTCTATTGTTTATGACAGATCATCATTGCTAGGAAGAATCTCGAGACACAACAGTTTTACTGCTACCACCGCTGTACCTACACGAATCTGTAAAAATATAGGTAGCCGACCACAGTACTTATAATGCGTGGAAGCACTTAACGCCAGAAGCAATTTTTCATTCAGTTGTCAAATACGCCAACGAAAAAGCTTACAGAGAAGGAGAGAATGACTTGACTTAAGCATGTGTGAGCTATGGTCGTTTATTGCTCTGCAGTATATCAGAGGAATCATCTACTTCATTTTCCTTGCAATAAAACTTACGGGATTCTAATATTTTCATAAAATATGTAACATGTTAGTTTTACTACTATCCTGAAATATTTGAGTTTTCTGGGCCAGAAGCAGACGGATACATACCAATACCTGTTATTTTCCAGACATTAGCATCAACGTATGAGTAAAAATATAGGTGAATTTTTTGGTTGAGTGTGGACATGCAGTTGATGCTTCTCAAAGTCACGCTGTCTTTTCACTACATTTACTCCAAAGAAACCCGATAGGTACGGCCTCAAGTAAAAGAGTTGTTTCAAAAGTCGACAGGGAAAATATTGAGTAGACGGAAATTCATTGTACAACCTATACAAGACGTGCGCATGAAAACAAGTTTCACTTTTAAATATTAAGGCCAATCCCTTTTCCGTCAACTGAATTCTCCCTCGCAAACACAGAAAATGTCATGTAGCAAGATGCAAGAAGGTGTATGTGCGTCACTTGCAAGAAACCACTTTGTGGCACATGTTCTCCTGGCATTTTATTTGTAAAATTTAGTAAATTCGGCATTGTTTGTCTTTTACGCGGCTGTAAATGCTAAATGCTTTCGTGTCGTTTTCTACACCTCGGTAAACGGTGGGATACAAAAATTTTGGTAAACCTAGTGCTAAAACCAATTTCAAATTTTTCTTTCAAATTTATACAATCTTTAAATTTAGAGCAGCTTAATACAACATTTTGCTGATTTTTGAAGACAAAAATCATCTTAATAATACAATTTAATGATTGGTTCGACTGCGTCACAGTTGTGGAGACTTATTTTTGGAACTGTCGATATATGTCGTTTGAAAAGCCATCTTGTCTGCTTTTGGATGTCCATAGCAGTCATTTACATATTTCTTTTTTATTTACTTCTTTTTTCGTTTTGTTGATTTTTCTTTTCCTTTATTTGATTAATCCATTATACACCCTCATATTACTCACAGTTTCAAATAAAAATAGACCGATTAGGATTTGAAACTCAGTTTGGTAAGCAAGCAAGCAAATTTGCTTGAACAGAAGATAGTGTAGTTCAACGAAAGGTTTATTAGAAATTTAAAGCAAAACTTCGGGCAAAACATGAAAATGTGTGTAAAGCTTTTCTTCAAGATTGCTGATAAAGTTAAATTTTAGAGCTACATTTTTTATTGATGTCTGTCACTGTCTTCCATTTTTGTGAATCTGCAAATCAACACAGGTTTCGCTCACCAACAACAGCAGGAAGGTTCAATAAAGTTGCCACAACATTGTAGATTTAAACCATTGCAGAACGGCAGTTTCTGCACAGCCAGAAGCCGTATGATAACCTCTGAAATGACTAAGTTACGTTTTTTCATGAGATGCCATCGATAAAGTAAATTATGGGGAAAAAAGACCATTATCACCACATCAATATTGCCTCAGGCTGCTGTGGAAGCTCGGTGGTGGCAGGATGTGCTATGTCTATAACAAGTTGTTTAATCGTTCATATATTAGGCCTACTAACATGTACTATAAACAATAGTAGGGGAGATGTGGGACCAATGAGCCATTTTTTACATTTCAGGTCATAAGTCGCAAAGTTTAGTTACCAAAGCTCCAAAATTTAGCATGAATAATAATCATCTCTCCCTCCATCCACATACAAAAAATCAGTAGGATATAATTTCAAGAAGTGACTGAAAATTTTATGTGAAAAAAAACATTTTTTAGTTCACTGGTCCCACATGTGTGGATCTGTGAACCACCGGCGTGCGACCTTTGAACCACCTCCAAGAATCTTGCCATGTTTATGTGCAATACAGCGAATTCTTCCAAAAACAGAGATTTCAACATACTGCAGGGTTTCTCGTTGCAACACAACTTATACAATGTAGCGACGAAAGAATAAAAGTAAGAAAATGAAGCGGGCTACGATGTAGCCTAACTACAGAGGTATGAATTGGACTGTCACCCTGGGTTGGTTGTCACAAGTTGCAACCGTTTCGCAGTCTAGCACCTTCAAATTCTCTACTAAGATACAGGGACGCCGGAACAGCGGTAGGGCAGGGGGGAAATAAAAGAGTTGAGGGTAACTGAAGCTTGTAAAAAACAAACAAATCGATACCAATCATGCCTGTTTTCGCGCAGCAACAACGTTGACCTCAAAAATAAAGCAGAACGTATAGAAAACCATTGTGAATTTTGTGGATGGGCGAAGAGCTGCAATAAAATTGTTTCAAGTGGATCTTTATAAACCATAAAATTACCTGATTCTGTTATGAAAAAGTATCCCCTCTTTTAAAAGAGTAGGAGAGAAATGCCCCTCTACTTCACCGCTCTCCAGCGTCTCTGAAATTACCTATGATGCTGTTGTGTAATGGCACCTACGACCCCCAGTTCAAAGGGCAAGAGGGCAGAGGCCCCGTCATGCCCCCCCGTTCCGGCGTCCCTGCTGAGATAAATCGGTATCAAATCCCAAAACACCAGAAAGGTGCTTTGAGGGCAACTACGAACTTCTAAGTCACCATCATCATCAGGTCCCATTAGCACCAATTCTACAAGCATTTTGAAATTTACATAATTGGAATGAACTTTTACAATGCAGTAACAACCCGCCGCAATACTTTGGTCCGAAAATCCGCTCAATACACCACCAATTTCCGGCTCGGTTAAGGAGTAATCATTTGCTCTGCCACTGTCTTAATGTACTGAGTTTATAATGTCACTCGCATCGCTAGATACGATTATTTGACACCTCACGATTTTATGCGCATCTTCGGCTTCTCTTTAGCTGTGGTCGAAACCTTGAGCTTAGATGCTTCGTATTACTCTGCTTAGACGGTTGGTTCGTACAAACTGCTCTAAGATGCTTCGTATAGCTTGGAAAATGGATTGCGAATATTAGCAAAAATCTTTTATAGGCTATGTCTATCAACGCACCTGTCCATAGTAGCCATCGAATGTTTTCTCACAGAATGACGACCTTATTTTTTGGCTTTTCGAACCTATCGACGTAAGAGATTCAGTCAATATTATTATCTTCGAAAGATTTCGCAGACTAATTTGATGCTCCGTCACATCGTTCAAGGCCTTATTCAGGCCTTCTTAATAAACAATCGTTTTTTGCATTTACGAAGTTTGAAAGTCGGCATGTTTAAGCTGGAGACATTAGACAATATGCTAAAGTACTTTTGAACTGCAGGGTCATTGGTCCCTTTCTCGCAAGGTTCAAAGGTCCCTTCCGCCGCCATTTTTGCATCACGTGTCACAACAAAAAAAGTGTACAGTATCGGTTCTCAACGTCTTGCAGTTTTTAAACTCTTTCCTTGACCATATCACATTTGCAAAAAATCTTTCAAAAAAGCTGTCTGTCATTTGCAAAATCAAAAAAACGCAGGCACCAAAATTTTACTTTCTTTCTTCAAAATTAAAATTAGCCCACAAAAATTGATTTAACAGCTGCAGCTCTTCTAAAACACATGAAGGCGACAATAAAGCAATCTCAGCTTCACTGCCAAAACCACAAGAACACACGTTCACTAGGTGGCGAGAAACAGTCTATGGTCATTGAGCCCATCCTGGTCAAAGATCCCACATCTCCCTATCAATTAAACAAATTTGCCACAAACTTAGATGAGGTGCAAGGGCCGATTGAAACATTTTTCAAACTTTTTGAAAAACTTTCAATAAGAAATTTTTGCTTTTTCTCGCAGAAGCACTACCTTACCTTTCTCACATACCTCCTGCTGCAGACTCATATCACACAACTCAAAGTGATATGCATCTTGCAATGCAGTGTTGCCGCGCCATAAAAGTTGCATTACCAAGCTATCTGAAAGAAGTGGAACTATTTTTGTATTAATGAAATTTTCATACAAATATTATTTTCAGTACTACAAACACAGATTCAACTTGGATTTTCGCTCCCTTCGTTTTCCAGGAATTCTATCAGCTGAAAAACCCGGTGGTGGAACAACAGGTAGCTTCATGCATTCTGCTACGTGTAGCCTTTATGTATATTTTTAGTCTTTTTTACATCTTCAGACTAGTCTCGTATCATATAACAATGATAACGTATCAGAGATTGTAACAAATTGTGTGTTGATTAAACGTGAGCAAAATGAAGAACCTTATTGTTTTAGAGCTATAGTTAGACAAGAAACCGTTCAGTACAACACGTGCCTCAAAATTGTACAAATTTACTCGTAATCTGTTATTCAACACTCTTGTGATAAAACTTACGTTTTGTGCCTGTTTCCGTTAATGTCAAAATTTATTGATATTGCGTATGTATAGAGACTGTTGAAAAACTGTTTTCTGACTGACCGAGAAACGAGAAAAAAATTAAAATCTTTTACTGCATTAAGAAACTGGAATGCTTGTCCCATTTACACAATTTTCGTTTCCAAACATTTTCCTGTTGAAATAAGCAGCTCAGCAACAAAAACGTTTTCGGTTGAAAAGTTAGCTAAAAGTTCTACAAATTTGGGGATGAGTGTTGCTGCATGCGATGGAAGTATGTTAATGGAACGTTCCGTTGAAGTGTTATGTTTTCTTTGCTTGATATTGTAGTGCGCTTCGAACAACTATTCAAAACCTTGAAAAGACACATTTTTCAATGAAGTTTATTAACCCACTGCTTGGCAAATCTCGTGTAGCTAATCAGCAGCTTGGAAAAAATCATCACGCAGTTCAACAGCATAGGACAAATCGAAGACCATTTATCACATTCCTTGCAATTCAAAAGTTTTTATCATGCTCAATACAGCAATCTAATGGCTGCAACCTAAAACCTAATGGTTGCAGCATTGACATCAAGTCAAAAACTTTCGAATTGCTTATGCAGCCGCTCTGAGCAAGGTATCTACCCAAGTTTTGGCGAGTGACAAACTCTGGTTTGCATCGAATACTGATAAAAGTTTTACATAATTTCGAACGCATATCCCTGCCATTTCTGGCCAAACTCGGTAATTCGTTTCTTGGCCGCCTCTGTAAAAGCAAATGTCCACACAACAAAGACATCAGAAGCTTGGAATAAAATCAGGGGCGGATCCAGGGGGGCTATCGCCCCCCTGAAACCTACAAAAGTAACTTTATTCACCATAATTTTGCACAATTCAGAAAACAACATTTGCGATATAAGGCCATTTCGACGTTCATTGTTATGTCACAGCAGTATTGTGAAGTATACTTCATCAGTCTTACAATAGTGAACCCATAATGAGACTTGACTGCCAAATATTACTGAAATAGCCCCCCCTAAACTTACTGGCTAGATCAGACCCTGAATAAAATAATGTACTGTCCGTCCAACCTTGATCCTCTCAGAGGATTTTTTCGAACATCATGCTTTGAATTTGGCATAGCCTGTCCAACAACTGGTTTACTTCAGGTTTCCTTAATATTACGTATTGTCACTGGCTGTTATATTTATAGTTTTTATTTTTGTTTTGTTGTTTCATGCTCCGGTTTAGCATTTTATGAATTTTGACTAATCGTTAAGAAACAAACCCAATGCTTCCATGAGCAATGGGCATGGTAGCGAGAGCTATAGCATCTCATCTGACTGAACTTCGGTTTCGTACCTCTGTGAACATTAACACTGTGATAGAAATTTCATTCACTAGAGATGTAGTTAACCTAGCTTAAGTGACTCAATCTGAATCTTTTGTATCAGATTACGCCATCGAGATTTTCTACAGCGCTTTGTCAACCGGAAAATTTGTTTGTGGCTTAAAACCTGACACAAGATTGCCCATGATGCACATTGATGATTGCACAAACGCAACAGTGGAGGTTAGTTGGACCATTGAAACATTTTGTCAATTTGATCATGACTTTTGTATCATGAAAACTACCGTACCCACTTGACTACATTTTTTGTAATAGCAAGTAATATGTTTCATAAATATCTAATGAAATTGGGCATGAAAAGGGATATATTATGATTTTTAGCTCGAAAGCTTTCTTTGTGCTGGATCGTGATGCATGTTTGTTACAAATGCAATTTCGCAGTTTATGGAAACACCGGAGGAGATATTGAAACAAAGGGTTTATAATATCAATGCGATGAGCTTCACTCCTGAAGAATTGGCATCAGAAATTCGGAAACACATTCCAGATTTCCAAATGTCTTACCAAGTTAATCCATTATTGCAGAGCATCGGTAAATCAATTATAAAACTTTGTGAAAGACTTCTATTTTGTACTAACAGGCTTCAGAAATGACCAGTCTGTATGCGCTGTGAAAGTTTAAAACCCTTGAAACCTGCAACACACACTTTTTCCACAAGCAAAATCACTAGCCAAATTGATTCAAAAAAGGAAAACTCCCGATTTCGTAGACAGTTTGAGAAAAATGTGACAAGGAACAGTTTTCTAAAACTGTACTTTTAGCCAGGCATGCTTCAAACATTTGTGACTGTTTTCCTTTGGGGCTGCTCGCTAATTGTACGCAATCCGTTAAAAAGTTGGCTATCCCTATTTACAACTGAAGAATAACATTGTTCGTTTAATAATGTACACTAGTAATGAAAACTTCTTGCATAAAATTGTCCTTGAACGTAAAACAACATTAAATAACTGTTCTTTGGCAGTTTCCATTTTGTGTATTCATGCAAAATGAAATTAGTTTAAGTTGACAAGTAAAGTTTTTGAAATGATTTCAGCTGACAGCTGGCCAAAACGACTTGAAGACTCTAACGCCAGGAGAGACTGGAACTACAGACACCATTACGACCTTCCAAAGCTTGTCACCTTCATGCTGCAAAATATTGAAGCTGTCATGGAAAAAGAGTCAGCTGTGGCTTAAGACTTCAAGAAAAAGTTGCGACGGAACGTGACTCAAACCCACAAATGTGCACAGGACTGAGTGGCTTTAATCCAAAATTGGATTAGGTATATCTTTTTCCCTTTTAACATGAATTATGGTGGTGATTTTTGCAACAGTCTTGCGATGAGAGAACACTGGATGATTACTTTGGTGACAGTTGCACGCAAAAAAGTGTGAAATATGCAATTAGTTCTTTTTTTTTGTCTTTCTCATACTAGATTTATCTAGTTGTGCTGATTTCAATAGTTGTTTCAATGCAGCAGTAGAGTTTTTTAAATATTGATAGACGTCGCTTTACATACATAAGCGGTTCGTTAGGTGCATAAGCGTTCAGTTATACGTTCAATGCTTCCCATTGTTTTTGAAAAGCATTTATTTTAGAATTCAAAACTGCCTCGAGCGACAAACGATTCAAACTAAACTCTTGAGCAACTGTGTAAAAAAGCATCACTCTGGAATTGTGAGGTTGAGACTGAGAAAGTCAAAAACATTCGTTATACAGCGCTTACATCAAGCAGTAGTTTCTCACACCTTCAATTTTAGCCTGGTTGCATACTCTTGTGTGGCACGCTGCATTTAAAAAAACATGCATGCAGTTTCACCATTCTCTTGCAATTTTATATTCTGTTAGATCAGATTCCATCCCCCACCCCTCAACAGTTGAGTTGTGCCTTAGCCTATACTTTGCGCAACATAGAAAAAAGCCAATTTACACGGAATGAAAAAATTCGTCAATATCATACGACAGTTGCTGCCTGCACTGGGTAGGTTGCGCAGTATGTGCGGTCGGCTACTTACTTCCAGTCTTTACAAAACTTGAAAGCTGCCTTTACAGAACTTGGGATGCGTTTGTGCTTAAAATCACCGTTGCAGAAACGGTGAGCTCTGTTCCTACATAATTTTCTAATTTTCATGTATTATAATTTACTTTGCTATTCGGTCAACTGCAAATGTGATTTGCTCTGATTTTACCAGTTCCGTCATTATTTTGCGAACATGCCGAATTCGCAGCAAAAATACCATGCGCAGCTCTACCATAAGCCGGCAATATATCTCTACGAATAGCTTCAACGCACCGGCTGCGCAATATTTTTTCATTGCTACAATTTTGTCCGTTCCAGAACTAACTGGCGAATACTTGGACAAGCACATGTTTGCTCTCTTGTGAGGTCATAAAACGATGCTAGTTCCGAAGCTTTGCAACAGGTCATCATGCCGATCTCTTCATGAGAAGTCTAAGACACAGGCGGCAGTTTTTAATTCTTCTGTAAGTTTATTGATTATAAAAGCATCGGCATGAGTTAATAGAAAAAGCAAAAAAAACAACGAGCACTGCGTAAGTCCCTGGTCAGCAGGAGTGCAAAAAGGAGGGATACGAATCGGACATGCAGTGGCCTCTCGCGCACAACCAACGGTGGTGGTGGGTACAGTGTCGCACAAACGATGGCAGCGCAGCAGCTGCAAATCGACGCCATGCTGGATCAGCTGCACCTCGCATCGCAATCAGAGATGAGCGGAGTCACATTTTTCAGACTCCGACTCAGCTCCTGCTCTCCAGGCTTTAAGACTCCCGACTCCGAAAATTTTTGAAACATCAACTCCGACTCCTGTTAATACTCCAAAACTTCCAGGTACTCATAGATAGTGTCTATTTTGCGTCATGAGGCAAAATATATGCCGTGGCTATTTTGCCTTTGATTGAACACAAATGTTTGAAGTGGTCACGTGATAAGCACAATACAGAGAGACACAACATGTTGAGGTTTAGAGTTGTGGCTTAGCCTATACTTTGCGCAACATAAAAAAAGCCACTAAAAGATTGTCCGCACTTAAATTACATGTTACGGTCAGCTGTGTAGGTCATGCATTCTAAACTTGTGATGTGATCACTTCAAACAATTGCGTACAGCTACTGCCAAAATAACTTCTGAACAGTCTTGCCTCATGAAGAAAAATAGAACTGCTTATCAAATACGCATCTTTGAAACTATAGGTTCTACTGAAATTTAATTATGAAGTGTTAACGTTGAAACACTTGTTAAGTAATTGAGGCTTCAATAATTAACCAGATATTTGACAATCATTTGAATTAAGCGTTAACTTTACGTTTTTATGAAAGACTCATTTTAAATATCCAAGCTCAGGAGCTGATCACCTGTTTACAAATATTGAATCGCACTATAATCACGTGCTCAGACAAAACTCTGAACTACGTGACTGTGCCACATTAAGCCATAACATGTATGTGAAAGCAAATCCTATAAAAAATTAACAAGATGAACATTACACGTAACTTACAATCCCTTTCAAATTTAATGTAGGCAATAGAGTTGCAAAACAATATAGGTTATCTTTAAAGCAGCAACTCTCAAGGTGAGCACAGAACCGTCGCCAGAAAGTTTTCAATGGGGGTCTTTGCGTTTCTTCGGGGGGGCTTTGGCTTTGTGCGGGGGGCTTGACACTCTAAAAATTGATAAAATCTCAACTGATTTATAGTGTTTCATGTTTCAATTTGGGGGGGCTTGGAGTCTTGTTTGGGAGGATAAGCCCCCGAAGCGACGGGACTGGGCAAGCATCCAACTTTGTTCAGGATGGCTACAAAATGTGAGCAGGGGTTGGCCTTTGCAAGAGGTAACTAGAAATCTGCACAGATGCAAACAAATATTCTATTCTACTACTGTACATTACTTCTAACATGTCAAATCTTTTCACTATAGATCGTTTGGGCACACTTTACTTCTGTCTGTTTTGTTGATCATTGTTTTTTGTCATGTGCTTTTCGCCGTTACGCACATCCTCGCCTGGCGTCCCATTCATGCATGGCCAGGAGCATTGCAGCATGCAATAGTACAATGTCGTGCACTGGAACCAGCACCGTCTTGTTTACTAAAACTGATATTGACGTGGACCTAAAAGGTTGAAACTCCATATAAAAATCCGAGCATCGCAGATCCCAAACATACCAATTAAAAAAACGGAATGCACTTCTTCAGAAATCAATGTTCAGCAGCAAATGGTGACGTTACAGCATGCAAACTATTGAGTTGGGTTCATGCGCGTTTGAAGCAAAGCGGAATAATGATGAGCTCCCCGCTGGTTACACTGTGGAGTATGTTTGAAAACTACCGTCGAAAATTTCCGGTAATGAAAAGGTTCGTGTCGTCGCAGCAGTATGAAAGGAATGCTCTCCGCTGCTCCACCGCCACGCCCACTCAAGGGCGGGCACGTTTGCGTAACTGCACCACCTATCGGATAGCTACGCAGTCGGGGACGTGGACGCGACGTCTTCTTGAGCGTAGCTAGCGATGATGACGGTGTGCTGTCCACCGCAGTCGACATGTAGGATTTTTCGATTTTCGAGATTCCGTCCAGTCATTTCGACCGGCGTCCATTCGTCATCCTCGCAGCCGGTGGTGAGCTGAAGGTTGGTGCCGATGCCCCATCCG
>Ga0210059_1002807_pt1 | contig 27518 bp, 16 predicted proteins | sample Ectturendosymbi2_FD_188042 | JGI IMG/M metagenome (GOLD analysis project Ga0210059, IMG submission 188042) | Ecteinascidia turbinata endosymbiont from Florida, USA - Sample 2 (SPAdes) (version 2) | ecosystem: Host-associated > Tunicates > Ascidians > Unclassified | place: Key West, Florida... | reverse complement strand
TTATCATTGCCCTTACGCGACGTTTCTTCGCGTTTTTGCCTCGTTTCGCATTCCTTGACGACGGGGTCGAAGTTGTTTTAGTGGGGGAGAGAACGTAAGTTTTTGTTTTGACGATAACGAGGACCGCGGAGGTTGTTCTCTTAGTAGTCCAGACATGAGGCCTTTGCAGCAGAAGGCTGCGTCCCATAATATTTCCGTTAATCACGTATCATTGCCTTGTTCAAATGAAGTCAGTGAAGTGCGTTAACTCATGTGTTATGGTTTGCTTGATGTGGACCTGAATTGGGCGTCAGGAAACTATGCGTCATCTTCAATTGGTTGTCGTTATATAATAACATCAACGACGGCAAAGGGTCACAATATCTAAAGATGCTGTTTTAGCAACGCACGTTTGCGGCAATCTAATGAACGCAGTAAGTCTGAGCATTTAAGGCAAACAAAATATGTGGCTTTCCCGGTGACACCTGAATATAACGTAAAATATTGAAGCAAATCCTCATGTTCGGGAAAATCATGTGAGCAACGTAACATCATTTTGCGAAAGAAAAATAAGGGCATCAAATTGTTAATCTAACGTTTGTGTTTGGTGATAATTTGATCAGAAACAGGTTTTGATGTTTAAAAACTTTCGGTTGATGGCGACAGAACGGTATTTGTTTTGAGTTGAAAAGCAGCAATCCTTTTTTCATGAAAATGCAAACGTCGCGAAACCGGTGCTCATAGTTCACATGCTTTCAGCGTCTTGATGCATAGGTGCAAGAGCATGCGTTTCATTTCATATCGGGAACTTTTTCTCAAATCAAAGCACTTCAAGCACCATTTTTGCCCAAATTTCCCCCAAACTTGCCTGAAAATACTTGAATAAAAAAACGTCCTCACTTCAATTTTGGGTGCCATTTTTGTTAAATCAAAGCACATACAGTGATTTTGCGAAGGTTTTCACACATTTTGCCCAAATATCCACAGATTTTGCCCGGATTTTAAGGGATTTTGCCCGGATTTTCACCGAATCAAAAGTTGTGGGGGTGCGCTTTCACCCCCTTAACCCCCGCCTCCTACACCAGTGTCTTGATGTCTGTGTGTTGAAAAACAAAAAAATGCAAAACTTCCTGCATTGCGTGAAGTAAGAGATTCATCCCAAAGCTTTTCGTCTGACACTCTTCAAGGGATATCGTCAGAATGAAGTGGAGATACTACCGAACTGGTTTATATACAGAAAAGGAGAGATCTCATTGGTTAAAGCAGTGGCCAACAAGAAACGGGTTTAGGAGATAAGAAAAGGCGAGTTGTCATTGGTTGAAGATGTAATTTGGACTTCGTCGAAACGTTGGAAACCCTTTCTTATTGGCCACTGATTTAACCAAATTACATCTTCAACCAATGACAACTCACCTTTTCTTATCTCCTAAACCCCTTTCTTGTTGGCCACTGCTTTAACCAATGAGATCTCTTCTTTTCTGTATATAAACCAGTTCGGTATTATCTCCACTTCATTCTGACGATATCCCTTGAAGAGTGTCAGACGAAAAGCTTTGGGATGAATCTCTTACTTCACGCCCTCTTCAAGTTCTGTGCCACCAAACGTCTTTTCAAGTACTTCCTGCATTTTGAAGAAACACGCGCAGTTCGCGCGAAACTAAGCATCCGGGCTGTTTGGGAACAGATCCAGCATTGGAAACAACGCGAAAAGGTAGAGCATTGTTAAATTGGAAATTCCAACCGAAAAGACACCTTTTGCAAGTTGGTTGCTCAAAAAAACAACTACAGTATTGGAATTCTACGTGAAAACCATCCTCACGAAATATAGTACATTTGCCTGGGAGTGACTTTACCGAGCAGCATGCTTTCTGAAGGAAGAAACATGCTGAGGACAGTTGCTGTCCACCACTTCTCTAAGAAGGGTATCGAGTTATTTTGCTCAATATTGTTTACCACCAGCACTCAGAGAAAAGCTTAAGTTATCAGCGACGTACAAAGTGCAATGGAAAGTTGAATCGAAACATGTTGCAATGTTTTTTGCATTATTGCTATTTTGCGGTTTTTACTTTACTTTTAACAAACGATTTATGCGTCTATTTTTTGTTGCTTGTGATTTTGTAACGAATTGCCAATGTGTGTTCAAATATCCTAAAAGTGTTTTTCAGAATTTTTTTACGAGTGTCAATGTTTGGCACAACGTTTTCCTTTGTCAATACACATCAAATCAAAATGTTAAAAGAATAATAAACTCCATTCAAAATGTTTCGCCTGTCGACGAAATCGACAGCCAAAAACAGACGATTTTCACAAATTTAAACTGGTATTGGTTACCAGCAACTAAGTACGGTTGGAGAATACCAACAACGCTATCAGCACCACCAACACCACCACGCCAACACCAGGCACTCCTACCGCCAATTCATATAAACAAGTATTGGACCCGGCTTTTATCTTTCAAAGATTGTGTTTACAAAAACTATGCAGGATGTTTTCCATTTTTTTGTTTTTTTTAATTGAAGGACCTAAACAGGGTTTGTCATGGGACGGGAGAGTGGGTTTGAATTTTGTACCATGTCCTATCGTAAGTAATAATAACTTCACATGGAAGGAATTTTCTGAAGTTGAATACCGTTTATTATGTGCTCACAGAACAGTCCGTATGAGATGTAAAGGGTCATTGCCATGGCCGATTGATGCAAGTCCCCCCAAAAAGGTTGTTGACCGTTTTCTAAGAGGTACCTACAACAAGGGTCAGGCAAATTTCATTGGCTCGCTTATTGCATGGTTTGGGGTGCCTTAGACACTGCTCTGTAAAGGACAGACATTAGACATGTACCTGATATGCAGCAATGTACTTCGTATAATTAATTTCGTTGGAATCTCATCTTGGACAGTCAAAAGTTGCCATAGAATGGGACAGAAAAAATTGTCCCATGGACAAAACTGCTAATAGGCTAATAGACTAGTATTGTTAATAAACAAGAAATATTTGAAAAAACAAAATACGTATATTCAATTTGCACATCTTGCTGCCAGTTCATCATTTTGATTCGTTTTAAAACAACGATGGTGTGAATGCAGACGTTCCTAAGTTGAATTTCAGCACATCATTTTTTGCTTGCCCTGCAAGTAACTTTTATAGACACCAAAGTGGTTTGTGCCTATAAATTGGCCTTTGCTTGGGATTATTTTGCTAATTCCCGATCGCCAGTAATCAGTATGTAAAAAATCATGTCATTGCATCTTGTTGGTGCGCTCAGTGGCTTTCTTTTGTGAAGCGCATAATCTTTTCCTTACGGTGGTAATCTCTTCAGATACAGGAACGCAAGATTGCGATATGTTTTTGTTCGGCATCAATAAGCCAAAGATTGGTGGCCATCTATAAAGTGGGACCAAAGAAAAATAGTTAATGAAAAGTATCTATTATGTGAGCTGCGCAATACATAAAGGGCGAGGGTCGTAGTTGGAGAGCCATTCACCTCAGAACGAATAAATCCAATGATGGATTGGTGGTAAATCATTTACACGTGACGTGCTCGGAAAAAAACAGCTTTGTAAAAAATATAGCGGTCATCCAGCAATTAAACGCAGGTGTTTGAGATTTACAGTCTGCGTCTAAACAATCAGCTTCAGGCTACGACAGTTATACTAGAGGCAGTGCAGCGCACGTGTGTGTTTGTGTGCGCACTAAACCTCGCGCGCGGCTACTTGTTCGTTTAGATGCGTTTGCGCTGACGTTGCTCCGTCACAAACGTCACGTCGATGCTTTCCAGTGTATGAAACGCATCAAACTTTGTTCATTGTTCGACGCTTTTAATCGGCATTCGCTCAAATAATAATATAAAAACGCATTGGTGGCTAAACGCTTATATGCAAATGTGTGGAAGTATTTCGCACTGAGGTAACTTAGAACGAAACTAGAATAAGCTGATGACACACTATGCAAAAGCTTCTTCCACAATGCATTTTTCTCAAACCAAATACATTTTCTATTATATTCTTTGCTATTTTACTGAGATGGCGGTCATTGTGCAAATGATTGTGTGTTCAAGAAGCAGGCCAGTAACTAGGAGGGCGAATGGGGGAAGAAGCCCCTTTACAAAATTTTTAGCTCCCCTGGAAAATGTGTTGGACATAGTTTAAAAAATTTGGGCCCCTCTCAGAAAACTCTTCGCCTACCCCTAGTGTCCCTGGCTGGTTACTGGCCTGTCAAGAAGTTATTTCGGATCTTTCTTAATTTAGCGCGTGGCTAGAAGGAATTGTGCTTTGAAAAACGTTCGCAAATTCAGTTTTGAAACTGCCCGTTACCTTCGCAGTAGCTTGCTAGCAAGTCGCGCAATTTCTCCGAAGTCCCGTAAACTTCAAGTGAGGACACACTGACGGTTATTCGTCGATTCTGAGTCTCGTTCAATTCTTTTATGCAACGATATAACCAACTTAAGTTGCAGGGTATGAGGCCCACTCCTCGCTTGCCGTCGTCGTCTCCCAAAAGGGCGAATGTTTTGCCTGCAGCAAAATTGTAGTTCAGATTTGCATTCAATTAGCAGGTTCCAGCGTAAGGAGCTGTACAGGCGAAACGTTCTATGTTTGGAAGTTTAACAAACAAAAGGCATACGACTAAAATATCTATTTTACAAATCAGTGCGTTCCTCAAAACTATGCAGTAAATGGAGTAATGCCATGACCTGGATAACTTAGATCAGATTAAAGTAAGTTCACCATCGACAATTTCTATCCAATCTGAGGTAAGCAGCGAATTTTTTCTTACGTACAAAGATACAACATGAGGATGTGGAAAAACTCTATTTGAATGCTTAACAAATATCAAGGTCATCTGAAACATTGTTGAGGTAGTGTGAAAAATCTGGTTGTTTGGCTGTTTCTCTTCATGAAGTCCAAATGTTCATGGAATGCAGCAAGGCAAAATTTTGTTCACATAAAATCAAAGCGCTTATTTCAGCTTATGGCAATGCAATAAAGGCGTAGCCGCATTTAAATACGTCAACCAGCAATAGTCATCCTGCTGATGGGTTTTAGACGAACTTCGACGAAGGTCAGACTAAACTCAAATTGCGAAGATTTACCGAAGGCAAATATGGCAAGTCGAAAAAGTTAACGCAAGTCTTGCAGGCGACGTTGGACAGGATACGAAAACGAGTAAACAAGTGTTCGTCTGAACCGATGCACATTTATCCGGTTTCACACCAGAAAAATAGCAAATGTAAGCCAAGATGCAAGATCGTGTATGCGAAGACACACCAACAACACCGGCTAAATGTGCATCGGTACCAGTGGTATTTTAACCTTCTGTTCGAACAAAACCGGCTACCTGGATTTTACTCGTAATGTCAGCTCAAGCAAAAAAACAAGTGGCGCAAAGGTCAAACGTATAGAAGTAAGGCGCAAAGAGCCGATGTTGATGAGAAATATCGGTAGGTTTGATATTTAATGTACTTTCACTACTGCTCAACACGCTATTTGGAGCTTTCCAGGAATGATAAGTAAATCTCGTCTTTGGCATTCCTTTGTATGGTAATAAAAGTTTCATGTCTCGTGAATTTCTTTCATCTTTGCAGATCGAAATTGTAGTTGCACGTATGGATTCAATAAAATTTCCGATGTTTAAAATTTTTACGACACGTCACTTTGCGCCATTTCATTTGCTGTCAATATATAATGAAATGTCAAAAGGGCAGCACAGCAATACTTCACGTGACAAGCAAAACGTAGTCCATTGTTTCGTAGAAGTTAAAGCTGTCGTTTCGAAAAACTTTACTACTTAAACATGGTGAGCAATGACGTTGCCAAGGCGAGTATAGGGATTTGAAACTCAACTTTTTTGGAGCAAAAAATCGCTACCGAGGACATACTGAGGCTAATATGCGCATTCTCTTTTATCAAAGAGCCTTGCCTTACTCGCAAGAGATATAGTGGTTTAGACAAAAGCAATTTTTGTTGTAATTTTTTTTTACACAAAAATCTTTTTGACGTTTCACCTTTTTTAAAATAACTAACAAAACATAAAAGTTTTTTTCATGGCGAAAGAAAGCCTTTTTGATTGAAGCGACAGCGGATATAAGTTGCACTATATGTGCTGTTTCTCGATTTGTCGTTGCCCTCAAAAACGTGGCTCCCGGGGGATTGAGTCCTCTGTGCTTCCCTCGGATTGCCAGTACGGCGCCCGATCCATCGATAATAATGATTTCGACGTATATCGGTAGTACATTTCACGTTGTTGTCGGCGCTGGCGAAATCAATTCGATAACGTTGACTCTTCGTCATGCTTGTGTGTCCTTTTAATTTCGGTCATCATGATATTGTCTTGATGAAAATTCCCATCTTTACTCAGTGAAGGGTAAGATACATCTTTGATAATACTAATTTTACTCACTAATGCAAGCCTTGTTTGTGGGTTCATTTTCTACTCGCAGAACGATTTTTGTAATCGCCAATCTGCTCCAACTATGTGGACTGTTTAAATGTATATTCTACGGGCTTATGTGCGGCAAAGTGTCTGGGCATTACAGTTATTCTCACCAACAAAAAAATCACTGCAACAAAAAGAGCATCACGGTAAAGGTCTGTTGTCATGGAAACTTTAATTAGTAGACCAGTGTTTATCAACCTTTTTGCTCCAGCGGAACCTTCCGCAAATGTTTGCGTTGCTCATGTAACCCTACGCAATGATTCAAGTGTCTGTCCTACTTTCTGTAATAAACCTGTGAAACAGTGGTACAGTGGTATTGCTACAACCGCACATAACTGTGGTTACGAATTTCGTCCTAGGCAATTTCGGTCTGTTTCAGCGGAACCCTGACAACCACTTGCGGAAACCTGAGGTTCCGCGGAACCCCGGTTGAAAAACACTGTAGTGCACGTTGGTGAACATGGCCTCTAGATTTATTATGAAATACAAACGAAATGAAGTCATTAATAAAACACAAATAAGGACAACAAAAAAACAATAAAACTGTAACACATGCATTGCGGATATATGGCTGATTCACAACAAACAAGATGTTATCAACAATTTGTAAAAACGACCCAGTTACTATTAACCGTTTTTCTAGTTAAATGGACATTCTGTCCACGTTTTTGCGGCATTGGAAACAACATGAGTAATTTTTGACTAATCCAAGCGAAGTTCCCGAAGGATTTTAAAAATCTAAAAGAACTTACACTGAAGATTGTCATTTACGTTTAAAATTTTTCTAGTTGTCTTTGTCATTGTCAATGTCTACTATATTTGATCATTTCTAAAATAACGTTCTAGAATTCGCCAGCTGGTTAAAAAAACAAATATAAAGTACATTATGTTTTAAAGAATTGCTGATTATTTTTGCTGCATTTGGAGTATCTGGTAATAAAAAAAGTGGTGAAAATTGTCTAACTAAAAAGTCAAATGGCGACAGCTACTAACTATGTCAAGTGTCGCGTTTTATTCGCAGCGACATATTCATGCCTTGCAAAAGTGCTGATGAACATGTTTTCACTAAAGTAGGTTCACCTAGGTTAGCTTGACCGTAGCAAAACACCGTTCCGTCGGCTCCATTCAACACGGCCTGCAGTACATCCACCAAGCTCGTTGTACAAATTTCCTCCTTCAAAAGAAAGATACCAAAGCAATGATAAAATCGCGTTGGTGTGGACATTGATTTCAACTTATTATTCAGCTGGGAGCAACAACGACAAGCTCAATGTCTTTCACGTCCCAACGGTGTTTACTCTGTGACAGAATCGAAATTCATGATGATCGCATCGCTATTTCGTAACAAGCAGTGGGAAAGATTCAGGTACGAGAAAACACATGATGTGGAACTACGAGCGCGACAGTGAAGAACACGCCACCGCAAGTGTTCATCAAGAACTCAGCTCAACGCGCCGATCCTCTGTTGGTGAGTGCAGCTGGACGTGAATTAACCGCAGCATTTCTTTTTATGCGTAGTATGGTGAGCCATCGGCGGTGTGTCATCCAGAATAATGGGCGCAAGTAGGTGGGGGACACGGGGGACGCGTCCACCCACTTTTTCAGACAGTGGGGATTTGATATGCCATGTCCCCCCGCATTTTCTCTTTAGGTTTCGTAATATATTGGTTTCACACCAAACTGTGCCCCCACATTTTGCAACAAAATTGCGCTCATGTCCAGAATCATATGCAAACCTAATCATACGTTCTTGTAGCGGAAACATTCAACAAGCCAACAAACCGCATTACTGTAAAATCCTTTCAATTGCACACGACCAGCAGGTTTTTAACTTTTTGCAAGTATTTCAACTCAGTGTGGAATCTGCGATGATGACAGACTGTTTAGGAAAACGCAAAATTCGCTGAGCTTTGCTGTACGTATTGCCATTCCTTTCGCAAAAAAATTTGAAGTGTATATTATGGACGCCATCTTTACCAGTTAAGCATAATACGGAAGACAGGAGCTTAAATGTAACCCTCACCAAACTGGTGTCATCCGTGAACACGGAGTCGAAAGCATACAACTTCGCTGCTTGATTGACGTCTCTCTGAGCTTGAGAGGATCCGCAGTCGAGGGAAAAAACGCTGACATGCTTTTTGTTGCTTTCCACGCGAAGCCACTCAGACCGGCCTTGCGCCGCAGCGCCGCTACCGACGATCCGAAGCATTATCTTCACCTGCACACAAACGGTTATGTTGCAATTCTCGCCTTGCCAAGTGACTCAGGGACGCCGGAAAGCGGGGGTATTGCCCCCCTGACATTTCAGAAGGGTGTCCACGGGAGCGGAGGTCTTTTTGATAACAGTATCATAAGTAATTTCATGGTTTGTCATGATCGAATTGAAACAAATTTATTGCAGCTATTCAAGCACCCAGAAAATTCACAATGGTTTTCTATAATTTATGTTATTATTTTTGAGATCAACATTGTTGCTGAACAGAAACAAGCATATTGGTAACGATTTTTTCTGCTTTCTATAAGTCTCTATTGCCTTTAACTCTTTTTCTGCTCTCCCTGCCCTATACCACCGCTCCGGTGTCCCTGCTCTTCAGCTCTGTTAAAGGCTCGCCACCACTTAGAAGCTCTGCTACGGCCAGCCAAGGAGAGATATGTTGATTGGTACAGCAATTGCGGTTGTTCCAACATAACGAAGAGTGACAAGTTCACTTTAATCAGTCTGAAGAACTGCAAAAATTGTATTTAAAAAAACTGACTATAATCTGCAAGCCTTCTCCCGTTGATTTCAAGCCAAAATTAAAAAAAAACTGACTATAATCTGTAAGCCTTCTCCCGTTGATTTCAAACCATGCTAACGCAAGCCAAATACTTGATGAATTCTTTTGCAAGAACTGCCACAAAGCTCATCTCTAAAGAATTCATAAAGCTAAGTAACGTTAGCACCGTAGACAGGTGCCACAAGTCAGCTGAAACTCGTCACAAGCCTCATTTGCGGGAACGCCTCTAATTGCTCCCTTTGCAAGCATGATCGCGCAGATGACGAAGGGAGTATCAACTGCAAACAAAAACTTATCTCTCTAATATTTCAAGCTGCGTGTCATTATATAGCTGTATATGACGCTCTTCAGCGGACCGGCAACTTTTTCCAACATCAGTAAACTCCCACAAAAATGTGTTGGGTACAAGCGTTTACTTAGACTGCAGGTAGAAAAAGGTATATTGTTGAAGTGACGCCTTTCTAGATTTAAATGAGTATGACATCGTTAACTATTTAAAAATACCCGGCACTCCTCGGCTACGTTAAAGCATTTACATTGCTGCAGAGCAAAAGACTTTGCTTTAGTTTATTGAAAGAGTAATCCATGAAATTTGGCCAGATCAAAACCACGGCTTTGCGCGTATAACAGATTTGTAAATAGTCACGGAAAATTGTAAAGTTACCATCAGGTGTGTAAACAGCAGTGTACCAGTGCCAGGTGTTTCTGTCGCGGTAGTTGCAAGGAAATTATGCCACTCTTACTGAGCAATTTTTTGTGATAGCAGTGGTTTCGATATTTATCGGGATTGACTTCAAACGAGAAGTTTTAATAGCAAATGTGATGTTTTCTTTATTATTATTTAACTTCTGTTAATTTTTAACCCCTGTAGTGTGTGTTATACGGAAGCGACCAAACGTCCAAGTATGAATTTGACTCCCGCTCCTTCCCCTACGCGCTTGCGATGTTACCACTGCGCACCTTGCACAATTTTGTGCCAGACCAAATTACAGCAGGTAGAAACAGAACCCAAAGCGTTCAAGTTTACAACGGTTTCTTTTCAAACGACCTCATCGCAGTTCGCTCTGCGATACCTGCTGTAGTAAGCCATTTGGCGCATGACGATCGCACTGCTGTGTGGGACAAAGATCTTATTTTTGCCTTTTTTTTCGTGGTGATGATCTCGTGGTTTTGTGGACTGCGCTTGATGCTAATCGATCGAAAAGATTCGATGAAATATAAACATCTGTTGCAGTCTTCAAAGAAATCACCATTATTTTGAAAGATTCACAGGTCATTTTTTCGCACAATACGTAACTGGTATCCTTCACTGTGGAAAGCACAAAAACTTAGATCATCATGCGATTTGCTGTGTATTGCATTTTAACCCGGCAGGACTATAATTCAGATTCGAAGAACTGGATGAATTCAGGTTTAAGTGTCTTCTTAAATTTGCGATACGACTATGCTCTAAGTCTAAAATTTTGGAGTTCGTGAAGCTACTACTTAAAAGTTCTTGGATGAATGACTGACAATGATGCAAAACTTTTGTCACGCGTTGTCTTGAAAGTTACGAAAATAACGCAGTAATTTTTACTGGTAAGCATGATACGCTTTGGTCACGTGTTATGCACACTCACGCAACATGTGTGGTCACGTGATTACTTGATTGCTTGTGAATGATTTATATTTTTTCTGATTAAGATTGTTATCAATTTTTGGTGAAGCCACTAGAAGACGCTCATGGAGTGCGTAAGATACACAAACAATCACAGCCTGATTGAAATGTTTGTCGGTGACCATTGGCGCAGTTATTTTTGCTCATCGGTATGAGAAAGGACAGACGGTTGGGTCTTTACACCTTCCGACGCAGCAGGTTGGTGAAGCAATAGTACCTTACTCAAATCAGCAACGAAGGCTACGTCGCAATACAGGATTTTCGGTGTCAAAAGCATCCAGGCTGTTTTTACTGTGTTAGCATAAGTCGCCACCTTAACGCTCATACTTAAAATGTGGACTGAATAGCATCTCCCTCTGTGGTGGGGGCCTCTAATTGGAACTGTTTTTGACTCGTAATTCACTTCGCATTTCATAAGTTCGGTAAAGAACAAATTATTGCTGTTGTTTAAGAAATGCAAACGTCTGCATAAACTTTGTGTAACAAGATACAACTTACTTGTTGGAGCTTGAAATTTAGCTGGTTTGACCCTAGCGAGAACACTTTTGACGTCAGAACAAAACATATTTGTGACTTTTCCATTTTGCTTCTGAGCATTTTTAGAGTTCTGTTGACATTTTAAAATATAAAATCGTCAAAGCGTTTAACTTTGTAAAGTACGCTGTGACGAAGAGCTGAAAAGGCCTGCAATTCTTTCAAAATAATTTTGCTTCTTCACTCAAGACCTTGAAACGGTGCAAAACGCCTAAGTCAAAATACTTAAGCCCTTAATGAACATGAAAAGCCGCTTTTTTGAAGTTCCGTAACTTGGTGAAGTCATCTCAATGAAAGTGTGATGATCCTACTACACGTCGTTTATGTCAAAATCGATAAAGTGCGCACAACAACAGATACGCCAGGCAACAAACGAACATTTATGAAGACCATGCTTAAGCAAACGCCTGGTGACCACAGAAAAGAAAGTTGATATCCCACAGCTCTACCTTCAGCGGTTGCGCGTGCGTCAGCCTTTCTGTCGCAAAGTGATGGATGGCGGTAAACTCCCAATCAATTTAGTGGCCGTTGTAAAGAAACTGTGGGGTTTCATTTCGCTTTTCCAACGCTAATTTCAATTTGGCCGCGGGACCATCTCTTTTGTTGCCATATGTCGCTGTTGGTGTCTTTTGCAGTCTATATCGATCAATGCAACTAGAAAATATATCGTGCTGTCTAAGAACAAAGCTGATGAACAGCTTCTGTTGCAAACGAGCGTGGCTTAACTGCATTTTACGTAAACAGCAGAGCGTTAATGTCAAGCCCAACTGGGATCACCAGGCCAATGAAAAACGGACCGATATATCGACCTGCAGATGTTCCAAGCAAATAGTCAGTATCAAGTCAGGGTCCAGAGTTAGAGAATGCTTTTGTGATTGCACCTTATTTTGTCTTTTTTAAGGAAAAACAGCAATACAGAAGCGCTTGTGCTACGCTTACAAAAATGTATGTGCGTCAAACGCAAAAGTCGGTTTGAAAGCGCAGCCAGATCTTGTTCGCCGACAACCCGGAATGCTTTTCTGTGTTTAAAAAATTGAATGATGCAACAATGGCGCGACGTTTACCTTTGACGTGTGAACAAATCACCGTTTTATGCCCGACGATAAATCTCACAGGTACATTAAGACTGAATGACAGTAACTCTTGCTGTTTGCGATGCTGCTGGTTGTAGCATCCGTGATCGCAAGTACTTAAGATAACTCATTTTTTCACAAATATTTTGAGGGTAAAATGCCTCCATTCCACCAATGAGTCTCTGCAAAGGTGACGCAATCAAAAAAATCACAAATTGTTTAACTAAGAAATCTATTTTACCAATTTTACTCATCTCCAGTCTCAAACACAAGCTGTGACCATAAAGCTGGCCTCGCACGAAACCAGCAAAGCAAAACCAACGCCAATAACTGAACGACTAGCTTCAACTAACGTGGCGATGAGTCAACAACAAAGGTAATTTCTGGAAAAAAAACGAAGGTAAACCGCAAACATTTTCACTGCAAGGATACGGGAATGCTCGTTATCACGAACAGTTTTTATTAGGAGAGTCCTTATTAGGCGATAGTCATAAAAGACACAAGTTGAACGATAAGCCGAGCCGTGAAAAACAGCAACAATGAAAAAAACTCTTATCCTTTATTTGCCTTTTTTTGAAACCATCCATTCTTTTGACAGTTTATCTTTGCAAGTCACAGCATTTGTCTGAGACATCTATGATGACCTGTTTGCGCCATTCAAAATTCTGTTTTAATTTTCAAAAATCACTTTATAAAATACTATTTTCAAGAATATTTTAAAAGAGCATGATTTTTTTCATTAATTTTCTTTAAACTAAAAAAAATCTTGAAACTGAAAAATATCGATAGTGAAGAAAACATCGGTCAAAAAGTAAGTTTATCCCAACCAATTTTTTCTTATTAGAAATAATTTTCTGTAACACAAAAATTTCTTGATGAAATTTTTTTTATTGCACCCAACTGCGCCATTGAAAAAGTGTTTCCCACTGAAGTGTGGTAATATGCCATGCTCATGTATCATCAGGGCTACCATCGGTTTAGAACCAAAAATAAGGACGACTGGGAAAAATCTGATTCTCTTACCTAACAAAAAAGCAATTGTTTCTGTTTGCACGACAAAGCCAGATCACACGTTTGCCTATTTATCTTCAGGAATCATTTGCTTCGGCAATGTCTTATTCTCGACTTCTTGTAATCGTCACGGAAATCTTTTCAACCTATTTCTTGAATCTCTGCTGCAAGGTTATACTGCTTTTATGATGTCACAAAACCTTAATTACAAAATGTTTACGATAAGACAGAAATGGTCTGTACGTCTATTAGATATTGCTTATTTAAAATTGTTATGCTACAGAAGATAAGAAAAAATAAGGACGCAAATCACAAATAAGGAGATTTCTTAGAAATAAGGACAGCAACTTTTCTAAGATGTAGTACTGCAAAATAAGGACAAATCTTTCAAATAAGGACGGTATGGTAGCCCTGTGTATCATACACATAAGATTACCGTTTACCAGAATTTGACCACATACAGATGGCAGATAGATTTCATGTAACATTGCTGCAGGTATTTAAAAGCGTAACCTATCAACAACCGAGTTCACGAAGTTTTTTCCAGTATAGGAGAATAAATTGAACAGTGACAAAATAATTTCACAACTTTGCTTTACATTAAAACAAGATTTTCCTTGAGAGCTCCTTAAGATGCAGTGATTGCAAAATTAACGGCTGGAGCTCAGCTGCAGACCCCACTGACACCTTCCCCCAGACCCACTCTGCATTTGTCTGGGTTATACGGAAAAAAATATTAGTAAGGGCAATTTCAGGCATCATAAGCTCTAGCTAACCCTAACCCACGAAGTACTGCAAAATGGGAATGTCAGAGTTTTTCAGTGCTACAACTGATGCATTTTTACCATATCTAATTGAAGGTGAGACCATCATTAGGATGGGAGCAAAGAACACTACAGAATTGTGCATCAACGAGGTATGCTTCAACCGTTATTACAAACATTTAAAGACCTTTGTTTTAATACATGTGGTCTTGTATTCCACGTGACACTTATGATAACTATCCACTGTAGTTAGACTAATTTAACTGCAAGGTAGGAAATGCAAACCCACTTTACGACAAGGTTCGAACCATGGCATGCATTTCGTAATCTACGCTTACCATAACAGCAGTCATGATATTGAATAGAATTCAAATAAGATTATTACAAAAGACAATAAACTTGGTTGAGAGAATGCAAAGCCACATTCTGTAGAACAGGGGTGGCGAACCTATTTACTATCATGGGCCGCATGAAATGTGGAATATCGCTGGCGGAACGCAAAAATTAATTAATTTTATCTTAAAATTCTACCTTTATCTTACAAAGGAAAATAAGGACTTCTCTTGACTTCTGTCTATGTGTCTAATTGTCATGAGGTTTCGAATTGACGCGATGTTGTGTTCTATTTTGGTTCGGGAAAATTCTTATGCGGGCCATATTGAATGTTCACGCGGGCCTCAGGTTCCCCACCCCTGCTGCAGAATAAGCAACGGTAGCAATAATTTATAAGATAAAAAGCTGCCGTGAAAAAGCGAACATGCAACAAATGAATTTACAACTTTACAACTTTATGGATTTACGGTTTATTCGTAAGGTTCAACTGGAAGCGCTTCGTTGGTGGAGTTGGGCGCAGTAAAAAACGTCATCGAGTTTTTTTCGATTTCATTTAAAATAATTTTTCAAAAATAAAAATTTTTTGGTCAAAAGAAGTTTCATAAAAATTTTTGGAAAATAAATATTTTATAGAGTGATGTTTTTATATTATAACCAAAAATTTGTATGGCGCAAACTGGCCACCACACACGTCAGCTGTCTAAGCAGGTATTTAACAAAACATGCTGAAAGTTCACCGAAAGTCACAAATTTATATTTGTCGGTGCAAAGGATATTTCCATGCGGTTTATCCATGGTGGTGTCGATTACGGGCAAAACTCTCACCACCTTTACTTTAAACTATGATCGAATATCTCTTAGCCACATTTTTCTTGAACAACACTCAACCTAGTTGGTCTCGTACGTGCATGCTTTCGTTATTTTCTCATTTTCATGGGGCTTGGTGACATACACACTGCTTAAAATTTTTGTTTTGTATAGAAACAAAGAACTTGCCGCTTTTAACAGTTCAAGAATACGTGGAATGGGAAAAGGGATCAGTAACGAAAAGTGAAACAACTCTCGGCGACTTTGATTCAGCGAAAGTCTAATGCTCGTTGGAGCACGTTACTTGGTGAAAAAGTAAGATCAAATATTATTCGCGGACTACGTGCAGTACATGCAGGGCCGGCCCCAGCCAATGCGGGGCTCAATGCAAGACCTAGGCACGGGGCCCCTCTGAACAGTGATTTTATGACGTCATCGTGTTCGGTCAAACGTGTTACGATCATGGTAGAGCGCAGATACACAGTGCAGCACTAATACGAGAATCGAGCACGTTTGCTAACGTTCGAGAAGAAATTTGTTAGTTCTGACGAGAGCGTTGTTTGTTAACAATGAAATTTATATGGCGTTTTTACTGAATTCTCAAGCACAAGGTGTATCTGGCAAAAATGAACAATCTACCCAAACACCATGGCGCGGAGCCCCAGAGGCGCTGGGCCCAATGCAGCTGCATCGGTTGCATCGGCTTAAGGCCGACCATGAGTACATGACAAGGTTTTTGTCATTAAAATTTTAAATAAAAATTGCTAAGAGTCTTTTAAGAGGTATCCACGTTACATCAATCCCTGCAGACAATGCATTTTTTACATCTCAGAATGTTAAAGTTTCATGAAATTTTCCGCGGATTTTTCCAACCTAAGCATATTAGCTTAATTTCAGCGCTGATCGCTGGTGTTATTTTGCATAACGCGATCCACGAAGAGGTGTACTGTACGTTATACTGCCACGAACAAGAATTGACCACTTTTAGCAACTGATCCATGAGTTTCTTGCGTCTTGAAAAGTTTAATAAAAAATGAAATTTCACTTTTTCACATAACAATTAAAGCAGTGCTGGAAGTGGCGCTTCCAGCATGTTTTTGTGATATTTTAAGATGCTGATAAAGATATATAGGGTATTGACTGCATGGTTCAGCAAAACGTTGTAGGTGCGTGTTGAAAACGCATGTAGCAAGGTCATGCCCAACGCAACAAACTTTCTGGAATTTCAAATATTGACACATAGCGCCAATCGAACTTTTGATTGCGGGGGAAATTGGTTTGCATTCAATGTAATAAAGGTATTTTTTCATTGACGGTGAACTGTAACTTGCGCTTAGAATCTTTGCATAATGTGTTTTCTTGAAGTAGTCAGGACTACTACAGAGTCATGGATTCAAATAATGTTGTGCTTGTGTTGACAAAGCAAAAATGAAAGGCGGGCAATGCAGTCAGCACGTTGGCTATATGTTCTTCTTGGCCCATCTGGAGTTATTTTGTAAAACGCATTGAAAACATGTTTTGATCTACAAGCAGTCCTTTCGCCACGAGAGGCGGAGCTTTGGTGGGCTTAGCCCCCCAAACAAAGCTCCAAGCCCCCCCAAATCGAATTTTGAAACACTATAAGTTAGTGGAATTTTTGTCAAATTTGAATGTAAACCCCCTCTGCACGAACGTACAGCCCCCCGCACAAACGTGAATCCCCCCTATTGATGACTTTCTGGCGACAGTTTTGTCCACAAGTGATTTCGTTAGTCGTCAATATGCTCTTAAGCTGTGTCGTTTTTTGGGTGCGTGGCAATGTATCTCTGACGGCCGTCATTAACTTTAAACAACAAGACCAAATCTTTCAATCCTGACAAAGATGCATCAAACCATCCAATTGTCTTCCATGCACAGATCAGACTACGATCTGAATATGTGGCAAAAATCGCAACATGCAAACAATTCACCAGTACCATGCGTTTCAAAGAATTTCTTAGTTGTTATCTAAAGATATTCGTGAATCAACCAGCCCGACAGCCAGCAACTCAATTCCACGTTCCACCAGAAATCGCCACAAGTATATAGTAGCCTACATGTAGAGCGCAAGGGAAAATTTTTGGAGGAGCATAAAAATTACCTAAAGACAAAATATCTTTCTGTCGGGTGCAAAAAACTCGGCAAAAGTTTTCACTAACAACCATCTGTTGTCCCTCTTTTCGGTGCTCTGGTGGTTGGAAAGCGTGTCGCCGTGGTGAACGTATACATGACATAAGTGGTGAAGAAAACCTTAGCGCGATTTCGATACTTATGTCGTTAGGGCCGAAACCTTTGGCACTTTGTTGATGGACAGCGCTCTTTGTTTAACTACGCTTGACAAAGCAGCGGATTTGATTTTCGCTTTGCGCTCTCCGGATGTGTCCGACGGATCTTGCAGTTTGGTGAAGACGCGACGTCGATAAACATGCACATGTACTTAATTATGGTGCGCGGCTAACACGACACTTCGCGCAAAAGTACTTGACCGACAAAACGAAAGGTGGATAGGCACTTTGCCAGATCCCATTCGACTTGGCCGCGAAAAGTGATCAGAAGCAGAGTGCGACCAGCAACTACGTACTGTCGATAACATAACATAACGTTTTTGTCACAACTGAATTGGGTGATGCACAAATAAGAAAATTGTTGCTGGTGACTGTTTCGAACCACATTGTATATATGAATGCGTCCTACAGACAAGAGAAACCCGAAGGCTAGGCTATGTTTGCAAAACGCTTTGACAGTTGGATGTACTGAGACACCTAATAATAAGCTTTTGTGTATCTGCGTGATTAAATATGAGCGGTGAACATAATTCATTGCAGTAATGGGAGTCACAGAGATCACAGACACTTTTGCATGATGACTCTTGCCTCATGTTGGCTGGCCGCTATTTTTATCACTAGGCCTTTGACAGATATAATCGTTTGTGGTGAAGGTGACTTTGAATAAAAAAGCTTTCGTCTTTTTTTCTAACTTTCCGTCTGGTTTACGACGCCATTTGTCTGCCGTGCGAAAATACATTCATGTCACGTACGTGACGTCGCTGGTCCGCTATTTTATAGCGCTTTTCTGATCTGGGTGCTTTCGACTTCGCGAACAGCATTAATCCAAAGAAGTTACGGGCATGCCTCTGGAGTTCCCGCAGCTCCAGGTGCAACTGCGGTCGTCATTATCGAATTAAGCGCTGGCTGCTGCGTCCACTGCATGCGGACACACGTAAGTGGACACCTACTTGTCATTGCCGTGCTCCTGGCTCTTCCGTCTCGTGGCTGGCGATCGAGTGTACTGTAGGTTGAGTGAGGCAGGGTATCACCTGTCTTTCTCGCTCGGTACACATTTGAAATGACCTCCCTGTCTGGCAACGGGACGATGCAAAATTTGCTCCGGAAATAAAATTTTTATGACCGACGCGAGACAGCGGTGGCTGCGCTGCGACGTACTAGAGGCGTGACCAGCCATGCCGAGGTGATAGGTAGCCAACGATGGTTTGTCGGGCGAAAGCGAAAGCAAGCTTTGATCAGCAGCACCCGGACTTCACTTGTTCTTTGCACCTACCCAGTGTCAACCACACGCGCATAACTTTAAATTACAAAGCGAAAGTTGGTACACGACTCTAATAGCTAATGACGTTGTTTGGGCACGTCACATCGTACATACGAAAACATTCGCTTAATCCTGAAAAGTATGCTGGAAACGAAATTGATAATCGACGCGATTTTCGGAAATTTGCTGTTGTGCACTACAACTGCTAGACTGGGACCTCGACATGTTTTTCGAATTTTTCAAATTGCTTTGAGCCACACCACTTCTCTCCGACAAGGATAAACGAGCCACCAACACACCAAAAATGAGGCATAGAGATTTAGAGGACCTTAAAGGTAGGAATATCGAACATCTGCTCTAATCTTAGGCTTGTTGCGTTCAGAGAAAAGCACGAGTTCTCAAGAGAAACGATCCAAACCATTGCGCTCACGTGTGCCAGACGCCGTCGCTCTCAGCACGACTGTGAAGACCAACCAACTGATGCTGGGTCCCGCTTGATTGCCTACTGCGTTGTTACAGTATTTCCCTCGAGTACAGGCGAAACAAACCAATTTCCGGTGAGCGGTTTCTATGTGGCAAGCGCTGTTTCCGCTAAAACGACACGAAACTTGCTGCATTCCGAACTGTGAGCCGCCCAGCAAATCGCTGCATTTCCAGCCATGGCATCGTAAACTTATGACGACGGCCGCTTGCGTGCTTTGTCAGCTCCGTACACAAATCCCTGTTACGTTGCTGTGCTACAGATCACGTAAAGGGAAATGAAACGGGAAATCTAAACACCACTTGAAAAATTTGGCTTTTTTCGTTGGACGACCTTGTAACACGTTTTGATGCTAATATTTTTGGCATCAGCAAAAACGGCCCACCAGTTATGAGGCTGTTATGGAATTGCAGGATTTTTAACAAAACGTGGTGAAGTTAGTTAACTTCTTAAAAGACATTTATTGTTTAGCTGGAAAAAAAACTAGAAGAAAACACACGTTAAATCAGTTGAAGGTAAATGCGGAGTGTTACAACCAGCATTCGGTGCATTGACTTAAAGCGCGGATGAAATCATCGGAGTTTGACAGCATTTACATGCGCTTGACAAATGCCACGAAAGAAAAATCGATTCGGCAACGGTTACGTGGGCCTAAAATAAAGTTGACAATCAAATCAGCAGCTGCCTGAGTGCTCTGACGCTGCGCTCTCTTCCGTAAATATTGTTTGACGGTGAACTGGAAACAAACCCATTGTGCGGGTGCGCAAATATTTTGTAAAAGGAGCGAGAATAACTGTGGCAGGAGGCAGCATTCTTCAAGTATCCTTAAAAAACCGTATCTGTTCTAGTCAAAGCGAACGAACCGCGCTGGGTGCAAGAAAAAACATCCTGCAATGATGTGAAAGCAGAGTCAATTGCAGCTGTAAATAATTTTCAGCTTCCTAAAAAACACTAAGCGTATCATATTCAAGCCGTCGCTCTCCGGGGAAACGTCACCAAGATATGCAAAAACATAAAAATGTACATTTTAAGTTTTTACAAAGCTTGTGTTATTTGCGCGTGCGCTGTCTTTCTCTGGCGCCTGGTCAGGGTTGGTATGTGTAGACGGTTGGTATGGTCTTTATTGCCCGAGCAGCAACGCGATGTGCTGCCTAAGTGAAACTGTGAGATAAATGCATACGTACATCTAAACAGCAATGGCATTTAGCTGATGCGCAATTGTTCTTAATCCTTACCAACAGCTAATAGTCGCAAAAATGTCGAGTCCGAGGGTGCCAGACATCTAAACTTACAGGGTTTACTACCAAACTTAAAAAAGGTTATTCTCCAAACCACAGCAACAGTTTTGAAATATATCTAGCTGGTATAGCGCGAAAACTGAATGATATCATTGGGAGCTCTGCATGGGGAAGAAAACAGAATCAACTAATGATTTGATTGGTTGCTTTGCAGCTGTTGCATAATTTATCAAACTTTAAAAAATAAACCATCGTTGCTATTTTCTCACCATGGGTCCAAAACCAAGTCCAAACAATAATAAAGTTTAGCAGCACTAATACCGGACAGTAAAATTCTCCTTTACAAGTAACTGTCTTGTAGTATGGTTTATTTTTTACTTATTTTCGTTCCTGTTGCAAACTTTAAGATGTTGCGCGAGAATGGGAAGCCAAACGGTAAAATGCATCCAGTCGTCATCCAAGCTCAGTGTAATACTCAAAAGTTGTAGGTACTCAAATAATTTGATCGCAATCAGCATTAGTCAGTCACAAACCACAATGTGAAAAAGAATACTTGTTTACCGCTTGTTTTATCACCGATTTTGTCTCTTCCGCAAAAGCAGAGCAACCAGCACACAATGAAACTATTTCCGTTTGCAATCCTTACCTTTCCTGGACCAGGACGCTCTTTCTTTTTCGATACGCTTTCCTTATCCAAAATCCCTTTCAGAAGAGACGCTGAAATCGGAGGTGGTTTTTCTTTTAGTAATCCAGCATAGTTTGTTGAAAACGCCCCCTGATGCATCGTCTTTTGCGAAACAGCAGGCATACGTTGCTGAATGAAGGAATCTTGACCCATGCTCGCCGGTTCTTGACGACGTCTGCAACTGTTTCTTGCGGTTGCCAGGGACAGCGAGGAAGCAGTTGATTTCACAGATGGCCTGCGACAACAGATGATCAGCAGCAATGAAAAGATCCGAAGACGCGCATGTGTCCTTCTGGGCGTAGTCGTTAGCCTGGGCTGCGTGTCGCCGCACCTTTTCCTATTTCGAGCACCGCTTGTTGTGGCGCGCCAAATGCTAGTCAGAACTAAAATGGCGTGAAAAAGCGGAGTTGTCATTTTCAAACGTACATCAGCTGCTTCACGTTCGGCTTGCGATCGAAAGCAATTACGACCAGTTACTGAGGCGAGATGTTGTTTGTTTATATGTCTAAAACAGTGCATAATGTTAAACCTTTTTTCGATAACTTGGTGGCAAAGCTCCAGATTACACAATGGTCATCGCAAAACCAGCATTGCGCGTATCGATTTCGAGATTTTGATCCTGAATACCATAGCAGTGCGACGTGATCTTATCATTTTTTGATGTTTTTCGGGACACACGAAAAAATCAGCCTTTGAGGATCTACTGAAAAATTTGAACTTTCAGAAAAAGTTGAAGGAAGCATTTTTTATACTTTTTGCTGCTTTTTTTACGAAGTAAACAATGCAGCTTACAGAGTTTAATGAGCTTGCTAGTGAAGACCACAGTTTTATTGAAATCCTACTTTGATCTCAAAAAGAAAAATTTGAAAAATCGCCCTCTTATCTTTGACCAGTTTTAAAGCTGTGGACTGCTTTTTCCCGTGTTCTTTCTGAAACCACTGCTATCGCTACCAGGTCTAGTCGAGCATATATTACCTAAACTTGGTTGGAAAATTTTGCTTAAAATGATAACATACGCATTGATGATAAGCCAGCAAGTTATTTCAATTTTTCATTCAGCTGCACATCTAGTAAATACCCAAATCCACTGATTTTTTCACTATCAATTTCAGGGCGCCTATTACTAAGATTTTACAATTAACGCTGCCCCTCGACGACGATAACCTCTTCAGCTTAAAATTATGATACAAAACCTATATGCGAAGGTCCCGCAGCCGCATACCTAATCAGGGTTGCCCATCAACTGGGTGCATCCCACATAGCTTCTTTATATCTACTGTAGTCTTTGCTGCTGTCTCGTAATGAGCAAAAAATGCTAAGAGAGCTTCTCGCATTTTGCTTGAACAACACAGAAAGAAGAATTGCGAAGTGCACAGAAGCGATTCGGCTGCGCATGTGCAAAGCATCCCTCGGAAATCTCGAGGTCTTACATTAACACCAACGGTACTCTTCTCCACAAGCCAAACAACAAGAATCGTGCAGAACGAAAAACACTTGCCAACTACCGCTTAATTTTGTTGTCATCTCGGACTAGAAAAATGTTAAAATTTCGAGTGGAAACAATGTTTGAACTGCCAGCTTTAACATCCAAAGGTGTTGATGTTGGATTTTTGTGATGATATATGCTGAGTCTAATTTTCACGGGAAGTTCCTGTTTCGCAATTTTGCTTTATTCGCTTGAGTTCCAGTTTGGTACCTTTCTTTTAAATTTTTAGATGACCTTCTCTTGTTCGGACTATACGCTCCAGGAAACCGCTTGACATTCGGCAAAATCAAGTCCGACAATATACGCAACAGCAAAGGGAATCCGCGGTTCTCCGCAAGTGTTCGAACTTTGCTCCTCTGTCTTGATTTGCGCCATTTAAACTCAAAACCTGATCTTACAAACTTATAGCCCCAAAGCTTGAAAGAACATTTGAGTAAGTCTGAAAGAACATTTGAGACAAGGCAAACACGGCACGTTCTAGAACGAGTACATTCGCACTACAATTAAAAGCAAAAGTGGAAATTAATCCCTGAACCTGTCACAGTTTTTTTTCAGCAGACGTTCTCACTTTAACAAAAACTACTATATTACGGTGAATTTAGAAGCTCTAGAGAATGGCACTCTGCGGCAAAATATGCTTTTATGCAACCTTACCCAGGTATGCCGGTTCTCCTATGCATTATTTTCTCTTCTTAGCCGCAGCGATTTTCTCGGTTTCATTGCACTTTGTTGTGATCGTGTGCCAGCATGAGGCTTCAGCAAAAAAGCAAACATTCGCCTTCGCTGCTCCGAAGGTAGATAATGTAACGGGCGGTTTGCATCAGATCCAGTGCGTCGTAAAAACCGATTTCTCAGGACTCGTTCATTGTTACGTCAAAAAGCCAGACTATGCAAATAATGAACCTGTTCCGAAAAGAACAAATAAAGAACGCATTTCCGCCCGCTTATGTGTCACTACAATGCCGCAAGCAAGCGCTCATCCATTAGCTCATTTATGACCTAGCTGAAAGCGTTTAATGCCATGTCCTCCGTTTCCATGCTCAATATTCTGGTCAACAACAGAGCTAGTATGTACTAGACACATTTGTCAACAAAACTAGCCCAAACTGTTCCAATCCGCTGCAGGCTAATTATGGAGGTAACATTTTACTGATAGACAACCTGGCCGTATTCCCGGGTGTACATGTTCAACCAATATCATGAACTTAGTCCGTACCAATGCAGACAGTTACTTCATCGCGAAGTGTAGGTTGTGTGACGTTGTACGTGTGCGTTCAACCATGGAGTGACCGTGTAAATTACGAAACCTATTCTCAGGTAAGCTCTTTCCTTATCAGTAATGCTTCACTGATGATTGCTGCCCCTGGCCATGGGTTGCCATCATCGGGTTACACAATCGACGTGCGCAAAACCTTCGGTCATTCGTGCTGGTACGGTTTGCAATAAAACTCGCGCATTGCAGAAAAGCACTGCTCTGTCTGCTGAAGAATGCTGGCCGTTGGCTTAAATTTCGCAACTACAAGAATCGTCTGAGAAAAAAGGATTATGTCAATCTCTCTGTTCCCCAGTGCGTCTTACTGCTGGAGCTGATCCCCTTTAAATTCATTTAGCAACAGTTCCTAACCTCTGGCGTCAACACAAAAACATAGTGCCAGCTTTGCTCTGCGGGTCGACGCGCTCGATAGTCTCTCATGCGGCGGCATCCGTTTTTTCTCGACTTGTCGTAAACTGCGAGAGCGTTTATGAATCGAAGCCGAGTCTGTTTCTCTCCTTTTCGCCGCTCACCGTATCGATTCCTGAATTCCACCATGTCCGAAAGACGTCGAACATCAATTATGCATTGGAGGTTGGCTAATCTCGAATTTGTGCCTTGTGGACCTGCTCCCTGCCGTGTTGGCCATGACAACGACACTGCTGCGAATACTTCGAAGCGCACATGTTATACGTGCAACAAGGCGCTCACACGTTTCCGACAAGCGCCTTGCTGACGTTTGTGCTAGGCGTCTTTTTGCACAGGCATCTCGCGGCAGTGGAGATTACCTGTTAGCTGCGCAAGTGGCAAGGCCATATGTAAAGCGAATACGCAGCAATTTTCCGCGCGCTGCAGCTAATTAGACAGACTAGTTAAAGATGACCGAGACTTACTGAGTCAATCAGGGCGACACTCTGCAGCCACTTGAATCGGTCGCGAGTCATGGGGAGGCGCCAATGAGAAAGGTTTAGGCCCGATCATTTTAGCATCGTAACCGCTTATTATTTGCTGTGCTACAAGGAGTTTATAGAACGTATCATTATCTGCTGCTTGTTGTTCATGATCTTGTTAATTCCGAATGTAATCTGGGAGAAAAGTTTGGCGTTGCATTGCATTGACCAGCAATCCGAATTGTTTTTGCCTTGGCGTGGTTGGAGTTTTCTCTCATAACAAGAGAAGGTGCATGAAGTTAGCTTCGAATATCATTTTTTTGCTTTTGAAAGCATGGTATGCAAGGAACTGTTCTCGTTTTCTGTTTCGTTTACTTTTGTTTTAGTGTTACAAAGGCTAAATATTTTATATCTTTGTTGTTGTCAATTATATCCTTGTTGTCAGGTTGCGTAAGCTACATTAAACTCTTTGTTTAGGCTGATTTTTTCGAAACTCGAAACACGTTTTGATGACGTTTTACGTAACAGCAGTCACAATGCCAAGCAGGGCCTACGAGAGGGGATACAAAAGGCACAACGTACCCCGGCCCAGTAGGTACTGGGGCCCAGGAGGATGAAAATACGTACACTAAGTTTTTCTGTAATCAAACCTAAAATTACTGATGTAAGGCAGTTGTCAGTTTATCAGTTAACTTATTTCTAAATCTTAGCATGGTAGAAGTTTGATCTATATTCTGATTAGTATACAAACAAGCTATACAATATTCGACGAGGGCCCCAGAAGCGATAGGGGTTCCCCGGTATCGGTCTTCGTACCCCCTGGAAAAACTTGTCTTAGAAGCCCTGATGCCGAGCCACTGGTGTAGGAGGTGAGGGTGCAGGGGGTGCAAGCGCACCCGCAAAAGTTTCGATTTGGTAAAAATCCGGGTAAAATCCGTGGAATTTTGGGAAAAATCTCTGAAAACCTTCAAAAAATCCTGAAAATCAAAAGTTGCGCCCAACCTGCTTTGAAAAAAATTGGAGCCCAGAATCGCACGCAGAGTTTTTTTGGTGGTCACTTTTTTGGAGCTTTTCGGGCAAGTTTGGGAGAATTCGGGAAAAAATCCTTCGCACCCTCAAAAATTTGCCTATTCCTACACCTATGTGCCAAGCATAGATAAATTTAACCGAAACGATTTTCAGCGGTCAAATTTTAAGTTGGCCGAAAAAAAATTTGATCGCATATCACTTCATGTTGACGCCACATTCAACCAAAATTTGGCAACCAATTTCAAACTCCAAGAAGATTACATTGTCGATAGGTGTTTGACGACTGATGAGTCAAGCTGGCCAGCAATACTTTTTCGGTGTCCAGCGCTTTGACCCTAATCTACATGAAGGTGTTTAGTCCAGGGGTGGCCAACCCGCGGTTCGCGAGCCGCATTGGGCTCTTTGCCTGGTTTCATGCCACTCTTACGTAATTACCAGAAGTCCCACTAAATAACATGCATAACAATAAATTGCTTGTAAAATGTCTGTCATTGTCATGTTGTTATGTGGTATTTACAATAAATTTAGCTGAAAAAAGGTATGTACGTGAGTAAGGAGGAGATGTAGTGATGTTCATGTATGCCCATCCATGTGTATGATGTTTGATGTGTCTCTTTGCGGTGACACAGTAAGAAGTGTAGCTCTTGTGGTCTCTGATTGGTTGGCTACCCCTGGTTTAAGCCTTGCGCCAATAAGCTTAACTTAGGCCAATCTACGTGAATGCTAGCTGTTTTTGTGAGCGTAGATCAGTTTTCGATTCATACGGGACGGCAGTTGGATACGATTCAAGGAAGAATGAGGGAGGCGTTTCGTCAGTTCTTTGTACGTTGTCGTTTGATTAACTGGTCTCACGGTCTCCATTGCAAGAAGCTTGTTTGAGGTAATTAAGCGCTCTGGAGGTTTTACGGTTTTCCCCAAAATCTTGCTTGACTTTGCTTCCACCGCGCTTTACATCCTGGTAAACTATAACAAGATAAACATTCCGAAGGGAAAGGTAAACTCTTCAGGATGGAAACAATTTGGGCGGCGGTGCAAGTATTCGGGAGTCTGTACCCCCACCATTTCCCAAAGGGATCCGAAATGCAAAGGATCCCCACTCTTAGCATCTTTAGTTTTTTGTTATAGAGTATAGTACATGGTCTTGCAAAACAACAAAGCTAACTGTTTTTCATCTCAAAACTGTTGTATCATTATCAATGGTGGGTTTAAGGTTGGGGGGACCGAGACATGACTAAATAGGGGGCCCTCTGATGACGTCATCATACTCATCCAACCGTAATAAGCACTTTTGATCATGCCTAAGATATGGTCACCGAAGGATACGTTCCTGCGACTACGGCATGACTGGCATAGCAGGAGAAAATGCAAAGAGGTGGTCATGATACACAACTTTGAAAACACTGAAAGGTGGGAAGACAAGCCTGGCAACACACAAAAGTTGGGCAATAGCAAGTTGGCATCGCCTCCACTTTTTATTTTCTCGACCCATTTCTCTGCATTCACCATGAATAAACCACAAAGTTTACCCCTT
>Ga0210059_1002806_pt1 | contig 27523 bp, 11 predicted proteins | sample Ectturendosymbi2_FD_188042 | JGI IMG/M metagenome (GOLD analysis project Ga0210059, IMG submission 188042) | Ecteinascidia turbinata endosymbiont from Florida, USA - Sample 2 (SPAdes) (version 2) | ecosystem: Host-associated > Tunicates > Ascidians > Unclassified | place: Key West, Florida... | reverse complement strand
CGTAACCTTAGGCCAGTCAATTCGACTTGGCTGGGGCTCCACCTCGTCATCAAATTCAGGAAGGTGGGAGCACTGAATGCTGACTGCCACAGCCCGATGATCAGAAATTATGCACTCGGTTAGCACATCCATATTGAGCATTGCTTGATGCACTGAAAAGGATGACAAAATGGTCTACCCAAGAAGTTGTATTGTGTGCATCACTAATGTATGTGAATGTGTCCTGGGGTAGTAGTGCATAATCAGAAATGATAAAATCATTTTCCATACAAAAGTCTTCCAACAAACCACCAAACGTATTTGTGGTTCCAGCGTTGAAGTCCCCCACAAAACAAATATTTGGGCATTGCAGCTCCTCACATAGTTGTCTCAATTTACCCAGGTATGCTAAAAATTAATCAGTATTAGCTCTACTGCAGTATGGTAGATACACATTAATTAAACACAACTCTGATTATTTTAGAAACACTCTTAAGCCTATTATCGGCTTAAGAGTGTTAGTGTCGATCCATCACAATTTGAAAAAGATGAAGCTTTAAGATTTTTAGACCAATATATGGCAGTTCCACCATGACTTCGACCATGAACTAGGCAATCATTAAAGTCATAGTCTGCCCTCCCAAATGCAAGATGTGACACACCTAAACAGGATAAATTATCAAGTTGCGGTTTTGCCAGCCAGGTCTCTTGAAGAAAAATAATCTGGTAATCATTTAACAATTTTTGCACATCAGTCATGGAAGACTTAAAACCCCGGCAGTTGTAAGTGGCCAGACTGAGATTATTTAATATCCCTTCCATTTCTGCTCATTATCTGAACTGGTTGGTGGCACCAAACATCTGTTTGGTTGCCAAGAACGTGGTTCGAAACGTGTCACTAATGGACATTTGTGACCTTCCAATACAAGTTCTTGCGGCCATTTCCAGCAGTTAAGCACCTCGCTTATGTCACCTTTATCAAGAAGTTTTGCTGAAATTTTGAAAGATGCATATGTATCATATCTGGTTCTCAATGCTTGAAGCCGCACACTTCTTGCATTCTGGAACTTGTCCCAAGACCATTTTTTGAATTAGACAATTCTAGTATCTGGTTTTAGTCTTGAGACAAAAATTTCCACTGTCTTGAACTTAGCATCAGGTGCATTGCCAGATTTGTGGCACCACCTTTTCTTTCTAACTACAGTTGTCCATTTATCCAGTTGACCACATTCCTGTTCAGTTTTGTCTACCCTAGAGTCGTTAATGGGCAGGTTAGTGTCACTTGCTTTGTCAGCTTTATTCAAGCCACACACAGCATCATCTCCTGATTGAGGCTCTTGTCCACCTGAAACTTGAATGTTTGCAGGTGTGTCCACAATGCCAGACATTGATCCTTTATGCAGATAACTTATTCCCACTGATTGTTTCATCTGACTAAGCTCTTGTTTGATATTGGAGAGTTTTATATCAGTTTGATTGATCTCTGAACATATATTTGATAACTTTTCTGACATCTGTTTTGCTGATTTTTTTGACTTTTCTGCCACAGCCCGCAGTTCATCTCTGAAAGATTTTAAATCAGAGGCAAGCAGATTGTTATCCTCCTCACATCTACAGTTTTTCACTTCCCTTTGTTGTTCTACTTCCTTGCTATTATTTTGTGATAAAGAGATGCTGCATCAATATGTCTCAAATCAAGGGAAGGAAAGTCAGTATCTTTTGTCACCAGTTTTATTGAGTTATTAGGATTAGCATCCAGTTCTACTATCATATCATGGATGTCTTTCAATGTTTCTCTTGCCTTTCCAACACCTTCTCTTTTAATGAAGCTTTTTTCAGGAGCAATTTTGTTGTGCAGCAGAGCCTTAGCCTCTGAAATTGTCTCTTCATTGTAATAATTCAGCATCATTTTAAATGTTGAGTCTAGAACTGTTGATTTATGTCTCTGATTCATAAAGAATAGTAGTGAATTCCCTACAAATGAAGAGTTCTCATCTTTGGCCTTTGTTTTTGCCTGGTTTCACTTTTTTACCATCTCTGATATTTTAGGTATGTGATTTTTCCCTAGGCCTCCATTCTGCAGTTCCTCTGTTTCATTCCCATGGAATACAACACCAGCACAGTTTGAGAAGGCAAGGTTGGAACACAAGTCCAGCAGAAGTTAATCACAAAGGCAGCAGCAAAGCAAACCTGCTTGTTAACAACAAACCTTATTCAAAACCTTTACACAGCTTTACTAGCAGCAGTAGCCTATATCAGAGATGACCATTGGACTGGACTTGCATTGGAATGGATTTTTCTCGCTCTGTGGTCACAAAACGGGAACTTTCAAACACGGCAAAGCTGTCAGTTTTTAAATCGATCTTTGTTCCTAGCCTATCTATGGTTATAAATCTTTGGTAATGACTGAGAGAGCTATCTCAAGTACAAGTGACACAAATAAGAATTTTGCCAAGAGTTCACGATGTGGCAGTTCGTGGCAAAGTGCACAGCTGTGAAATTCGTAAAGTTTTGAATATAGAGCTATTTCACCGAATAGAGAGATCTCAACTCCGCTGGTTTTGCCTTGTGAAAAAATGCCCCAGAAAAGATTGGGAAGACAAATCCTGCTGGCTATACCCACGGGAAAGCGGCTAAAATCAAATGTTTCGAAGCATCTTTCGCATACACCAAGCACTTTATAATCCAAAGGTTTTGATTCGCAGAGGAATCAGAAATCAGTTGACACAATTCAGAACTTTACAAGACTATTTTCATTAAAACATAAATGTAATCACACAAACAAGTATTTTATCTTGTTTGACAGAGTTTCGTTCGGACAAGCCTATTTTTCTGAGTTAGCCTGACAGGGATTTATCCGGACAAGCCAATTTTTCCTATTGCGGCCCTGGGCCTACAATAGTCTTCTGCCTCACGTCCTGGACTTTATTGGCAGGGAGAGTCTTTTTCCGGAGACTGACTTTATGTCCAAATTCAGCCGTATTTATATTCGAGTATTGTTTCAGAGTTTGTTAACACCTCTTTATTTCATGAGCTTTTATTGGCTGCCTTTTGTTAAAGCTTTTGGTGATTGGCCAACTCAAATAGTTTCTGGAAGCTTCGGGAATTGTTGATGCTTGGGTTTTCACCCTCTGGACTTCAGTTCATGTTCCGTTTACGCATTTCCTGTTACATGCATTTCATGTCATGATCGTCCATTAGGTAATCATCATGTACTTTCTGTTGATATTTCACTGTGATTTTCCCTGGGGTGACTTGAGGTTATTGTCCTTGGACAACAGCTTAACAGATCCTATTGCCTTGGCAACGGTTTGATAACCAATTTTTATTGGTTGACACATCTTGTCGTTGCGGTTAGTTTCGTCAGGCTTCTTAGCTTTTTCGTAGAGTTGATTTTATATACAAAGATTCATTGTTCAGGCACAACTTGCCTGTAACATGATTTAGGTGTAACAGACTCTTTGCCTTCTGTCTGTGCATTACTTACTAAGGTGATGGTACACTTCATTTGCACATGTGATACTCAACTTTGGCATTTTGTATTTGTGACTATGTTACCAACTGGGCGATCGCGAGTTATCAAGACATTTTCTAGTCGAAGACAAGTTGGCCACCCATGAAATAGACTATATTTATGCCTACACAACACACACATTTATTTTTTTCTTTTTTGTTTGTAAGCAGACACGAAGTCCATAGTGTGAACACACACACTCTGCAGAACCCAGGTTGACACAAACAGACAAAACAGAACATAGTACAAGGCATTGAAGCCGGTGGAGTCACAGGGTTACAGGCACTTTTTACAAATGCATTGAAGACCGAACCATTGGGTTACAGACACATTTTTCACACTGTTGTTATTAGCTAACACGTAACACTTGTTGCAGCACTACTACGGAGTAGGGTGCAAAAGGCTGTGCCTATTTTGCCTCATGAGGCGAAAGCACTGCGGGAACTATTTTGCTTTCCCCATTCGGCTTAAGGCAAAATAGCTAGCTCCAGTAGTTATTTTGCCTCATGAGGCAAAATACATGATTTTACATTGGCGGATCTGGACTGGATCGGACTGATGATTTTCAAAAATTTGGCAGATCAGGTCTCGATCGGATTCAATTTTTGCGGATCAGGATTGGACTCGGACTGAAAAATTTGTCAGTCTGCTCATCTTAACCCTTTTAGTCCCGTGTGCGCCACTTTTCTTTGCAATCCTATAACTCGCCAGGCGATTAAGCTAGAGAGCTATACAAACCTTCTACGGCTTCACCAGGTCTTGTAGTCAAAATCGAAAAATAATTTTTTTCGTTTTGGTTTTGAGTTTTTCTGAGGGGAACGTCACAAGTAGGGTTGTTTTCGCGATATTTTGGCCATCTTTCCTTGGATCTGGGCGCTGTCCCAATGGGCCATTTGGCCATTTTTTGACTCAAAATTTAGTTAAAAACTAGGTCAAAATCTGCGTCTGTAGAGCCTTTGATTGATTTTCTATCATATCGGTAGCGAAAATTATGGCTCATCAACCAAAAATTGACCAAAATTTTGCACCCTCAAAAGTCACTCTTGGGGGCATTTCACCGCCGGCAATAACTCGCCGTCAGATTGAGCTAGAGAGTTGTTCACACCCTCTAAAGACTCGTGAGGGTATGTAGTTTGCAATAAAAAAAACGTTTTAGTTTAGGATGTCTGTTTTTTTAAAGGTGTCGTGTATTTATCGTGTACTGTATTTGACTTTTTTCGGTGCTATTTGGCATTTTTTAAGGGTTGATCTGGCCTTTTTTACTTATGACTACTTGGCAACCCTGCTAACCACCGCAAATTTACGCTTTCTATCAAAGCTTCTATCAAAGCTGCTTGTGTATAGTGCTGGCGCGTGGCCTAAGGTGTTTTGATAGACCAAGACAGTTCTTAATTTTTTCCAACGGTCTCTCAAAACATAGCAGAGACTCGCTTTATTAACATCATCAACCCCCCCCCAGAACACTGCTTTACTACAGGGATGGGCAATTAATTTGACTCGGGGGCCACTTTGAGAAGGCTGCATTTAGCGGAGGGTCGTACCTTCTTATGGAAAGAGAAGCAAGTATTGGTTAAGTTGCTGAACGGAGGAAATTTCAGATTTGAACATTATATTTCCTGAATGCTTCCGTGGGCCAAATGTGGCCTGCGGGCCGCTATTTGTCCTCCCCTGCTTTACAATCATCTCGGTATTCAGATAAAACTATTGCGGTCTCTCAAAATGTCTGCAGTCACTCATGTCAATTCTTAAGAAAACTCTGGAGGGGCTCACAGTAGCCTAGGTTGTTTTGAAGGCCCGTAACCAGCTTGGGACACCATGGGTGGAGAAGAGTTTTCTGAGAGGGGCCCAAATTTTTAAACTATGTCCGATAGTTTTCAACTATGCTCAACATATTTTTCCTGGGGTTGAAAAATTTTGTAGGGGAGGTTTTGCTCCCCTGGTTATGGGCCTGTTGTTTTGTAAGCGTGGGATCCTTTGCCAACGAAAATCAAGTGAACTGTGCAGTTTTCAACGCCCTAATCAAAGTTATATAGTAAGAATGGTTGTTTTCACTATGTATGTGTGGCCAGGTTTTTTCACTAGCACCTCAGCAGAGTCCAGAGAGGGGTAAGTTTTGAAGCTCAAGCTGTTTTCTGTATTATTTATAAACGCGTTTTGTAGTTGGCAGGCCAGGCTTCAATGGTTGCTGCAAAATACGGTTCGGCAGTTGTTGAATGTTGGTATTTCAGTAGTTATTGCTACACTTGTCTTCTGAAGATAACATTTTGTTCGTAATTGCAAATAATGTGTGCTGGTTAGTCTTTTAAAAGCGTTGTTAATTTTCTACGCTTTCATAGCCTAGCGTTGTTCATTTAAAATCTGTGTCATGTGGGATTAAGTCCTAGATTTTCCATAGGCACTATGGAATGTGGCCTAAGTAGTAAAAATGTTACCATTAATTCTCTTCATAAGGTTTACTTATATTCTCAAAGTACCATTGCTTAAGTTCCTAGTAATAAAAATGCTTATAGTTCAAAATTATTTTCCAAATTGTCCAGTGGCTTTGAATCTCTTTCCATACAAAAAATGTCACTTCCTTGCTAATTATCACTGTATTAATCACTTTGAAGAACAGCTTCTCAAGCTGTATGGTTATCAGTAGCCTCTATAGTCATGAGTAAACTGATGACATGGAAAGACTTTGAAGACCTGGTTCATCAAGGTAAACCTATAGACAGTCTGCTTCAAGAACAAGGTCAAGGCCAAGGTGATGCAGATGCAACTTCCGGTATGTTAATTAATTTCGAAGCAACACTTCAGTTGCTCTGGTTATGCTGCTTTTGGCATGATGGTGAATGGGTGTGTTGCATAATCTTCACATTGCATTAACTTACAGTGTGAACTTCCCTTTGGGTGTTGAGGCAGTGTTACCAACAAAACTTGCTAGCAACACTGTAAACTGACACTTGTATCTGTGTGCAACTTGACCTGAAATCAAGTGGCAGAGTTACTTGTAGCAAAACAAAAGCAACAACCTATTGCTAAATTAGCTTTTTGAATCACCATGTATGGGTGGGTGAAGAACAGTGGCTTCACAATTTTTGCTTTTGTCTAATGCAGCTATGTCCAACCCAAATGGCTTACTGAGCCAAAAATTATGTCACCATCTTAACCAGGGCCACACACTGAATAACATGCTAATGAGGGCCGCACATTGAATGGCTTACTTTGAACTTAGCAAACTAAATTTAGCTTAAGCCAATGTCCTGAAGGTGTGTGAAACCTTACTGCAATGGTAACAGATGTGATAATGTGGCACTGAGGACCACCTGCAACAAAACTGTCAAATTCAAATTTATCAAAATAAGGACAGGTTGTCAGTACGTACGATACTTTACTACAGCGAAAACCTTAAGTGGGCCGCACAAAACCTTCGACTAGGCTGCGGGTTGGTCATAGCTGGTCTAATGCTTTTGTGTTTGTCAAAATAGTTCATCCTTGTTTGCTTGGTGTTGAAATATGATAAGTAAGCATTTCATAGCATAGTATCATCATGTGAAGCCAATAAAATTTTTTTCAGGAGAATAAGCCATGGTTTGAAATTCCACATTTGAACTGTTAAAATAGCAAAATTTGTTCTAATGTTGCTGTAATAACCAGCTGGAATTACAAACGATCCTGAAAATTTTTAATTAATCTTTGAACAAATCTCATTCCTGCTTTTGGCATGTTTCCAATGACGTCCAAATGCTGCGTTGCACATAAAAAAACTCCAAAATCCCCAGTTACAGAGGTCTTTCCTGACATGAGATTGCTTACTAACTGCAGAGAAAATATGTCCAAATGGATTTTCTTGTTGGACACATGTATTTGCATTTTCTTGATGCTTTTACAAGAAGCATTGAACTTAATAAAATATTGTATAATATCTTTTGAAGTCCACATGCTTTCTCCCATTAAATTTTACATTTAGTAAAAGTAGTGCTGATGAGCATGCTCTTTGCTTAAACTGGCATAGCGTAGTATCAAGCATTTTTGAACATACCAGTTTTGGGATAACTGCATTCACAACAAAACAATTAGCAACATTTTGATGAATTTTGTGACCACTTTATCGTTTTCTTTTTGGTGGTAACTGGGTTGCGGTATCTGGGCAATTCTGAAAGACCCTAAATGTTTTTATGTCAGCAGTGCATTACATTTATCTTCAAGGTGATAACTGAGCTGGTTCTGAAAAAACATAAATAGATTACTGTGTTTTGTAGGGACTCTGTAAATCATTTCATTCAGTGATTTCAATCCATTCTTTTCAGTTTTTCATCATTTTACCTGCAAGCAATTTAAAGGACTGAAGATGCTTAAAATACGTGAAATTGCTTTGCTTGTAAAATGACTTGCAATTTGATGGACTGTGTCACCGCCGTGGAGACTTTTTGCTTCAATCTATTTTAATACCCTGTATCCTGCAAAAACTTGATATATCCTCACACCCTTGTTTACTTGAAGATATATTGCTTAGCTGGCAGTACATCCTTCGCCAATGTTACTGTTAATAAGAATGGAATTTTAGATATTTTTTAACATCATAACATGATTTGTTACTTATAATTCAGGTTGATAAGCTTGTTCCAGCCCACCTTAGTGTCACTCCTGGTCTAAATGTGCTAGATACCAACTAGTGCAGGGGTTCTCAACCTTTTTCTCCTGTTTACCCCTTGCCAGCTTCCTCACATAAAATTTAGCCCCTGTTTTTTGTTTACTCACTAGCGCTGTAGAAAAAAACAAAGTATTGTAACTTCAGCATCATTAAATTTACCCCCAGGGGGTAAATTTACTTTCGGTTGAGAACCCCTGAACTAGAGAATTGATCTCACTGTGCCCAATAACCCACCATCAACTTACTGTACTGCTCAATAAATCAGTGTGAGCATCAGCTAGTGCGTGAACAAGAAATAAAATGCAGATTAGAAGTATATCGATTGATTTCATAACAGTGTTAAATATGTATCAATGAACTAACTCCATTCTCTAGGTTTGTAATGTTAAACTAGGTAATTTCAACTGCCACGAAGGGAAGCGTGTTTGTGAGAGTGCACATGGAGACATTTTCAATGTTTAAATTACAGAATGTGGTACCACATGCAAATTAAGCAAAAATTTGGCCAAATTTTCAAAAGTACTCATGAAAGGCCAAACAAAATATTTGCAGTCAATCAACTTCAAAAAATCCCAAGTTCCTGACCCTGGTATCATGCACCCCATAATCCAAGTGTTTTCTAATGCCCCACAGAGGTACGAGTGTCGGTGGTTTGATTTTCTTGGCACTATTTTACATTGAGGTATTTAGATGTCAAGATGGAGAAGATAAATGAGAAACGTAATTAAAAAATTACCTGGTAGGTTATTGCCAGAACCAGGGTTGACAAGCCTGAACAAGACCTTTCACGGTAGAAAAATTGCTAAATTCCGCTAGAATCCACTTGAATAAGACCAATTGCATAGGCTGCTAGACCAATTGTCCACGAGATTCTAGCGGATTTAGGCCGCCAGACCAATTACTTTGCAGCTAGGCATGATTAAAATCTGCTAAATTGGCAACCCTGGCCAGAACGCACCTGACTAACAGATTTTGTTTTAGTCATGTGCTGTTCGCGTAGTAGTATTTCCGAGGTTAAGACCATGGTACAGTGATTCAGTGAAAACCGAAATCCTTGACTCCAGAGATCGGTCATTTGAATCTAAATCAAAAGGTTGACAACAGCTGAATTTTTCGAGGCCTAGTCCTGGCACAAAAAGCTGTTGTCAAGGACGAAAACAGGTAATTATGATTGAGATCAAATTCGAAAGCAATTCTAAGGTTTTCGTCCACCGTTGTTTCAAATATCGTGTGTGGTGTCATTTTCCTTCGTAATAAGGAAATAACCTTTTTTGTTACAAAGAACATATATTTTGACTGATCGGAAACATGACAATATCGCAAACTTTTGGGGGCCGAGAAAAAATTTGTTAAAAACCTCGAGGTCAGGACCAAAACTCACCAATTCTTGAGGCCGAAACTTAACAAACGAAACAAGGCGCTTGCCAGTCTTAATGAGTCTGTTTTGCACCGTGCGCATACGAACGGTCCACAGAGCAGAATTAGCAAAACGTCTTTGAACATCTGACGCCTGCTGACCAGCTAAAAAACGTTTAAATTATTCGACATAAAACGTAGGCATGATTGCTTCCACTGACTGCAGATTTTGTGATAAATGGACGCAATCTGGAGTAGCTGTCATTTGGGTGACAGTTACTCATTAATTATTTGTCATTTGTGTGGTTTTATCCAACGAATCGAGTGTGAAAACTGACACAGGTTTTGCGTTGGTGAAGACTGACAGCAGTAAGTTTCGTTGTGGAAATATGCCTGTCGACGTTTTTGTCGGTTTCTCCACAAATAGTCAATGTTCGCGGAAAAGTGTAGCAAAGTTTAATTAGTTGCGTGTCTTTTTGCACAGAAAGAAGCAAGACAAAACTTGAAGTCGAAATCGGTGGAAAAAAATTCTTGCTGCAATCGATGCTTCCCACACTGGAAGAAATCACGCTCAACCAGCGTGATGAACAACCGAATCTGGTTGTGCCTCCACCAAGCGTTCCTATAGCAGATGTTTTTCCCCTGTACGTTGTTTTTACTGTTTTCACTGCCTGGTTTGTCGTATCAGTTTGCACAAGTGATTCTTAACGTGGTCCACCTGGAATTTGTAGCGGTCAGGGGCGTAACGAGGAAGGCAAGGGGGCACAATTCTCCGGGAGCTGAATCACTATGGGGGCGCTGAAAAGTCCCAACAATAACACAGATACTTTCTTCAATACAGTACATTTGCTCCGAAAAACTCCAGGCTCAAGAATGGGGGCGCCGAAATTTGCTTTTTGCCCCCCCGGGCACCATCTGACCTCGTTACGCTCTTGGTAGCAGTTCACAGAACAGAGAGTTCTATAAACCCTTGACAAAACATTCCTGACAATTGTAACCTTTACTGAACAATAAATTACGTAAGATCATATAATACGTACTTGTGTTTGTAGGTTTATAAATGCCACGTGAATAACAAAGTGGTCCATCGGATATTTATTTTAAAAGATGGTCATTGGCTAGAAAAGTTTGAAAACCACTTGCTTACACCAACATTTACTTTTACAGACAGCCGCAAATAAAATTCTCGAAGACGCCGTAGTGCCGTGTGGATGAGAGGAAAGTTCTAGTACGTTTGCAGTGTGGGCTGGACAAAGACACAAAAGTCGCGAACAGCTGCGGACGATAACATGCATTTGCCGGTTGGCTGCGAAAGTTGGAAACTGCGCCGCACTAGTGGAAATTGAAGCCGCTCTGAGATGGCAGCAACTGTCGCGAGCGTGTGGTGCAGGGATCAGCCTCGCTTGCGTCAAAAGATTATGTTTGAACCACGCCCCACTTAAGATAGTATGTAATTGAGTGTTATGCATGCTTTTTGTTCATATGCTCTATTCTGACACATTCCTTTGATTAAGGAAGCAGTTGACGAAAGTCGTCTGTATGCTGATGGAGTGTCCTTAATGCTAAGCGTCCAATGATATACCAATCCATTATTTTTCCGATATCTGCAGTGCATAACTTTCCATTGCTATAGTCATTTTTACCATACTTTGCATTTAGAATATTTCGACGCATTTAACATTTTCTTACGTTTTTCAAAATTTATAATCTGCTCAGTACCGATTTGCCTGCAAAGAAAAATTTTGCCTTGAAGTTGGTATTCTGTCAGTCTAAATGGACTCCACTTGTGCTCACAGCAGGTCAAAAGCTAAGTTAATGAGCGGGCAAGAAAATAACATGGAGTGCTAACAGTGAAAGGCAGAAAAAAGATCATCACCCATTTCTGGCAATTGGGCAGCAAATGTTAATGTGGGCTAGGTACCAGATCCCAATGGTGAAGATAGTTGGAAATATTTCAGTTGGGGTCTTCTCTGAAATACGATATAGCTGTTGATGCCGTATGAGGATGCGCGTCCCTACTTTGAAAAATCGGCGTTTCTCGTGTGAACGGCGTTCTTCCCGACCCCGCCACTGATTACACTGTTGTAGATGCCTGCAAGATCGATTTTTGCAAGTTTTGTGTAATCTACTACTGTACTACATGCAAACTATACCTTGAAATATATTTATTGAAACACTTTTTGATTTAACGAAATTCGCAGTACGCTATCCGCACTTCAGTTTTTTTTGGCATCCTCTTCAACTTCTGTAACGGTGTAATTGTTCTAAGCCGGATTTCGTTGTTGCTGGTCTTTTTTCGTACAATTTTGTGTGTTGCCAAAAACTCCAACTTTCATATATCCTCATCATGTTACGCTTTGATGCTTCTCAAAAAAGCGGAAGCATTTTGACAGCAGTGAAAATAATTTCACCCTTTTTACAGTAGATGTTCATACCAACAATAAAATATTTAAGTTATCCTGCCTGTATCTTCATGTCCTTGAAACGTCGCCATTGGCGTGCCTGCGGAGGCTGAGGCTAAAAAGATTTCTTAACTTCAGCCTCCGATTTAAGAAATCTTTCCTGAAAAGATTTCTTAAATCATCTCTATGTAAAAGCTAGTTTTTTCGTTAACACCGTTTCCCGCATCTTGCTGTGCAGAAAAGTTTTATCCGGTGCTCATTCCACGTGCACGACAAATTCTGTTTTTTTGCAAGGCGTGGAGCAAATATAAATGTCTCTAGATCCTTTGTTTGCTCCTTAGGCCACATGCAGCTTAGCAGGAAACTTTATTGTGTAAAAATTTGCGCACAAGCTTGTAGGTTTAGATGTTACGTTGCCATCGCTACAGGCGTAAGAGGCCGGAGGAGGCTATAGCTTCCAAAGTACTTTTGTTTTCGCGTAAAACTATTGCAAACATGAAAAAAAATTATTGAAATGGTATTCTTTTCAAAATTGAATTTACCAGTTTAACTCTTTCTAGTATTATTGTTAAATGGGGCGAAAATTGCAGATGTGTGTCTTAATATTAATTGCAGAATTTAAATAGCAATATTTTTGGAAAAAATTTACATTATGGGTATGAAAATACTTGTGCGGGCAAAACGCTATAGTCCCCTAGGTTGGTTTTGGTCTTATTTCCTTGTTTCGCAATCGTGAACTAGGTCATCGATTCAGAAACTTGAAGGTATTCAAAACAGAAAAGGCAGCCAATACAAAATTGGAAGCTTGTTGGTCAGAAAGAACGTTGCGGCGTTTTGTATGGGGACAGTGGCTCCCCAAGCACAGCCGGAAGAAAGGCTTCCCGTACTACTCCGGCTGGGGTCTGGTAAAAAGCGGCCCCCTAAATCTTACTGAGGACCTTTGTTGCGGCATACAAACACACCAGAACTGAACTCACCAAAAAATGATTTCACACATTTCCTCTTTCAAAATTTATTATTTATTTAACACGTCACAGAAATTGATCTTCCCACGATCAGTAGGTTCCCATTGTCTAACTCTAAACCAACCATTGCGAAATGCATTGTGGATAGATGGAGTTTATTGGCGCAAACATTAAACAATTTTTTAGCTTTGTTGTCAGCATTTCCCTTCGTAAGTTGGCAGTTGTGGAGGTAACGTTGTTAAATCCGTTTCATGGTAAGCATTTTTAGTATAGTCCAGTAAGAAATCGCTCACGAAAATTAAGTTGTAGGCCACTGGCGTAACAAGAGTTTTCAGCCTGGGTGGAAAACGTAGCTGAAGGAGGCCGACTGGCCAGGGTAGGGGGTGCACTTGCTAACACTCAGAAAAGGGTTGAAAAATGAAAGTGTATCCGGATGTAGATTTCCATACTAAAACTGGAAATCACCGTGAAACAGTCCAAAAAACTTCTGAAAAAGGCAAAAAAACAACAACCTACTGAAAACAAAAGAATGCTGAATACAGTAAACCTCGGTTGATCAGGATATTAGCCAAAACCGGATCGAACCACTGGTATAGCATATCACGTTGAACATATCGCTCATGACACGCCGCCGCACCACGATTTCAGTCCATTAATCAGTCTTGAGTGTGCGTATGTGGAGTATTATCCCTGAGTGTATTGTACTCGTCAACATGTCTTTGTGTGGAGGGCATTAACTTCCAAATAGAGTGGCTGCTTATGGACCAGTCGCAGAAATCTCTGTGTTTGTCCAAAATCCCAGGTTTCTCGCAGTCAAGTAACCTAAAATTATGAACTTAAGATTTTTCATAACTGCCTGGATAAGGCGGTTACTAGTCTTTTGTACCATTGTACATACACCACTAAATTCGTTTTGCTTCTGTGCAAGTCTGCTGTTGGGTCGTAAATGCGTTCAATTTAAGTAATATTCACCGATATCTCAGTACTTAGATGACGTCAGGCTAGAAACAAATCTTCTCGGTTAATCCGGATCTTCGCCGAAACCGGATAAAATCGTCGGTCAAATCGAATCCGGATTAACCAAGGTTCACTGTATAAGTTAAGTGGGGGCCCAATTTTTGCATTTAGTTTGGCAAGGGGGAGGAAGCCAACGAAAGTTTGCCGATCACTGCTGTACGAAATACTATTGAACAGAGCTTCAGCAAGTTGAAGTTAATCAAAACGCTTCACAGACCAACTATGACCGTTAAAAGATTAACAAGTCTGGCAATGACATCTACTGAAAGTGAAACTACAAAAACATTATATCTGACTGAGTTGACAAAAACATTTCCATCTTTGAAAACTTGGAAAAAGTCATTTTCCTAGCTTGAAATATAGCAAATGCAAAGTCTGCCTGCTTAATAGACAATAGCGCAGGCAAGAATTTTGTTCGGGTGGGGCCAGTCATCTTGAGTCCGACTGTTCTTTCCGTATATTTTCTAACAGTTGAAAATTGATGTAAAGCACCAGTAAAAATCTTAGCAAGTGTGTTTCGGGGAGAGGGCATGGCCTCTGCGACCTCATTCTTGCTGCGCCACTGTTTATAGGTTGTATTGATACTGCAGATCTATATTCTGATTGCTACACAAACAAGCTATACAAGTTTCGACGAGGATACCACAAGCTAGGGGACAATAATCGGTCTTTGTACCCCCTGGTAAAATTTCTCTCAAGAGGCCCTGCCTATAACGACATTTTTCTCCATTCCTATAAGTGACGTAATAGGAGAATTCTGCTGCATGTCCCTGTGACACAATGCACATTGCCACTAAAAATGAAACCTAGCAGACAAGACATCATCGTAACAGGAAGCTTTTCACAAATCCCTACTTTGAATAAGTAGGGTTAACAGCTCTTCCTTTTTGTTCACTGTACTGTCCGCTTTTTGATTATGGATGGCGTTTATTTATTGATTATCTATGAATGATGAGAACAATGCATTTAGTAATTTTCAACAATATGTTGCTGCCATCATCGCTCCCTCCTTGTGTACGTTTCACACAGCCCAGTTTGCGAACCCAGGCTCATTTTAATAAAATGTAATTTTAGAAATTTCACTCTTTGCCCCCTGTCTTGGATGCCCGCGGTCGTCGTCCGCCCCTGCTCCTAAGGCATCTCTACCTCTTGTTTACTGTATCAAGACAGTTTGTTTGCAAGCAGTACCGTAGACACATGTGGAACATTTAGGTCCACATTAAAGTAGTTTCTTACGAAACCATTTTTGTATTTTGTAGAAATAATTGCTATATTTTTATTTCAGAAGATTTTCTTATGGTTTACAGTTTGCACATGAGCGCGGCGAAACGGCTCTTACACCGGTCGGAACTTTACCTCGGTGAGCCACAAGGCGTTGGATTCACTTCTACTTTTCTTGCGATGCAATCTATCCAGCACCGGTATCAACTGCAATACTTATAATTCCTGTACCCAAGCGTAGCTCTCAAATTATGACCACTGGGTTTTAATGCAAAATACAGTACGGGATATGTAAAGTTCCACCGGGTCGTTTCAAAAGAAACGCATTCATGCCAATTCCATGCTTCGGGTTACGAGCAAATATGTTGTACAAGTTATGAGGTAATACAAATAGGCCAATAAACAAATTTGATGTTTCTCATCAATTTTAATCTTGGGGTCAGATGCATAGTTAAAAAAAAAGAAATCTAATTAAAAAGAATAGCATTGAACGCAGGGTTTTACTTATGAAGCAGACAAAGAACTTGCGCAAATTTTTGAAGATAATTTTTACTATTATTTTAAAGCGAATATCTAACTAAACTATGTGTGGAATGGTTGCGTTAATAAGAACCACCTTATTTTCTGTTTTGCATTATCTAACAAACCTAATTACAAATAAAATTGTAGGAAAGTTGTGTCCATTGTCTTTTAATCACGGAGAAGTTAGTTTTGGCAAATTTTGGAATGCGTTACATTTTCTTCAAGGTACTGCGCATCTTTGCGATTAAAATACTTCAATTATTTCGACTTCAACCGATCTGAAAATTTTTACTGCAAGTGAAATTAACATAACCGTTCAATACGAACGCAACGGCTGACTTAAAATCGCTGTTTGCACAAACAATTGTTCCAGTATAGATTGAAAAACATACGAAATTCAAAAAAAGTTTGATCAACAAAGCCAAGCGAAAATCGTTCTTGGGGATGTTTGCCTTTGCAGTTCGGATTTCCGCGGGACGGTACAACAAACAAATAAAGAGTCGTTTGAAAAAGCAAACACACAAAAATGCATTCAAGAATTTTTATCTTTTTTAATATTGCTGGGAACTAAGCTTTTCATCATTTTGTTAACTTTGCTCGCGCTGTAACTGACTGTAGTCATTGGACCTGCAGTCAATATACCTTTTAGGCTCTGTGGTTTACTGGATGCTTGCACAATGTTGGCCACTGCTTGTTGAATAATTTCAGAGCAGTCCGGATAACGTGCTACACTTTTCAAAATTTCTTCAACATCCCTAATGTGCTTTGCTTGCACGTCAAATATTCTGCACACGTGCAACTGGAGTTTCATCGGCAACCGCTTTAAATGGTTGTGCAGGATGGATGGAGTTTTATCTTGATCAAATAACCGCTTTTGTTTCCTCCAGTGAATAAAACTGGGCATGTTGGAAGATTCTTGAAAAGAAGTCTCGCAAATTCCATCCAAGACAGGATAGTAAAGTTGGCGAAACTTCGTGATATTGGAATCAACAATCTTTGATATTTTGTGTTTGTCCTCACCAAACGTCATACGGAAGTCACCACAGTAGGACAAACCAGTGATTGTCAAGAATAAATCCCTTTCAGTGAAAGACTCTGGCAACAACAACAACGATGTCAAAACTGCACTGATCAAATTCTTTTTGAGTGACTCCAACAACTTTGGCGACTTTTCAAAATCATGTGTAAGAATGTTAACAGGCTTGTGAAGACGTCCAGCAAAATACATGGTGTTCCATGTGGTGAGGTCCTTCAGCAAGTTGTCCTCTGAAATTGTTCCATATTTAATTGTCCTGCCTAGCATTTGAACACCAGTGTTGAAGTAAGCAGCAGCACCATAATTTTCCATTAAAGACAAAATTCTTGTTAATCCTGCTGCTCTCATCAACACAGAATAGTGATTCTTATTCATATGCAAATTCTTTCGGTGCCATTCCTTAGGATCAGACACAACAAACACAAAGTCAATCATCTTGGTTGATACAGGCTCAGAAGGATTTTGTGTAAAAACCCCTGAGCCATATGAAAACACCAAGTTCATTCCTCCAGGGAAGCTGCTCAAAATGTTTTTATAAAATGAAGAATCAGGCACATCTTGCCTTAATTTACTAAAAATAACTTGAGTTACACGCATTATGAGTTCATAATAGCATGTAAAAACTTTAATGACCTACACATTTAGTCAAAAGAAATACCATATCAAATATAATTTCATGGCATCTTAGTTTATCAATACTCTCTATCTTCATGTGGAAGCAACCATCATTTATAATAAAATCCAAAGCTTTCTAGCCTCAAATCAAGTGTATTACCTGTTTACCAAACTTTCTCAAGTTTGAATAACAAGATAACACATTACTTGAAGACCAGTGTAACACTTACTGAATTTGCATTTTTCGTTTGTGTACATATTTAAATTATTCTAGTTAATATCGTAATTCAAGTGAATATCTTGAAACAATCTAAAAACTGCATTTGGTTATTTTTCACCTGTCTTTTAATCACCCAGCAATAAACAATTTTCACATTTTCATTATACCACATACATTTAGCATACTAATTCAAATGGTCAAACAATATCATGGACATCCAAAGCTTTTCTTTTAAAACACAGCATATTTCTTAAACTAGGGTTCCTGCTGTATATAATACAAAAGGTTACAAATCATACCATTTACCCCTTTAGCGGGGTAGCAATCATCTTAAGCAAATTTCACTTGGTGAAAATATATATCAGAAAATGTAGATGAAAAAGTGGGGTGGTAAACAGTATTAAGTCAAAGGTATTTTACTCACACTTCATTGCAGTTAGTGTGATAAAACTTGCTTGCCATGCCACTTTTGAAAGTTGAACTCTTGCATAACTATTGTCAACAAATATTATTTGATTTTATTTGATGACTTTGCATAAGGTTGGCCATTTTAAGGCACTAAAAGATTGGCAATAACATTACTTTAGCAATATGTTCAGATAACAATCTTTTATAAAACTCTGGAATGACAAAAAGATAATACTGTTGATTACAAGTAGGGCAGTGGCTATTCTGCCATCAGTGACAAAAGCACTGTTGGAACTATTTTGCCAATAGCCTAACCTGATTGGTTGACTTGGTCGTGTGACAAGGACGATATGCTTGGATTTGCATACTGTCCTTATAACGTTCAAGCTAAAAACCCAAACCTAAAAGTGAACCCTAAAATGTAAACCCTAAACCAATAGTTTTCAACCTGGGCGTCACTACCGCAGATGGATTGTGAACCATTTTTGGAGGGTCACAAGTAGATATTTTATGTACACAGCTTTACTACATTTTCTTCATTTGAATTTTAGATGGGGGCCGTTGGGTTGTACTGGGTTGCTAAACTGGGCTGCAGTGCAAGAAGGGTTGAAAACCATTGCCCTAAACATACACCATAAACCTACACCCTAAAACTCAAAATGTGTGTGGCTTTCGATTATAAGTACATAAAAAGCACTCCCATTGAAAGCGTCATCTCTACTAGCAAAGCCCAAGCAACAACCACGTGCACAGCAGATGTAGACACTTCCCCTTGACCAGGTTCCCCATACCGCTAGTGTCATGAACTCAGCTGGATATGGTGTGAACGGCAAAATAGTCCCAGCAGAGCTTTTGCCACTGGCAACAAAATAGACACTAAAACTAAACAGGCTAATCTAAGCAAAACTCATTTGTCATTTTACAGCAGGCTAAAGTACTTTGCACAAGGTGCTTGTGGAAAAAATCTCAGTGGATCTTGGAGAAAAAATTTGGTTTTGCTCTTGGAGAAAAACACTCAGTGTACCACAGTCTCAAATGCAAACTGGGTGGATACACATCAGCAAGCCACAATTCAGTACAATACTGAGGCGCATTTTATGACAAAGGTCTAACTGGGATGATAAAATACTCACAGATCCCACACTTCTTCAAATTTCTAAAAACAAGTTTGAGAAAAAAGTTGACAATGCAAGGTTGGATATTTCTGCTTAAGGGCTCTGGGACTGCTGTGAGAAAACATTCTTTGACATAAGGAACGCATCCGATTTCACAATCCTATGTCAGAGTGATCCTTTCACAGATTTACCAGCAGCATGAAAAACACAAGGATCAACATAACAAAGTCACTGACATTGAGAAATCATTCAATCCCCTTGATTTCTCAAGTGGTGGGATGGCAGTGGCACCAGAATGTGTCAAGGTCAACAAAAGACTGGCCGAAAAGATATCAGAAGAATGCAAGGAGCCTTATTTACATATATGTCGAAAACATGAGTGCAATTTTGTTGTAAAATGTGGGGGGCAGCTTGGTGTTAAACCAATATAGACATTGGGTTGAAGCAGAAGTAAAGTTTTATAAATGCAAATTCCCAATCTTGTTTTCAGGGGTGTTTTGAAAGCAACATGTATCATGCTTTGCGTTATCTTTATAAATGATTTACAAATTAATCTTACAGGACACGGCACTACAGTTCAGCAACATGATCAGCATTCCAAAGTTTGACAAACATACAGCGTGATCACTGATCACATATGATGGCATCTGCTGTTACAAGTAAAAGTCACGAATTTGGCAATAAGTAATGTCAACATTCACCATTAGCTTACAATTTAATACTGATAGGCAGGGCTACCATACCATCCTTATTTCTAAGATTTGTAGCTTACTTACTTTGAAGTACTACGTCTTAGAAAATATCACTGTCCTTATTTCTAAGAAACGTCCTTATTTGTGACTTGTGTCCTTATTTTTTCTTATTTGCTGTAGTGTAACAATCTTAAATAAGTACTGTCTAATAAACATACAAACTACAGTATTTATATCTCATCGTAAGCATGTTGTAATCAAGATTTTCTGACATAATAAAATTAAAAGTACTATATTCTTGCAGCACAGATACCTAACGTACCATCAGGCACTGTTAGCACCGTAAGCTGTCTAGGCTGGTTAGGATTCCTAGGAAAGCTGATTTTTCCGTGAAGGTTAAGCATTTAATTGATTCAAGAAATAAGCAAGCGAAAAATACGTTTTCTGTGATGATTGCAAGAAGGAAGTCGAGAATAATACATTGCTGAAGCAAATGGTTGCTGGAGATAAATACACAAATGTATGATCTGATGTTAGTCATGCAAACAGAAACAATTGTTTTATTTTAGGCAATAAAATCAAGCTTCCTCAGCCATCCTTATTTTTGTTCTAGATCGATGGCGGCCCTGCTGATAGGATATTAATTGAGACTTCTGTTGATGAAAAGAATAGCTCATTTGCACACATATAAACAGTAATTCTGCTCTAGACTTAGGGTTGCCAGATGGCCTGGCCAGTATTTTACTGCTAATTTGGCAGAGGCCGGTATTTTGAAAATCAGTGTCTGAGACCAGTATTTGGTGATGGTTTATTGCTTCATATGACTCAGCCAACAAGCAGAAGCACTACAAAAAGCCATTGCTCTAAGCAAACCAACCATCAGTGAACATTATGGCAAATTAAAATATAATCGTGTATAGCTAACCAGTGTAAATAAAGAGGGGTGCTGTGTCATATAGGATTGGTGAGGGACCATGGCGGTCACCTAGTCCATAGGTTCTCAAAGTGCTCCGTACGGAGCCCCAGGGCTCCACGAGAGAAACCTCGGGGCTCTGTGAGCTGTTCGTTTACTTATGTTTTTATTTTTAGAAATTTATTGTGGGGCTCCGTAAATTATGATCAATCTCTTCATGGGCTCCATAACACCAAAAGTTTGAGAACCCCTGACCTAGTCAACCAACCCAGTTTATCACTTTTTGAAAAGTGTTAAAACACAACAGTTGGAAATCAAATAAGCGCAATTAGCAAAACAAACAAACACAGAACATGGTGAAGAAAATGTACAGATGAAAGCACATGCCTATGTACACCTTTTCAATACCAATGAGTTGATCAAATTTAATTGAGGAATTTGGTGTGGTTAAGAATGTTTCAACAAAATATAAAAATAAAAAAGTAAAGAAGTCACAAACTAATTAATGAGGTACAAAAGAAAAACAAAGCAAAACAGAAAAACTATGGAGTGTACTTTCATGCTGAAAAAATGGGATGTGCACAAGGAAGAAAAAATACGAAAAAGTAAATATACATAAAAACTACACAGAATTACAAAATATTAGAATTCAGAGAATTTTGTTTTGGATAAGTGAAATGTTGCTAAAGCTCATTTGGGTATCTTTTCATGTAGGAGGTGTTTCTTCAGTTTCCATTTAAAGGTAAAAGTGGTTGAAGACTTAATATCGTTTGGTAGTGAAGACCACACTTTTGGGCCAACAAAAGGGAACATTTTCCGGAGGAAGAGTTAACTCTAGGTAAAAATAGGTTGTTAGAGGTTGCTAGCCTTGTGGAGTGAGAATGAATTGAGCTGATTGGAATAAAATATCAAAATGGTTTTGAAGCAGGAGTGCATGAATTTGCCTACTGATACGGTATAAAGTTTGGTAAGGCGTAAGATCTTTTAAGTGCTGGAAAGGATCTTCTAGAGCAGTGGTTCTCCAACTTTCATGAGCCGTGGCCCGGTGTCAAGCAAAGTTTCTGACTTCATGCCATGTGCGCACACACAGAGCAATATTCTACATATCAAATACACTTAGAAAATTGATGATTAGCATTAGGGCTTAGGGATTCGTGTTTACGTACAGTAAGTGTGACAGGTTAGGGTTTGAAAAGAAAAATAATCGAGGTCAACCACTAAGTCCAAAAATGTTCAGTGGTGAAACTTATTGCAGCCCCCGTACTGTAGCTTGTTGTGGGTGCCTGATGTCTAACCAAAATGTTTTAATTTACACAACACACATTAAAAAAGTATTTGCCAAACTTCATTCTCTTACTCTGAGAAACAAAATAACTGAGAAAGAATAATAGGTCAGAAATTTCGCAGAGGTCAGAAATTTCGCCTGACACCAGATCCAGAGTCACTTTTCACTTTCGAGAGTAGCAAGACTCTGCTTGGTTATTTATTAAGTAAAAATATGGGAAAATTACGAGATAGACCGATGTATCGACCTGGCTGATGTAATCGGCGGATATTGGGTTTTGCCGATATATATCGGTATCGGCCAAAACGGCAGATTTTATCGTTCTCAGTAGGTGTTGACAAAACGCTGTTACATTCCTCATTCATGCAGACAACCTGCACAAGAAAGTACAACAAAGCAAGTCAAGACAGTTATCTTGCAGAAACACTAGCAGGTGGGTTTTCATAAACAAGCATACAAGATGAACCATGGAGCACGCGTCGGCCGTCGCAGCCGAAACAAAAGCATCATCATTAATCAGATTAATTAAAAATCATAGCAAAATATTGAAATCGCTGCAATTTGACTCATAAATCCTGATTTTTGAAGTTTTTGAAAAAAAGGTAAGGCATAGAATACATAATATTTTTGATAATGAAGAAGAAAATACTATTTAAATAGTTTGGAACTATCGGTTATCAGTATCGTCTATTGGTCCATGAATGGCCAATATACCGGCATCGGCTCCAAAAAAGCCATATCAGTCGATCTCTAAAAATTACCAATGGGATCGATGGTGGCCGGAGTCGGATTTTCAAATTTGAAAAATTCCTGGATCCTGATTCAAAAAGTTTAGAATAGGTGCGGAGTCGGAGTCTGAAAGAGTGACTCCGGCCACCTCTGGTATACGACGTTTCACGTTTCGATAAACAATGAGGAATTGGTATGCTAGGTCGAGTCTCGTTCAGAAGTTCTGTTAGAATGTTATGCCAGTATTGCCTGCAGTCGTTATCAAACACTTCGCAGTTAGCAAGCGCACACACTTTTATTGCGCTGTAGGATCTGATACTAGAGATTAGCTCCGACTAATATTGCTTTAAATATTGAATACTGCACTGGATCTTATACTGTAGCTACTTCACCTTTTCTGCCGTGTGTGGAGTTACGAAATCTTGCAGCTCTTTCTAACGATCAGTTACACAGTGCTGTGCATCAGAGATGAGCATGGAGCAGGACTGGATCAGGACTGAAGCCAATTTCTCCCGGATCAGGATCGAACTGCAATTTTTTTGAAAATTGGTGGATCAGGACTGGATCGGACTGAGAAAATTTTTGTTGTTTCAATGTGATTTGTCTAGCTCAACATATTAAAACTTTAATTGTGATCTGATTTTACAGGTATGTTAAGGCAGCGTCGGCCTATATGTTGCCGTCAATAGCAAAAGCTCTGCTGGGGCTATTTTGCATTTCGAACTGTTTCCACCTTTGTCCATACCATTGATTTCTAGTAACAACGTGAACACAGTTGAGTGGTTAGTGTCTGTGCCTGGTGTGCAAGTGTTCGTTGGTTCTGCTCTCACCGTTTCCTTTGGCATATCTAGTAGAGATTACACCTTTGATGGGGTGCTTTTATGAGCTTTTTCAAAACGTTTAGGGTTTAGGTTTAGGGTGTAGCCTACGTTTAAGTTTCAGGTTAGGGCTTACATTTACGGTTTTGATTTACGGATTAGCTGTCGGGTTTAGGTATTAGGTTCAGCTTTAAGATTTAGGTTTTGTCTTTAGGTTTAAGTTTGTGTTTTGGATTTGGTTTTAGGTTTAGGGTTTTAGGTCATATTACAAGAACTTTATGCTAATCCAAGTGCATCACCCTTGTCACTTGACCAATCCAACCAATCGGATTCTCCTAATGGCAAAATAGCTCCAACAGTGCTTTTATCTCTTACGCCAAAATAGACATTGTCTTGTTAAATTTTGGAAATGTCAAAAGGCTGGGTCTACTTTGCCTCATGAGGCAAAGGCACTCCTGGAACTATTTTGCCTTCAACCAATCATATTTGGCTAAAGGCAAAATAGATCCAGTAGTGGTTTTGCTTCATGAGGCAAAATAAAAATACATAATTTTGCATGGGCAGATCAGGACTGGATCGGACTGATGATTTTCAAAAATTTTGCTGATCAGGACTGGATCGGATCCAATTTTATCGGAACAGGACTGGACTCGGACTGTAAAATTCCACAGTCCGCTCATCTCCGCTGTGCATTCTGCCACCTGTGAGTGCTGAGTTGAGTTGATTTTTATTTGGCGATATTTAAAATTCAGCAAAATAAACACAAATTTAGTGCAAGAGCGCCAGGGCATTGTATAAAGTGGAAGGTTATCGAGTCGATCGATGCCCCTAAGGCAAAGGTGGGCAATTTATTTACCTCGGGGGCCACTTTAGTTTGAGAAGGTTGCGTTCACTTCAGGGCCATAATTTCTATGAAAAGAAAAACAAGTCTAGGTTCAAGTAAGCTTCAGCGCTAATATTTACTTGAGCGGGAAGGATTTTCAGATTAAAGTTTTTTCCTAATTGCTTCCGCGGGCCACTGCAAATGCTGTGGTGGGCCACATGTTGTCTGTGGGTTCACTAATTACCCAACCTTCTACTAAGGCACTAGGTTCACATAGCAGTTGTGTGATGGAAAGAAAGATGTTTACATTGCATTCACTATTCAGTAGTTAAACTTTCCATGTCATATATCAGAATAGCCTCTGGCAGAGCTTCTTCGTTTGAGCGAGTTGTTTCTGTCCGCTGTTAGATCGCACCAAATCTTGGCCAGTGCAGCCACAGGCTTCTCGGCAAAATCACTAGATTCACACAAAAAATTCACTAGATCTGAAAAAAATCACGAGATTTGAAATTTGTACGTCGAATTTCGCAGTTTTGCTTGAAATTTCATAAACAAATACATCAATTCAAGCAAAACTGCAAAAAACTTTATATCATTTGTAAATTGGTTAAAATTGATCATATTGAAACCTGGAAAATGTAGTACAAAAATAATCTTCCATTAAGCTTTTCTCAAGAGCTGCAAACGACACCACTCGTGAGTATTTAGAGCAGGGGTGTCAAACTGGTGACCCACGGGCCAAATCCGGCCCGCCATGACCCGTTTGGTGGTCCGCATCAAGTCAGTTTGCGCCTGCATTAGGTCTGACAAAGTTATGTTTATTATTATGTCATATAGCAGAGTTACGTTTTTTTGTTTATAGTCATAACGCGACATTACAACTTAATAAATAGGCTAAACCAATGGTAGCAACCTCCAGTTGAAAACCATGAGGTTGTAGAGATTTCATGAGGATTCGAAAAATTTGAGGCCATTCGAAGAACGTTTTGCTGATTTCAAACATCTGGAAACCGGTTTGCTATTTTCAATGACCTTTTTTCCGTCAATGCTGAGGAAGTGCCACAAAAATATCAAGTGGAACTGAATGAGTTACAGTGCAAGTGTTCTTAAAGCTAAATTTTAAAATGTTGACATCACAACGTCTTATTAATACAGTGGACCAACTTATCCCCAAATAAAATGAATGGCTTTAAGGACCATGCCAATGTTTGCTGGTACTTATGTCTGCGAGCAACTGTTCTCTTTGAAGAACACCAAGTCTTTATTCCGATCTCAATTGGCAGATGCGCATCCCAACTCAATGTATAAGTTGCCACTGCACAATCTTTGGTACCAGATATTAACGTGCTTGTTAATGCCAAAAATGGCAAGTTCGAGTCGCAGTGCTATGAAGATGATTTTTATTATCTTGATATTTGGCAATGTGCCAGATATTTTGTTGCTGCATTATTCAAGGAATTAGCATTAATTACCATTATAGAAATGTGAGGTCTCGAGTCTCGGTCTCGAACTTCCAGGTCTCGGTCTCGGCTTTTATGACAAAGGCTCGGTCTCGTCACGAAATTTGAACCAGGTTACACTCTCGACTACATCATTGACGGAAAGTCATAAAAACAAATATAGCATTTTGTTGATTTTCGTCGCTTTCAAAGTTTTTCTTTTTTGACCGACGTTTCGCAGACTGGCCTTGGAATGTTGTCATTCTGCTGGCATTCCAAGTTCGGGTTCACTTTTTTGATGTGATTTTCGGAATCTGCGAAACTTGTAGATGTGAAATGACAAAAATTGTTGGCCGATGATTCTGGAAAGCCACAAAAACAAATATAGCATTTACTTGATTATCGCCTTTTTCAAAGTTTTTCTTTTTTGACCGACGTTTCGCAGGCTGGCCTTGGAATGTTGTCATTCTGCTGGCATTCCAAGCTCCGGTTCACTTTTTTGATGTGATTTTCGGAATCTGCGAAACTTGTAGATGTGAAATAACATAAAAATTGTTGGCCGATGATTCCGGAAAGTTATGAAAACAAATATAGCATTTCGTTGATTTTCGCCTTTTTCAAAGTTTTTCTTTTTTGAGCGACGTTTCGCAGACTAGCCTTGGAATGTTATCATTCTGCTGGCATTCCAAGTTCCGGTTAACTTTTTGGTGTGAGTTTGGGAATCTGTGAAACTTGTAGATGTGAAACTATATAAAAAATTTTTGTCGATGATTCCGGAAAGTTATGAAAATGAACACAGCTAAGCTTGCCATATTTTTGTGACTTCAAAGCGGGACGCCTCCAAAAACCAAGACCCCTTAGCTGTGATTTTTTAAAACTTTACATTTTCCGATATTGTTTCATAGGCCTACATTTAAAGCCATCCCGGCTGTCTTCATTGACCGTATTGTCATCGAGAGTTCATGCGCATATTCTCTGTCTAAATATCGGTTTCAGTTCGAAAAATAGAAAGGAATTGATGTTAATGATACAAAATAATTCGAATTTAGATTTTTTCTGTACAGCAAAAGGAAGAAAGAATAAGAAAATAAATTTACTTATTCGCCCAATCATACTTTTCTGTAGATAACACCTTCTTCAAAAAGACATTGTTCAATTTTACATTCTCGTAAAAGTCAGACCAGGACCAATCAGTATTGATTTTACATGAGATAACGGCTTTCACGTTCTGCTCCAGCATCCTGCTTCTGCTTTCAGACCACATGCTCTACATGATGGAAAAAATTCTTTCAACGGGTGCGGATGTTCCGGGTAAATAAAATATGACCTCTACCTGCTTTTGAAAGTTTGAAACGCGTATGCGTTTTTTTTCAAATTCTTTGAACATATCGACCCACTTTTGCTCCAAAGACGCATTTTGCCAACTCTCTTCCTTACAACGTTCAGACATGTGCCTTTTCACTAGTACTTGTTCGTCGAAAAGAGAGTCGCTGTTGATCACCTGCTTCCCAAACATTATGTTGACCTTTTCCGCAGACTCACACACTCGCACCCAGGATATTTCTTTGTTTAGGTCGATCCAAAGATGAGGAAGCACATCTTTATAAGAACCATCATAAAGATCCAGATACGATAAGCATTTATCGTAAAAATCTCTTGCTACTTTGTAAAACAAGTTTACGTTTACTTCGCCTGCTTCTTCTAGCTTACCCAAGAGAGTCAATGCTGCAGATGGGATGAAGTTGTTTTCTTTCTTTTCAAGTAAGTTTAGCTTTAGCTCTGACAGAACATGTGCCACATCTACGGCACTAGCGTTTT
>Ga0210059_1002804_pt1 | contig 27541 bp, 20 predicted proteins | sample Ectturendosymbi2_FD_188042 | JGI IMG/M metagenome (GOLD analysis project Ga0210059, IMG submission 188042) | Ecteinascidia turbinata endosymbiont from Florida, USA - Sample 2 (SPAdes) (version 2) | ecosystem: Host-associated > Tunicates > Ascidians > Unclassified | place: Key West, Florida... | reverse complement strand
GGTAATTCCCGGAGGGGGGTGCTGGTGTCGGAGATGAAAGTACGGAGTCTCGTGGTGTTGTCCAGCCACTCCGCATTCCATCGGTGATCTGTCCAGAGCGCCGCACTTCTGTTGTAGTTGTCAGATGAACTGATAAGCTGTTGCGCGGTAGGCACAAATGGGTGTCTCGATTTGAGACGCCGTGCACTTGCACTCGGTGGACATGTTAGCGCTGAGTGGAGCAGGTCACCAGGCTCGTGAATTTGACTGAGAGTGAAGGAGAAAACTGAAATAAAAAGCTTGATGTGTCTGTGGTTTCATAAGTATCATGTTGCAGAAATTAAAATTATTTTAATCGCTGAGCAACACGTTACAGACTGATTACCTTAGTTAAGCCAGTAAATTGTGTTTATCCGTTGGTACTTGCTGCTTTTATGACAAACATGGTCATTTTATTTACCCTAGAACAAAACATTGCGAAAAAGTATCTGCGAAAAGGTACTATAGGATTTTTAAAAACGTTAATATCTTAACAGTGCCAGATTTTGATATGTTGAGGCTCGTGGGCGCAAAGTCATGTCGAGGCTCCTTTTTCCATGTGAAGACTTTTCAGACTTTGGGCTGAAAAGACTAGCTAGACCACTGAAAATTGCACACACACACGCACTGAGTCGGAAGCACGTAATGTTCAAAGGATACCTGGAACTTAATGAACTTTGGCGTTGGCAAAGTCATTGACAACATGGTCGAAGTTAATTTTTCGCAACATGTCATGTTCAATGCTGGTTAGTGATTACGCCCTAGTATTGGAGTAACGTATCGCTTTCACAAAAAAATACCATAGCGTTTTCACTTTCTGTCTTCATCATCACTACATATATAGGCTAAGAAATCTAAACTCATTCAATCATGTCCAGTATTTTACCATGCCACTTCTCACAACCACATAAGCAAGTACCGGTAATCTGCTCAAAAACTATTGCGGTTATGACACCTACTGGTCATGCTACAGCAAATGTAGCCTCAAACCATCTCCGCACTCTGCCAAGCTTTGCAAAACAAATATTGTAACGAATTCAGGTATTCGCTTTACAGACTTAACAGCTTGCAAATTTCTAACACAACTTTGAAGTTGAACAAACTATCATCTAAACTATACATTTAAGTCCGGTGTCAAGTAAAACCTCTGACCTCTGCGAAATTTCTAACCCATAATTGTTTGGCAGTTATTTTGCTACTCTGAGTAAAGGACTAAAGTTTGGCGATTACTTTTTTGATGTGTGCTGAATAAATCAAAATTTTTGGTTTGATGTCAGATACCCATAATCAGCTACAGTACGTAAATAACTATAATCACTGAAAAATGTTGGACTTCGTCTTAGACTTCAATTATTGTTATTTTTCTAACCGTAACATAAACGCAAACCCGACACACTTACCTAAGCACCAAAACCTAAGCCCTAATCATCAGTTTTCTCAATGTATTTGAAATATAGAATGTCACTCTGTGCATGCGCACATGGTTTGAAGTCAGAAATTTTGCAAGTCAGAAAATTCGTTTGACACCGGCATTGCTTCGTACACAAGAAAGCGTGCATTCTGTTGAGAACTGTGCCAGAATTTTGTAAGTTGTTTGGTGGTATTTTCGAACAAACATATTTATTTACTGTAATATGCTGTCGTAAATTCGTACTATCGTAAAACGCTCAATTTATTTGCTATTTAAGTATGAAATTTATGACCCACAGTGAGGTCACTATTTTAGATTGTGAGTTATATTGTGTATTGAAACCCATGTTGTATCCAGAACGAGTAGTATTACGAACGGAAAAACAAGTAAACTGTTGGAAGCCATTTTCAGCACTTCTTCAAAAACACACACAAACTTCAAACAAGCTTTTATCAAAAGCACTTTTTACACATTATGTTGCAAGATGGGCGTTTAAGTGATTTGAAAACACAGCGTTTTGAAAATCTCACAGTAAGCATTTTATTGTATTGTATTCATTCACCATTCTAAACATGAGCGGATTAAGTTGCTATGTACTTTAGGCTGCTTAAATTGCTTCGGATGAGGGTTTTCACAACAGGGAAGATCTTTAAACTTTGATTCCATCCATACCTTTCTTATACGGATGAGAACAAACTAATGTCAACAAGAACGTGTTTTCTGAAATTCGGTCAAACACTCGACAGAAGTTGCGTGCTTGCAGGAATGCAGTGATTAGATAGATTAACACTTTTTTCCCTGTTGGCGGCGTTTTCTTTTACGTAATGAATTAGTCGGAGTTGCATTTTTCTTCACGAATGTGTGAAACTTGGTCATCTTCTGTTATTTGTCCTTAAAGGAAGATAAGAAAGTTTAGCAAGCGTTGATCAAAACTGCCGATTACAATAGCGTTCCTACAACCTCTCTTCTGTTCTATTTTTAAGATGTTCCGATTACTTTATCAATTCGCGCAACATCTCCCATCAAGTTTGCGTTTGTCTCATTGCATTAAATCCTTCACTTTGAACAACATTGCGCGATCTGTACAGAAAGAAGAACGTTTGTCTCGATATAAATGCGGTCGTGCACTGTAGCTTGTTCAGTATTTCATGATTGATTCACGGTAAAGTGGCTGCGCGAGTTTAAAAGATTGATATTGTATTGATAATGTTGTTGATGACAACAGAAGTTTTTTCTTCGCAACACTGCAGTTTTGTCAAGATGAAAAAGCAAAGACAGGTAAGTGTTTAAATGTTGTTAAAATATATATTAGCCATTTCCTTGCAGATTTTATAAAATTATTCTTCTGTAGCAGAAGGTTAACGTGAATTTGGTACGATTAAGAGGAAAACTGCAGTGGAACGCATGTAAACGTTTGGAAAATTTTGACCAATATTTTTGAAAATATCTATCAGTAAAATCACTAGGAAATTTTCTTATTTAGTCCAAACGCAGCTGATATCTTGAAGATCTGCCAACATTCGTCAAGTAGCTTCATTTGTCACTAACAAGTACAAAAGGCATTTGCAAAAATTTGTCGTTTCCGTACCATGTAATAGCGCGTATGAGCAAAAGGCCAATGCAAAACATTGCTATAGAAAATTCATATAAATTTCCTCAAGAAGCAAACAACCTGAGTTGGTGACAATTAACTATGATATCCTATCAATCAGTAGTTCGGTTGACATATCAAAAAAAATTTTTAAAGTTTTGTGGTTACTTGCTTAAATTCGCATCGTTGTATTGACAGCATGCGTATGCATTACTTCTAGCACTGCAACAAATGGTACAGAAGAACTATTTTTGTAGCATTTGTGAAATAAACACGGGTGTTGATTTTGCAACAACTTTTTCCTTTCAAATATGAAATTTTTCGATATTTTGTTGTGTATGACAAAACTCAAACCGATTTGGCAATCGTGGGCTTGAACGTCGGAAGAGGGACCTTGGCCTCCATTGGATTTTCAAGCTTGAATTTTTCCTGTTAAAATATTCATAACGTGTTTATAATGTTGTTGATGTAATAAGTTTTTTCCTCACCAGATCTGCAGTTTTTGTTTAGATTAAAAATCGAACGCAGGCAAGTGTTACAGTGTTGTTAAAACGCAATGTTGTTAAAACGTACAGAGGCCGTTTTCTGGCAGATGGTTAAAGTTTTTTTTCTGTGGAAGAGTTTTTAGTACGGTGGCATAGGAAGATAGCACAACGTTCAGTGGAATGAGTGTAAACGTACGGACATTTTTGACCAAAGTTTTTGAAAAGACCCATTGACAAAAGCACCAAGAGACGTTTTTCTTTAGTCCAAGCGCAGCTAAAATCTCGAGTATGGTACCAGCAGAACAGTCACCTGGCCAAATGCCACCGAGCACAACCGCCACCCACGACAACTGCCACTTATCAGGACAATGCGCTTTGCACATCACACGCGAGCTATCAAATTTTGTTCAGATAATCGCGTTGCTGCGCGTATAGAGGAGTTCTCGTGGCACGGCAACCGGGAACCATTGTAGGACGGTATTATTGCTACTTCAGCTAAGCGCAGCGAAACCGAGTTGCAGCATTGCTGTCGCTGCCATGTAACTCACAAGCCGAAAGCTGAGGTGAAACAATGCACAGAATATAAAATGCACGGAAGTAAACGAATTTGGTGACGAGTACGCGGAATGAATACAATGCAGTAATGTCCATGCGATCAATTGTACTGTGAATAAATCGAAAAGGATCATAAAACAATTGCACTGAGTCCTGACGCAAGAATATTTATGAAGATGTAATGCCACCAATACGACGCTCCCCAATCAAAAGTATTAAAGTTCAAGTAAAGGTTCATGATCGGAACAGGACTTTTCGGTCTGGGGACATTCCGGTCACAACATTTCTGTTCATAAACAACTTATTACATTTGTTTATTTAAATGATTAAGGCAGGCGAAATGTCACTCTAGCTGGTGTTATACCAACTCCCTTTGAGGAGTCATGACTGCAATTAAATCTCAATTGTAATAATGACTTTGAAGAATTTGTATTCAATTGCAAAATGTCGATAAAATCATTTGATTTGCTTGCTGATGATAATTAAAATCATATGTTGCTGCTGATTAACGGCTGGACCTTGGATCATGTTTGTAGTTTTTTTAGATAAAACTTCACGTTGATTTAAGTATGTTTGCATTAAAATGTGAACGTGTAAGATTTCTGCAAGATTTCATAGTCTGACCAAATGTCCCCAGACCGAAACGGCTCAGACCGAAACGGCTAGAACGAAAAGTCGCGTACCCGGTTCAGGATAGTGGTCAGAGGACAAAGAACCTTTTGTTACACACATTTGTGATTTTAAAATTTGTGGCATGGAAGCAGCACCTTGTGAAATTCGAATGGTTTTAATGGCAATACACGTAGAGATTTCAGTGTGTCCTATTGTAAGTGCCATTTGTCCTGGTGGCCACTGACCCAAGCGACATTTTTCCGGGGTTCGGTTGTACTGTGTGGCATTTGCCCGGGTGGCTGTAGTTCTAGAACTGTTCAGTACAGGCAGACATATGTCAATTACTTAGCTTCTTGAAATACAAAGAACTGCAGAAAATAATTGCAATAAACTCATCGTTTGTGAACCATATAGCAGTACGTTTCAACGAAAGTTCGATGGAATAAAAGTATCTAGACTTCATTACAATTTGTTTGCCTAAGTTTGTCACTATTCATGCACCGAATGCTTGGTGTGGACAACCTATCCTGGAACACTGTGACCGTTTAATTCATTTTAAATTCTTTTGAATCTTGAAAAGGACCTTTCGCCTGAGCAGTTAGTGACCATCAAGCTATGAAGTAAAGCTTCGTGTGGTTGCATAAACCAAAAAACACTAATCTAAGGCATCAGACCCAAACGCCCTTTTGCCATTGTTTTGCTGTTTCCGTGTCTCGTTGGGGAAGAGTTCCGCGGTTGCCAGTTGGCAAAGTGGCTTTTACTTGCTATTCAAGATCAGCCAGATCTTTTCTGATTTGCTTAGCATGGGAGCAGTACAAACTTTGGCAAGTACTCAATAGCAATCTGATTTCTGAATGACTTTACTCAAGAAAATTCAAATTGGAAAAATCACATCTAAAAATATCAATCGAGCTTTACACGATACAAACGCTGACAAAACTACAGCATTGCTCAGTCACCTAAGAAACGACTATGCTTTTATTGTAGGATACTGCTGGTAGCCCTACACATAGCTCTTATCAACAATGCAACCTTGCTTTGATCAGGTGCAGTGACGTAACTAGAGGTTTGAGCCAGGAGAAACTTAGCTGAAGGGAGCCCGCTGGCCAGCACTCAGAAAATAGTCATATTGACCGTCATATTGAGATTCATGGAAACTCGTTGGATGACTCTGGCGTTATCACACGAAAGTTGAATACAACTAAATTTCGTGAATAATAATTAAGACATAAATTTTGACGAAGTTTAATCTGACTGATTATATACCGGCCATTGACTCTATGCCTACCACAGTTTGTTGGAGCCCCCTTGGATCTTGAGGCCCTAGGATTAAGCCTACATAGCCTATAGGCAAATCCGACCCTGAGTCTTCATGTGCTCGTTACATTCATTGAGTAAGTTGTTTCAATTCGTAAACACATTACTTTATTCTGAACTCCCTCGATATCCGAACAAAAACAGTCACAATGAAACTTATGAAAAAGGCAGCGATGAACAATATTCCCTCTCAGGTGCGCCACTGCGCAGCAACACCAAAAATCATCATCAATTTTTGGCAGAAATAGAACGCTTTCTGAGCATGTTGCACAGCTAAGATTCGGCAAAAAAACCTGGAAAAGTGTATACTGTATTTATTCGAGTGTAAATCGCGGCTTACAATCAAGGACAATCGACGGCGACTTACACTTTTTCTTGAGCTTATTGAAAGGTCTAGATCAGGGACTCAAAGACGCGGGCCGCATGTGGCCCGTGAGGGCATTTTGTGCGGGCCGCAATGCTTTTTGGGAATTTTCAAATAATTAAAATTTACTTTATTTGAGTTATTCACCGGTATTTAAAAGTGCTAGGCTAGGGAGTGAACAAGTTCCTTTGAAACGAACGTAGAGACGGCTAGAAATGATTTGCCTTGAAGTCATATGATACCTTTCTCAGGAAATAAGATGTAAAAGCTGTTTCTAGTAAAGTTGAGGTACCACCATTCTTGCGTCAGCGTCATAACACCAACCTACTAGAAATTCTGACCGGAACGCCGTACCGGCAATAATTCTTTTACCGGAACGGCGTTCCGGCTTACTTCCACCTCTGGTTTTTGTTCCAAGTATTTGTACTTAGCAGGTTATTGCTGTTTCAACAGTTACTGCAACTTGTGTTTTGAAAGTTTAATTTAGATTGTAATTGCAAATGTGTGCTGCTTATTCGGTCTTAATAGCGTTATGCATTTTCCATCGTAATTTGTTTATTGCTCTCAGGATTTACAATTGACCATCCCAGTGACACGAGAAAGGAGTTTTCTAAGCTGAAAGTAATTAAAACATATTTGAGATCATTTAATCCAGCAATAGCGCCTAAATAGTTTGGCGATTTTGTCCATTGCATCCGAAATTAGCAGAAGCTTAAACTTTGACAAAATTCTTAAGGACATAGCTAATGCTGAAATACGAAAAATAAGTTTCTCTTAGCAAATGCGTTTTTGTATCGAAAGCAGGGCTGTGGAGCCGGAACTGAAATTTCAAAGCTCCGGCTCTGACTCCACGCATCCAAAGTTTGTGGCTCCAGCTCTGGCTCCAAAATGATTTGGTCCATTGAAAGCTGAAAACTATGGTCTTATTTATGCAATTGTATTATTACACTGGCATAGATGAGGTGTTGTGAAATGATATATTTGATGGATAGTGGGACATGGGCAAAAAGTTTGAGAAAACCTGATCTATACACAAACGAGCTTGGGCATCGGAAGATTTTTTTTCAGGGGACAATAGTGTATTTTTCCAGGTGGTCAGGACCGGCCTGAGCAAGTTATTGTGTACCATTAATACAAGGTTGCACTGTAGTTTTTTTGTGATGACCTGTTGTAACATTTTTTCGTTTGTTGATGTTTTATTGCTAAGCTGTTATATCTTATATTTGCTAGCTGATTATATCAAGTAGAGTTTCTAATTTCGTTTATGGCCAATTGGCTTGCCGCATTCCAGGGTACGTACCTGACCAGAGAGGAGGTATTGAGTGTGGCAACTCATGGATTTATCGGGCGTTATGGACATGTCCGTCGAACGAACACGGAAAGTCTCTTCTGGAGAGGTGAAACTGAAGGGCATGCTCCCAGATGCCCCTAGCTTGGCAATATCCTTTTCAGGCCTCGCTCTTTCACATCGCTCATGATTCCTATGATTATGACTTGATGCCCCTCCTCAAAAATTTTCTGCTCACGCCACTGTGTGGGGCCCTGCAAAGTTGCTTCCAATCGGACCCCGCGCTTGCTAACGCCGACCTTGATGCTGGGCTCTGCATTGCATCTCGGCAATTTTAAATTTCGAAATAAAAAACGAACACTCTAAAAATAGGAAATAGAGTTTTTTCAAGTATTTATTGACTCAAACTAAAAGCCTTTTCTCCAAATCAGCAGCTGGTAATTCTACCTCAAGAAAATCAACAAACGATTGACGATTTGGTAATGATTGTGTTGCTCACCAAATTATTGTACAGACGATGGGGCAGGCCCGTAACCAGGGGCGCGAAGCCCCCCTAGAACACTTTTTGACACCCCTGAAAAAATGTGACGGATATAGTTTGAAACTATTGGACATAGTTCAAAAAATTTGGGCTCCTCTCAAAAACTCTTCGCCTCTCCTGGTGTCCCAAGCTGATTACGGGCCTGCGATGGGGTCGTATGTGGGCACGTCCGCAAATGAAATCGAGAATTTATTTAAACACAACGACAGAACAAGGCGTTGACAAAACATAATTATGTTTTATACGTCTAGTATGAATAGCTTTGTGTCATTTGCCATCTTTTGTTATGACCGTGGATGAAACCGTTTAAACAAAAAATCGTGAGAAAACGTTCTGCATATCATAGCCTCCTGTCTACCCATGAGGAAAGGATCTTGTAGGGATTCCAGGTATGAACAAATAAACAAATACGGTTACAGTAAAGTGAATTTTGTTATGATCACAGAAATATTTTCTTAATAGACATAGATTTCAGTCTTGTTTTCATTTAAAATTATTTTTGACATTCAAATACACTTTGCTTTTTTGCACTGAAAAATATGATAGTATAGTGGATACGTTAGTGCTTTAATATTATGTGCATTCCTACGGCGTAATTCCCAGTAATATTCCATTCGTGATTCAACGCGATGCACTTGTTTGTGAACAGTCCGACGGTTGACACGTTAACCTACACACCTACATAACCGCAGTCAGTCGCTGTTTCCTGTGTTCGATACAAACACCCAAGGCTTTTTTTCGTCTTCATTCTAATCCGCATTCTCATCGAACCGTTTTAATGTTACGTTGTTCTGGCTTCACGCTCAAGTGTATCAGAGGTTTTGTTGTATATCTGCTGTAAATATAATTGAAAGAAGCAATCACCTTAGAGTGCTACTGGAGAGTTAGTAACGGACAAAGTGGTGAGAGCCTTTTAACTCGCCTTGCGTTAGCTTGGCAATTTCAAGATGTCAGGTTGCTTAGTTGGGAAGCTGACTTGTGCTCCTGCAACAACCAGGTTGACCCCTCGATCAGCAGGGATTGCTGGGGAATCGTAATCGACTGACTAATCGGCACCGCAACCAATCAAGAACCTACACTGCTTCCTGTGCCTGTCCCTAGAATAGTAAGACATTGTATAACAAGTTCTAGTTTTCATTTTTTAAACGGGGTTGTTTTCCCATTGGCAACAGTTTTTGATTCAAACTCAGATATGCCTTTGTAGAGCAATTAATTGACTGAAACGTTGTTTGACTCGATATACAATTAAGTTCGCTTATCCACAATGTGACAATCCACTCCGTTCTGCAACAATAGAATAGGACACCGTTTTGTTCAGATTGTTGCGAGAATTACGGAATTCTTAAAAAGTATGTTCTGAAATTATTTCATGCTTTTTATTACACAATACAAATGAAACCAATCACATGAAAATGCTTTGTCTTAGCGACACTGCGCAAAACAAAAATAGACAACTGACAGGCACACAAACCCACATTCCCAACATTGGCATAGCGGTCAACTTCTCATCACCTTTATTTTGGAACATATTACAAAACCACATAGAAAACACTCCGATCAATCATATTTTAATTGACGTCAAGGCTTTTTTTACCACCACCATGTCTACAGTCATACAGGAGTTGGTTTTCAGAAACATCGAAATTGAACGCGTAGATTGTTGTTGTTTGAAATAACCGTTTAAAACAAACAAATAAAAAGTTGTCGCTCAAGAAAACAAGAAATTACGGAAAAAGACGAGAAAACAAGAAATTACGGAAAAAGACGTGAAAATTCTGCGATCAACATAGTTTCAAGTCAACATGCTTCTCAACGAAAAAATATCCACTTTCCGAACTTCATATACGAACCCAAGCATGCGTTTCAAATAAGTTTGTATCTGAAATCTATTTCAGTGTGTTCAAACCATTAACTTTTTCTTAACAGCATGAGGTCCAGTTTCGTTTGCGACGTCATTTACTTTTCTCATTCTCTTGCACTTGAGAGCCACCGGATTTTTGTGACGTTTTCTGGGAGCTTCAGTTGGCAATTTTCTTAATGGTGAGTCGTTTAGATTCTTGCTCTGTGAAAGAGGTGTCATCTCGTTAAAGTCCAACTTTCTCTTTCGAGCAGTCAAGCGAAAGCTACGTTGATTTGACCAATGAGATATCGGGGTCACTTGAGGAGAAAGTGATTTTTTTCCGGAAACGTCTTCATTCTGCAAAAAACATGCAAGTCATAATTAATACTTTGGTCACTTCACACCTTACATAAGCCCATTGTCCTCTCGTCTAAGATACACGCACGATGATCGTAATTATGAACTCAAGCTCATCAGCAACAGCGAAAATGAATGGAGAACAAGCAGCACAGGCAAAGTCTGCTCAACAAACGTCTATTAGTTTTCTTTTTCAATGAAAAGACTTTGTTAAATTTTATGCCGAACTACAAAATTTTCAACTTTTTTCAAAATAAAGAGCTTTATGAAAACACCATGGTCTCTGTCGAGAGACAAATTTCATGACAAGGCAGTTTTGACCAAAGCAATGTAAATATTTCTTACAAAAACATTTTAACAAGCTGTTCCATGTTTAAAGTCATAAATTTTATTCCTTTTACAAATTTCGAATAATGTCCTGCTCTTTGCACAAGTATTTTTGAATTATGCACTCTTTACATGTGTATTTTTGACAAACTTATACATTCTAGACTAGACCGAAATTAATAAATTTTGAATCTTTCATCCGCTCAGATTTTTAAAAAAGAAACTACTACCTTTTCCAACTTTATTATCATGCCTTTCACTAAGATATATGTAAAGCACCATGTGGCGCATACCTCAGCACTTTTCTGCCCTATTTCTGCAGCGGATTGCAAGCTCGGCTTATCTTGTGACGAAAACAAAATCTTTACAAGCTGTTGACGTGATACCGAAAACTTACCGTTTCTGTTTCTCAGAACGATTTGATCGCTCTCGTGCCTAATTTGTTTACGTGTTGGGCACGTTATCAGCCTAAAATGTCAAAAATATACTCAAAGAATTATGTTCGTAACGCAGTGGAAGGTGTAGATTAATGTTAAAGATGTCCCTGCGTCTGTGATATGTTATAATCACATCACGTCTTTCTAGAAATTAAGATATTTTGTTGAAGCTAACATAAGAAAAATGAAGTGAATGTGTGCTGCTAAATTAAAAAAATTACAAAATGAAAGGATTTGAAAACTAACGAATACTTTTTAATATAAATTCAACATAAATAAGGCGTGCATTGAAAGGTTTTCCACTACATGAGTTTTAAATATTTTATGTGTCAACAAACGAAACTTTGAAAAACATGTGGTCTTGGCAGCAATACTATGTTCGGCTGTTTCTTAGTTGAGATTCCAAAGAAACCTACATGCCTGATTAACAGTGAACTGCGTGCTGCGTTTGCTTCTCCTGTAATGATAAAATATATTTCGATCTCTCTAAAGAATCTATGCTGACCTTACCTTAAACGTTTCTTGGGAAGACTGCCACATGGGAGAAGTGTTGTTTTTGACGCAATTGTAACATTCATTCCGCTGCACTGAATCGCAAGATCCTCTTTGATGTGGCGTGACGAGTTTAATCATGAAGTGAATTTTGTCCTTCATCAAGCTCAGGTCAGCCTGGAATTGATGATGTTCCACAGAACAAGTGTTGTTTTCATTGTCAACAATTGCAAGTTTGTTCATGTTGTCAAATGCAATATCCATTGTTAAGCTAAAGCAATTTCCCTGTAAAGACATTAAGTGTAAATAATCTTGAAAGCAATCATTGCGTTGTTACGAAAGGAAAAAGTCGGCAACATAAAAATGAAACAAAACGGTTTGCTTGCTACAAACAAACAAAGCTTTAAAAAGTAGAAACACAGCATCAAAGATAAATTCTCGTCAAGGCCGAAGATAAAAATTGCTCAAATACGGAAGTAAGAAAGACTTTGATCTTGTTTTACTGACAGAAATTAGTGTCATTTCAAAGACCCGGAAAATCAAAGCTTACGACGCTCTACGGTAAAATCCTGTTCACAAGCAAATTTATCTTGTTCAGAATATAGAAACTTTTCCTTCGCTTTATAGTTAACCCACATCAAATGCATCTGCTCTTAACATCCATGCGTTGCTCAAACAATCTATAAAAACCCATGATCGTCGAATATCTCACTGACTATCAACGACGCTTTGCACTGTGCATGTTGCTTCCTTGAAATGCTGATTCGAAATGAACAAAACTACAAGATTTTTCGTTATTTATATGACCCTGGTTGGATATGGAAATAAACTGAGAATGTGGAACAGTAATGATCGTCAGCGCATAACTGACACAGGAAATGCTGCGAAAGTTCGCACTTGCCGATGTTTGACTGCATGCGTCCTGGAGAACGGGAAGCCTGCTGATAAGAAATTTTTGCGCCAACCTATTGCTGTGGTGCAAGTAAGGCAACGGTCCTGTTAGCACCAGTATAACGACATTTGGCGTCATTGTCTCCATTCGAGTCGTCGGATAATGTGCAAATTTTGTAAGTGTTTCCACCTGCTGGGAAGAGAGATAAGGTTGGTTAACGAAACGATCAGCTTGGATAGCATTGTTTTACATCCTGTGACATTTCGCAACAGCGTGTGTCAGCTTTCGCGAGATGTGGGGCGGGCAGGTGGAAAAGAATTGAAAAAAATCCAAAATGAAGACGTCGTTTTGTCGAAATTTTGTGCAGAAATGTTTTGTCCACAAAGACACATTGTTTTTATGCGTGATAGTCTATCTCGCACGAAATGCAATTATGTTGGTGAAATACATTTTGAAACACTTCAATATACGTACAGTATTCACGAACCATCTGTTTGCCTGATGATCATTGCAATGCATTTTGCGAATATCTCCAAAAAGTGTTCGTTATATCACAATTTGTTCGTGTTTACTACTTATTTCAAAGGCGTAATGTGATGAAGTTATTTATGTCTGATCATATCTCAACTGTTGTTTGTTTACAATTGCATTGTTGTCCTTTGCTTTCTTAACGTTCGTACCAGTTGGATTATAAAGCTGGACCCACAATAGTAGCTGACAAGACATTGCTTGGACAAGTGATCAAAACATTACTTAAATGTGACCAATTGAACACTTAAGTTGATCCAACTTGGAAAACTTTTGTCTGCTTTCCAAGAATATCAAATGTTTTTAGCTTTCAAGCAGTAAGCGACCAATACGAAACCAAATCTGAGGAAATATGTTAAAAAGTCAAATAAAAGTATTTACCATTGATCCATCAGCATTATTCAATTTTGTTTATGGCTGGTTTAGTACAGTGGCGGATCCAGACCGGGCGTTTGGGGGGACAGTGAAATAGGGGGGCGCCAAAAATGTCTTCACTTGCTTAAATGCCAAAGGTAGTTTTCGACAATCTGAAGAAAGTGGTTACCTTCTGTAGGCCAAGAAAGTGGCTATTTTTGTTGGTCGAATTATGCGATCTTTCAGGGAATCACCAGTTTCAAAGCGCTTTATATCAATAATTCAGAAAACGTTTGAAGTGAATTCCAAAACATGGACCTTCACAAGCTACACATAACTGAGAACACTATTGGTGCCACAAACAATATCTTGTATCTACAAATTGTACTAAAAGATATACCCTAAACCAAAAGCATGCTGCGCGCTAGTGTTTGATACTGTTTTGGCGATCCGAAGATCAGAAAAAAAACAATGTTTGAAACCTGGTTAAAAGTAGAACGGTTCTTACATTTGGAAGTGACCACTGAAGTCCCAGGATAAGAATTTACCTCATAGCTAAATGACGACTACGTTTACAGACGAAGCTTGTGCAGTTACATGAACATGGAAAACTAATTTATTGCTGAAGTGACATTTCAAAAACAAAATATACTCCCACTTTATGTAGCTCTTCTCTGCTGGCTATCGTGAAAAATGATCTCATAACCCATGGTAGATTCATTGGGCCTGAAAGCATATTGCTCTAAAATACATTTAACGCCACTAATAAAGTTAGAAATTTAATGAAGTGTTTTAAAACCGTTTCACATTTTTCGATATTTAATTCCTGATTTGAAGAAAAAACATCAACCCAACTAGACCAGGTTATTAAAAAAAGTTGTGACACTGTTCAACAGAAGTACCCAAGGTGCGTTTTGATCATGATAAGTTTTGTTTTAACCACTCGAAACTAAGAATACAACCTTTTTTGCTGACAATTTGATGAGAAAATGTCAAATTTCAAAATCCAGCGGGGCCTTATCCTGCTACCCTCATTCCGACACCCATGAAGAGAGTAAAACATGTTGATCTCGATTTCATGCAAAAAAACTTTGTATGCAAATGCATGAAGGCTTTTATTTGTTTCAACCTACATAGAAATTAAGAAAAAGGATTTAAGCAATGGTGAGGGACTTTAGTAATGTCTAAGTAAATGCTGGTACTGTAGAAATGAAATGCAATGTACTGAATGAAAGCAACTATGTTTGAAATCAAAATTTCGAAAAAATCGTAGCATTTTAATAATGCGCTCATTTTATGTTCTGTTCATTTAAACGACACAAAAAGCCTTCAAATCACTTTACACTCTGAAACATTTTATTTGTCTTGTAGAATAGACTGAACTAAATGGAGAAAGCGTGACATTTCCGCCACTTTACAATGCAACAACTGCTGCAATGTGAGGTGACAACTCGTCCGAAAAAAACACAATTTTCGCCGCTGGAACTTCGCACGTTCTCGGCAGGTGAAATCTGCGCTGCGTCCAGGAGCGAACATCGTTTGTACAATGCAGGTAACACTTCTACTTGATTCTATTGTCCAGTGTTTGCATGGGAAGCTCCAAAAACTTCTGCAAAAATTTAGCTACTTTGAAGTGTTGCGATATAGAAAATGTACAGCAGCTTTCTACTATCTAATGCAGGGGTGTCAAACTCGTTTCAGTTCAGGGGCCACTTCAGGCAAATTTAATCTCAAGCGGGCCGGACCAATGTAATCACTGTATAACACCCTTGTCATAAGTATTGACAACTTCCAGCTGTTTTCTTAATTTTAATGCAAAAAGTTCAAGCTTATCTGAAAATGATTGTTAGCACACAAAGTTTTCAACTTCCCAACGTAAATAAAAAAACGCCTTATCACTGAGAAGACTGTCAACTGACGGTGATTAAGACCTCTGGTTCGGACGAAATTAACTGTCCGGACAACCACTTGCATCACGTGATCCATTTTCAACGACTTGCAACACAATGCCTCCTGGTGCGAAATACAGTGAAATGTCCAAAATTCATGTCCGCCACATACAACCTGTACTTTTTATCTAACTTTTGTCGCAACACCTGCTTTTTCCGCGATCACTGATGGCGCGCTATCTGTAGCAACACCTACAGCACGGGACCAGTATATTCCCATCCTGTTCAGTATTCCAACGAGAGAGTTGAAAATATCATTAGCTGTTATGGTATCGATCATAGGCACCAATCCCAGGAACTCCTCAGTGACAAACAAAGTCTCATCAACGCCACGAATGAATATGGCTTGTTGTGCAACGTCCGCAATGTCCGTGCTTTCATCGAGCGCAACCGAAAACATAACAAACGATTTGACTTTTTTCTTCAGTTGGCTGTCTAAATTCGCGGAAATGTCAGAAATCCTCCCTGCCACAATGTTTCTCGTCAGGCTAATATTAGCAAAAACTACAGCTTCTCAGAACACACGATTTCTGCAGCCTTTAGGATGCACGTCTTCACGCACTCACCCTCACAGCATGGCTCTGATTATAACGCTATGTCATTAGCAATAAGGTAGCTAGCCATCAGAGCTGTTGCACTTGTATCTCGGCTACTGGTAAAAACAGACTTGTTTTTTCAAGCCTGCTATCAATTCCTTTACCTTCTCTCTCCTCGGTTGCCCTTGCAAGCCAAGGTATCTACCGGCATGATGAGTCTCATAGCGGCGTTGAATGCTATATTTGTTCACCACTGAAACCTGCTGTGAACACATCAAACATGCAGGTATCACATTCACCTCCGTAAAAAAACAAGAAACGGACCAACTGTGTTGGAAAACTCTGCATTCTTTGTCAACTTTTCTCTGTTTCGATAAAGACATTTTGGGAAACGAGGCTGCCACGGAATAGCGAATAAAGGCTAAACTGAGCAATTTTAAGGAAAAGTAGAAGCCTAAGTCCGAGCATGGAATAGTTCTACATCTAACAATATGTCCTTATTACGGCACAATACAGTTTCCATGTCTCTTATTTTCACGAAAAACTACAAAGATGTCCTCCCCGTTTTCACTCCAGGTTGACATATTTGAAACAGGAAGTTGCTTGAGCAAGTGGTTTTAGTTAACATTTCCGCGTATTTTTTGACACTAGAAATCCGGCGATGTCGATTTCGACATTTTTCGTAATTCAATGCGCAATTTTCTGCATTTACTGCTTTTTACCAATTCTCAAATTTTACCCTGTCGAACAGATTTCTGTGCAGTTCATTTTTGGTCAATAATTCGAATAGAAGCTTTACGTAGGAAATTTTAGTTAGAGTTGTACCTAGAACTCCGAAGGTTTCGAAATCGACATCCCTTGAGCTCAAGGTATATTTTCTCCAGGAGTTCTAGTGTTAAACTTTATCAACAGTAGTTATACTTTCGCATGTTCATATATACCTGTTTGAAAGTTGCAACCGGTGTGAACATGCAAAAGGAAATATGGGAAAATTTCACGTGAGAAAACAATAAAATGTATGCAATTGCGTTAAGGTTTCAAGTAATTGAAATCTAGTTACCAGTTATCGAAGTATAACTGGATAAACTTCTCAAGCAAGCAAAGAAGTTTTTACTTTACAAAATTATCCCGCGGGCCGGATTCAACCTCGCAACGGGCCGGTTTTGACCCGCGGGCCTATGTTTGACACCCCTGATCTAACGAGTAGGGCAACCAATTTTTGACCTGAAAACTTAAAATGTTGACTTTATAATTTACAAATTTTGGCTTTATTTTAAACTAAAAATTTTCTGCGTTTGCAACTGCAAAATGGAAGCATATTCATCCACTCTGTGCTTTGAAATAAAAAAAATGGTTAGTAAACGTTGGGGGATGTTATACAGTATTTATATGTACATTAATGACTACAGTAGAGTCAAACCTGAGAACATCATGAAGTTGAACACTATATGTATGATGGATTGAGCATTTACCAAACCGAGTGCTGTAAGACCACGTTTCTTGCCTTACCACGCCTGTCCTACAATCGTCCACTAGTGGGCAAAACAACTTATTACGTCAGAAATCGCAACACACCCATTATCATTACAGAATTGCAATAAAACTTGCAAAAGTATATCAATATCTGTTGTTAAAGTTTCAATATAATATCGAAAAAGAGAATAAAACTGTGTTGCAAGAAAAGTTTGACCCAAAGATAAATTTTGACCTAATGATAAATTTTGACTTTTTTTGACCTAATAACTTGGGACCCCTCATGGTATGAGTGTGAAATTTGGTTTGTGGGCGTTTCACAAGCTTTGAAAAAAGCAGAAAATTTTTGACTTTATTGACTTTTGGTTGCCCTACTAATGACGAATGACTAACCTTATCTTCAAAGGTAAGTTTTGAAGAGCAGTGGAATACGTGATTGTTTAGGAGTCAATTTCATTATGATAGGTTACAAAAACATTGACAATCAATACGACGTCTTGCCGACAGAATATAGAAAGGAATTTGGCATTACAGTGATTTTCACTGAAAATCTTTATATAAGAGCCATAGATGTAGCTTTCCTTTTCCTACATATTTTGCAAATATTAGTCTTTTACACAAGTCCATACTTGATACATTATTGTACGTAAGATCTCCAACATGCACAGCATTCATCAATCCTTTGCTTTCGAGCTTTTTTGTCTCAGAAAAGGGAAAAAAGAAAAACGTAGTCAAGAAAGGTTGCGTCAACGCATCTGTTCTTGGTAAATCGTTGTGAAGATTGTGGAGAGCCAAAAATCTGAGGCACTGACAGTAAACAGCGTCATTCCACCAGCGTTTGCTTCGACTGACATTTCAAAACCGTGTAGGAAGCTTTGTTTGCAACTACTCATCATTTCACCGCTGCCATAACAATTTACACTAAATCCAAATTGCATGGTTTGGAAAAAACTTGAATCGTTGCAACGTCACCTCTTCAAGTCAGAGGGGGGGGGAACAGGTCGACGGCTCCTGGCATCCAAAGCAGGGGAACATCCAAAGAGTGAAATTACAAAAATAAAAAACGCTGTATAACTAGACTAGATGATTCTTCCTATTGTGCTGCATGGATTTAATTTTTCGAAATTGTTTTTTTGTCAACACTTGTTTTTACGTATTCAAATGCCAGTAATTCTCACATTCTTCAATACTCGGGACCTATAGGCCCACTCTAGGTGTACCAACCCAATCAAACTGATAGTGACGTTCCTTTTTCCAGATTGTGCGATCAAGAGAAAATCACAAAAACGAATTGAAAAATAATTATGGACGTTTAATTGATTTTCTGAGCCAAATTTCAAAACTGTCCTATGTCTACTTGCTTCATTTAGCTGACTTTTTGATGCATCACTGGTTTCCCGTTTTTATTTTTGATGTGACAACCGTGGGTGTGCGCTAATATAGCCGCACATCTGTGCTTACAATATGTGCATCATTTCCAGCTTTGTCATTGATTGGCAGTTCACGCGAATTGATCATAATGGCTCACACAAGCCTGTATATGTGCTGTCCCCACAGTAGTTGTACATACAACAGCCGTATAATAAAAAGTTGAAGTTTTCTTGCGTACTTTATGCGCATTCTCAATTCTTGTGTAGTTTTTCAAGTTTCAAAGTGTCAACCCTGGGCGTCCGCCATCACAGCCGCATGCCCTCTCTGCTCGACTGCTATTCCACGAGACATTCGCACAGCCTGATATTTTTGGAGTTGTGCACTGTCGTAGCGTTGAGTGTGTTTTACTCCACTGCTTTAATGCACAGCCTTATTTTTTGCAGTTATAAACTGCGCTGACGACGTAGCACTGAGTGTGTTCTACTCGCCTGTTTTAACATGTTGACGGATATTTTTGCAGTTATGAACGGCTCTGTCTTACCGTTGAGTTATGTGTTTTGCTCCGTTCTCCTAACTTGGAGCGCTGATAATTTATGTTCATTGCAGTGACACATTGTACAACGAGTAAGGAGAGTGGATGTAGAATACTATGTTTGTTGTGTCAGCAAACGCGCGCCAAAACGTTGCTTTGCAAACATGACTATGACACAGGGGCAAATCCAGGGGCGATTGGGGTCATCGCCCCCCTAAAACCTACGAAAGTAACTTTTTTCACCATGATTTTGTACAATTCGGAAAACAGCATTCGCGATCTAAGGCCATTTTGACGTCCATTGTTTTGTCACAGCAGTGTTGTGAAGTATGCTTCGTGTCTCTTGCATTAGTGAACTCGTAATGAGACGACTGACAAATATTACTGAAATCGCCTCCCCCTAAACTTACTGGTTGGATCCGCACAAACAGCGTTTATCCAGTAACAATGACCAGCATACGCCACTGCGCAATACTAGAATCTGGTAGGTGGGCATACAATCAAGCAGTCGCCCCTGGCATCACCAGACCTCTGCACGCCACTGGTTGCAGCAAACTTTAGCTTCTTGGTGTGCCTGTTTTTGCAAATTAAACCTTGATTTGATCTTTTCAACAAACAATTTTCTTTAAATGTGCTATTTTAGTCCCCAGTTTTGTACGTCAAAAATCAAACCATGATGGCAATTGTTGGTTGAGTTTGGGGAAGTACTTATTATAAATTTTAGATACACTATTTAAGTTAAGAGCAGCGAGAAAAACCTAGCGTTTCATAAAATTTAAATTGTTAACAATAATTGAAGCTTAATACAAGCATTGCTACTCATATGTGCAGTTTTTGTCAAAAAAAGATTGAGACAGCAACGCTTCAGCATATTCTGCGGTAAGATTACATTTACAACATTTGAGAGGCAGGTATTTCATAAGCAAGTGAGTTGATTGTATTTCGAATTAGCAGAAGGGAAAAACTAGAGCTGTTTGTCAGCAGCACAAGAATATAACACTCATTAAATTTCAACCGCTTTTCCTCTAGGGAGGTTAATGGCAGCAGCCCTAGGAGGACGCGAAATACCTCACGGTCAACAGCAATCTCTGATAGTTTTTCTCGCACCACCAAAGACGGGACCAGGTAAGGTCAGGTGTTGTCAGATGACTGCCATGGTCCCTCACCAATCCTATATGACACAGTACCCCTATTTGTTTACTCTGATCAACTATTGAGCCATTGCATTTTAATTTGCTCTAATGTTCACTAGTGATTGGTTCGCTTAGTGCAATGATTTTTTGTAGTGCTTCTGCTTGTTGGCTGAGTCATATGAAGCAATAAACCATTGTCCATTGTCCATCCCACATGGTCCTTGGACGACCTTTGGGACGCTTTCTCGTTGATGCATCCAGCAGGACATGCCTGGCCAATCCTTACTAAACATTCTGGTCACGTGGCCGAACCATCGCAGCTCATGTACTCTATTCGGAGAAATGCTCGACATTCAGGGCTCTGCAAATTTCACAGCTGCGCATTTTGTTGCCAAGTGTCACACTGTGAGAACTCTTCTCAACTATCCCATCTCTGTCGCTTGTACAAGAGGTAACTTATTTTATTCATTATCCAAGATTTTAAACCACAGAGGGATAAAGCTCACGCAGAACTGCGTTTGCTTTACCAATCCGGGTATCAATCTCCCACCCCAACGCACGTAAACGTCTCGACCTGCTGCAGTGTATTGTCACTCACTTGCAGCATAAACTGCCCTGGGTTTCTAGAGCGATATAATACCTCGGTCTTTTTAGTGTTGATTTTCGTTCCCGCTTAGTTGCACACAACATAAGGCCGATCAAGTGCATGTTGAAGAACCTGTTCAGAAGACGCAAACTGTAACAAATCGTTCGCAAAAAGCAAATATTTGATCCTGCAACTCCCAACAGTGACATCCTAATCGACTCGGCTGTGGCTGTCTATCCAATTCATTTAGACTATGAAGAGGAGTGGTGACAGCACACACGCTTTTCGGAGTTTAATACCCATTGCGAACGGTTGTGATTGAATTCCGCTCCGACGCAGACATGAATTTCTGAGCAGGAATACAATGACTTGACGGCGAAATACAGGCGGCCACCACCACCGTATTCCCGCAACATTCCCAGAATTTTCCACGAGGAACCGGTCGTATCCTTTCTCCAGGTCGACAAAACATGTGTAGACTTAAGACCCCAAGATTTCTTGAAAATTTGCTGGATAGTGAAAAAGCGCTGGTACGTCTGTAGAGTGCTACGTCCAGGACGAAAACCGCACTGGGTATCCCTCAGCTTAGGTCAATTAATTCACGGCAACTTGTTTCAAGGTACTTGACATACACTTTTTCAGAGATTATAAGGCGGAGAGAGATGCCCCAGGTAGTTAGTGCATTAATTCCTGTCTCTCCTTTTGTATATGCGGATGATCACCCAGATAGCCAACCTTTCGGTGCCTTCAAGAAATCCAGAATGAAACGATATGATTGAATGAGAGTACCGGCAAAGCTGCTAAATCAGAGAACCATTGAAAAACGAAGCTATAAACTGCAAAAAAGACACAAAACCCAGGCAACTTTAGGTTATTCTTGTTTTTTGAGAATCTCAGGTAAACGACTCTTAATCACCTATCAAAAAAGTAGTGACAAGCGGCATATAACTTTCCGATGATTCCTGAATGTTGCTGGACATCTGCTGAAAGAGGGACCAGTGGTACAATACAACAGCAATAGAAATTGGTGCAAGTTGTTTTGTGTAAGTTAAAGGCTTTCAGTCGAAACTGTCAGTTTTCACAAATACTTTTTTTGACTAATTTTTCAAAAATACAGTAGGGTCTTCCGGTCAAGTTGATTACGGATCAAGTATGCCGTGATACCACGAGGAAAAGGTTTTCGAAACCCTACCACTATATTTGGTAATCAACAGGAGAAATGCTACTTCTATGCTCATCATTGATGAAAAGGGTCATGATGATAATGAAGCAAACACGTTTTGGGGTAAAAAGAAAACAAATACAATTTGTTTTTCTTTCCTTTGGATTCCATGTTCATTACTGTTTGAAAAATCGTCCGCAAAATTTCTTCAAGTTTCAAATCACAGATATTTTTATTTTTGCTTTAACATTTCGGTAACACATTGTGGCTATTCTGCCAGCAACGACTGATTTGATCACTTGAGGATATTTTCAAATATTTTCTGTCACAGTCAGTAAACCAGGTTTTGCTGCATCTTGGATTGTTTTGATCAAACTGATTTGCTTAAAGCAGGAGTTTTCATCGACAGGTGATGTGCTACGCAGCTGCTCTGCACTGGCAATCAGTATTGAAACTTTCGCACGAAAGGTGCTGTGTCCAGCGACGAAACGCGAATGCTGCCATGCTGTGCGTATCTGACAAAAGCAGAGATGCATTGCACCTTACACAACCTGTTGTCAGCACCTGTTGTCAGAAGCGTGCAAGGCTGCGGTCAAAGCGCAAGCGTGGCACCTTGGAAGGTGCGAAGTTCTCACCATGCGAAGGTCATCATACTGTATATACGAAGGCATCTGAAAAAAATCGTTTTTTTCTCAAGCTCCTTAATCAGTGTATGAGATGTATACTCTTTATGCACGCGAGTATCTTTATATCAACAGATTTAGTGTGTTTAAACGAAGAGTTCGTAACGTTCGTTTCTAGATTCTTGCCCAGAGCTAGGGGTGAAGTTATTGGTTAATAGGGAGTTTTGAGTTGTAGAGTGTAAAATCATTTACAAGATCAAGCCTAGTTTTCTTTGTATGACAAAAAGTATGAATGCGAAGCAACTGTTTTGCTAGATAGCACCACAAGTGCTAGCGTAGGACAACCTTTATGTAGATGAAGATATTAAACTCGTAGTCAAGCAAGGTTTTCTGTCAGAAGCTTTTTAAATCATTTTCAGGTTATTACTACAAGTTAATGTTCAAAGACACGTGTAATGGTAAGCGTGAATTGCTGAACAAAGTAAATATATATTTTAACATTTAACGTTTCCCAAGGTTTTTGGACAAAACTGGTTGTTCAAACTGGTATTAAGAGTGCATAAACGGAATGAAAATTACTGAGCACCTATAGTGTAAACTGAACAGAATAATTAATTTTAGCTTCAGTTCAAGAACTGACATTTTGGTAGCCTTGAATCAATTACTGTGGCTGGTTCTTTCGTATATTATTGATAAAAATTTGATGGTTGATGTCACGAGCAAAGGTTGTTATAATAAAGAAACCAGGCAGTGTGCATTTCTTATTTTTTATCTTGTTTGACCTTGCTATCATTTCTTGCTGATGATGCGCCAAAGGTGTTCGTTTGTACTTTCGTGTTTAGTGATGACGCGAAAAAGAAATTGGGTAGTAGCACCTTTTTCTACGTTCGAATTCTGAGGCCTATATTTGTGGGATTTCGAAGGTTTCAAAAACCTAGAAAATATTCAACGACTTCGTCATGTTCAGACTTCAGTTAATACTTTCCACCCTATTTACCTGCCAAGTCAAACTAAACCGAAATTGCAAATCATTGAAAGCTTTTGTATTTTCTGAATAAGAACTTTAACCAAAAATTTGTCAAGTTATTATGTTGGCAAACATCATTTCACACAGAAATGTGAAGTTCAAAAATTGAATCGTTTATCCAATTGTTTTTATATATCTGCACCCCTCATATATGGGTTTTCACTAACAACATCATTACGTTATTTGTTAGCCGCTGAAGTGGTTATGAATGATGCAGTTTCAGGTTAAACAATCGTTGTACCAACGTGGAAATAAGCAATTCTGTTTTTTGTACCTGTTGGCGCTTATTGCTTGGCATCAACTTGTCTTTCACCTTCAATTTTTCCCGGTTATAAGGCCAAGCAGCTTTATAGTAATGTTTTTGACAACACGTTAATGAACTTCATCGTCTGTTTTGTTTGTCTGTTAGTGCCAACTTTTGCGAGAGCGGAAAGGTTGAGGTGCGTTGTGCTTGGTTTTATTAGATGCTGCAGCAATACTAATCTGAAGAAAGACTGAACGCATCGATAATTTCATCATGAAATTAATATCAACGTAGTTGTTGAGAATTAACAAACACAATTTTTTCTAAAATGTCCTCAAAAACGTTTTGCGTGCTTTTTCGGTTCGTCGGAAACTCTGAGCACTGCATGTCAAATAACCACAAAGTGCATCTCTTTGTGCAGAAACACAATATAACTGATAGAAATGGAAGTCATAAATGATAAAATCAAGAAACTTGTACTGAATCAAACGAGTCCAAGGACTTTTACTGAATCGGCGAAGAAAGATGATTGGAAAACGTTCGTGGACGTCAGTCTCACCAACTACGAAAAGAACGCAAAAATTCAAAAGCAAGTCGCTACGCCAGCAAGAGTGGAGTTGCGCCAGGTTCAACAGCATTGTTTACCCAACGTAAACCACCCAAGCAGTAGTTCTAAGGTAAGTTGTCCGTATTAAACCGCCTGTTATAAGCATAAACGATTGGTTCTTTTAATTTGGCATAAAAATGCCAGTAGTTCAAAAGCGCTTAATGAAAGTCTTTGAATGAAACGTCCCTGCCTTTCTGGAAAAGCTGGGTGTGACGTAACATCGCAAATACGTAAGGTCAAACGAGTTCGCTTGTCTATTCCTGATTAGTTTGTTAAATGTCCATCTGTTTTGGTTTATTTATCCGCTAAAGCAGCAACTTTTGTGTCGCAGGCCGAAACAACTTCAACTACTGGTCAAAGGAACCCATTGCCAACCGGGTGGTTAGAAGATTGCAAAAACCGTCGTGGAAAAAGTGGGCTGGACCCGAAGGCCACTCCTCCGTGCTCTGCAGAACGCAAGAGCTTGAGGAGAAGTAAATCCATCACGAGTGCTCCACGAAAAACTGACAGCGTTTCCATGACACGTAAGCGCAGAAAGTTGATAGAAGAGCTTTCGATCGAAAACGATATTGGAATGTATCCAGTCAAAAGACGACTCGTAATATGAGTTTGCAGAAAGATGAACTTCATCGCAAACTTGTAGAGTGACCTACTTGATACTCACAACGACCGACTTGTTCCTCACGTTGAAGATCCGAAGTTTCAAGCTGGGAAAGGGATATATTTTATGCTTTGCAACAATCCCTGGTTTAAGCAAGTTTGTGTAGCCAAACAGTATCAACCATACTGGAATACTATCTGTTTTTTCACGTTTAACACGAGAAACAAACACGTATAGGTCGAAATTCAATGACGAAAGTTATATATGTTTGGCGGCGGAGTGTGTGTGTGTTTTTTATTTTTTGTTAAGCCCGCGAAGTGATAGATCAACAAAATCCAAACCAGAATCAACCTTTGGTTCTGGTCAAGAGACGCTTTCATTTTGGCTTTAACCTTTTACACTTTGATTCTGCTTCTACTAAATGCGGTTCCTATATGCAGAATGTTCATTGGTTCAATCCCCGTGTCGGCAAACTTTTGAGAAGTAACTGCAAGTATCGCATTCAATGTGTGCGTACAAGTAAAACTCGCAGCAGACCAAGGCCTGGGGATTTCTTAAAACTTGCTACAACTCTACACTTCAGCCTTCGTTTTTTTTTATTATTTTGGTGCGATAACCGTGCAAAGGGAAAAGAATACACATTCCTCTGCAGTGCTCAGACATAGCCACTGCATGATCAGTTTGCATCGTTGACGTTTTAGTTTTGTATGTTTCGGTGATGTTATGCGAGGCATCTAACGTTTTTATCAATGTTTGCGTTTTTGAATTTGTTGGTTCTAATACAACTTGTAGCATCGATTCGTTCATTTCATTGTCCTGAAGTCCAGTGTAGTGCTTGCTAAACGTTGATCAATGCGGACGTTCAATTGCAAAGATTTCTTTTTAAAAAAACGATGCATCCAACGTTTTGGCGAAGTTTGTTGGCACAACTTGCATATTCAGGGACGCCGGAGCTGCGCTAGGGCAGGGGGAGCAGCAAAACAGTTGAGGGCAATGGAAATTATCAAAAACAAAAAAGTCGTTACCAATTGTGTTTGTTTCTTTTCATCAATAATGTTGACCTCAAAAACAATAACTGAACTTATAGAAAATCATTCGGAATTTTCTCGGTGCCCAATTGCTGCAATAAATTTTTTTTCAAGTCGATCTGGATAAACCATGAAATTACCTGTGATGCTGTTATAAAAAGCAGTGTTGTTGCAAGGGGTGCAAGCGCACCCCCAAAAGTAAAATCAGGGTAAAAGTGGCGCCCAACGTTGCTTGACTTCAAAAATGGCGCCCAAGGTTTGCGTAAAAACACATGAAGACCGTTTTTGGAGGCCACACCAAAAAAGGTATTCGTGATCTTTGTGGGAGAAAATTTGTAGGCAGAAGTTGCACAAAAGCTTTACGGGCAAGTTTGGGGAAATGCGGGCAAAAATCCTTCGTACCGCCAAAATTTGCCTGCTCCTACACCTGTGAAAAGGCAGCTCCGCCGCTGTTGCGCCCATTTGAAAGGACAGAGGGGTAAATGCCTCCCCCATGCCTCCATTCTCTGGAGTACCTGTGCATATTATTCTACACCCACTCTCTTTTCTCTTTGTATGCTACAATGTGTGACTGTAATGAACATAAATTATGAGCTGTTTATCAAGACAGAGCAGTTCATAACTGCAAAAATATTCGGCAACGCGTTAAAACAGGGAAATAGACCACACTCAGTGCTACGTCAGGGCAGTTCACAACTGCAAAAATACAAGGTTGCGCGAATATCTCGTCCAATAGCAATCGAGAAGAGAAGGTATGCGGCTGGGATGGCGGACACCCAGGGTTGACAGTTTGAAACTTGTAAAATGCACAAGAATTGAGAATGCGCATAAGGTACGCAAGAAAATTTTCGTTTTATATTATGTGGCTGTTATGTGTACAGTTACGAAGGTAAAGAACAGATACGGGCGTGTGTGAGACAATACGGTCAATTCGCCTGAACTGCCAATTAATGACGAAGCTCGAAACGAAGCACATCTTGCCAGAACAGGTGTGCGACTGTTTTAGCACAAAAAAAACGAAACGGGAAACTAGTGTTGCATTATAAAATCAGCTAAATCAAGCACGTTGAAATAGGACAGTTTTGAAATTTGGCTGAAAACGTCAATCAAACGTCCATAATTAACTTCAGTGTTGATTTAATTGGACCCAAACAAGAAAACGCATCCGGTTGTTTTTTGAAAAGCCCACTTAAAAAAAAAAAACCACCAATAATGCCACTCTTTACTTTTCTTTTGATGTAAAATCGGTATATTTTAATC
>Ga0210059_1002803_pt1 | contig 27543 bp, 24 predicted proteins | sample Ectturendosymbi2_FD_188042 | JGI IMG/M metagenome (GOLD analysis project Ga0210059, IMG submission 188042) | Ecteinascidia turbinata endosymbiont from Florida, USA - Sample 2 (SPAdes) (version 2) | ecosystem: Host-associated > Tunicates > Ascidians > Unclassified | place: Key West, Florida... | reverse complement strand
TGGAAAGTACATACTTGAATAGAGATATGTGCAAGTTTGAATCATCGCAAAAAGACGAAAGCAGATGGCAGTCGACTGATTCCTCGAAAGCATACAGAAACATTAGTGCTTTTAAGTGTCAATTACACAAGCTGGCTACATGCAAGCTGCGTACCACGATTGATCTGAAATCTTCATATTATCATAACGGAAAACTTTACTAATACCGACATCTTTTGTTTGGTGTTACCAACGGCGTATCCTTTAAAAGAATAATCGTGGGCATCGTTTCTGAAAATTACCTATAACGTGCTTAAGCTTACCTCGATAATGTAACTATCACGGGGGGCAACAAATTGACCACCATCAAACCTCAAAGTTTGTCGTGGCTGTGCCGGAAAGTGATTGTCCGGTACCAGGTTTAAAATGGTTTAGTCAAACGTGGTCCGGAACGTTTACGTTGATAGAACATCCTCTGCCGCACAACCATCGAGAACTCAACGATGCTTAGATATGTTCTTAAATAATGCTCAGTGGATTGAAAACTATTTTGGTTAAAATGGAATCTCTCACAGTTAGCAGGGTCGCCTTTACACCTCAGTCTTTCAACCGGGTGAAGCAATTGGTAGGGTCTGAAAATCTGCGGTCAGAATTACTCAACAATTGTTGGACTGTGAACATGATACAGGATAACCCTTTCACTGCTGAATATGATGTATATTCTGATTTGCCATAGCTGCCACCCTCAATCAGAACGACAGGCAAGTTGCATTAGTATCTCGGCCATTCTCGAAACTGAGGAAAGGGGCCACCTCGATTTTTGAAGCTTTTAGGAAGTGGAGCCATTTTCTGTACGATGGCCATTCACACTTACAATGAATCAACGGTCAATTAGGATTCATATTTGAGAAAAGCTGTTGAGTAAAATGTAGAATGCTAAGATTCAAGCATGGCGAGCCGAACGTTGCATGTATACGTACCACGTGCATTGACCAGGTATCGAGTTTGTTGTGTCACTGGTTGTCATAGTGATCTGATGGATTGCATGAATCTGTTGCAGGTTATCCCGGTATTATTACATTTTGGAACTTCATTAATTCGTATTAAAAACTTACCCTTTTTAGTGCAAAAGGTTCACTAGAAATGTGCACCGTGTACTGCTTGACCAAAGCAGCCTTTTGATTTAGCCTTCAAAAATATTAGAACGTTGTCCGTGAAAACTGCTTTGCTTTTTCGGTCAGTCTTGTAGGTTTTCATTATGTTCACAAAGAGTTTAAGAATGCCCGCACAGCCGTAGCATCCCTCAAGTCATCCCACACCGTACCACCTCACTGGTAACTCCCAGTGTGAGCGGAGCAACCAAGTGTGGAAAACCGCTTGCTAATGCTGTAAAGGCGAAATCTAGGCCCGCATTTGTAGGAGCTCATTTTACCCGATGCTCTGCACGCCGCGCGGACTTTGCTGTGTACAGCAACAAATGTCGCACCCCATGAGAGGTTCTTCTTGCTCCATCGACGTTCGATTTTAGGTTGTTTCATACCCAGATGGATGCTCACTCCAGGAACTATTCTGCTGAAGAAGATTGCCCGATATAAGAGCGGCCCGTTGTGTGGACAAATCGATCTACCAGACGCTAATCTTAAGTCTGCATTGATTCGATTTCAGAATTGGTGAGAATCAATAGTCTCCACTTCAGTTCTAGACCCCACTGGTACCCTCGTCAGCAGCCCTGCCTCCGACGATGACATCGACCAAAGAGCTGTCGCTGTTGAACTATCGGTGCTCACAACATCACCGTCAGTCAGAGTCAAATCAAACTCCGAGGAGATAGATGTACCACCTGATGACGTTGGTGATAGCCCTGCTACCGTGTCGAGCAGGTCAAGCTGAACGCGAAGACCACCAGATCGTTATGGGGACGCGACTCCCTATGCATACTGCAGTAACCAATAGCTGTTGAACCGCCACCAGACACGGGGCAATTGCATCACAAATGTAATCGACTAGGATTACTTGCCACTTGCTCGATTACGAATACGAATAAACAAAATTACAATGCAATCGATTATGATTACAATTACATTGAAAGTAATTACGATTACAATCACGATTACATTTGTCTTGAAACATCTTAAGAACAAAAACAAACCCCATTTGCATGGTTTGTTGTAAGTATATTTTCGGACTACATACAAAATGAATCAATGCAATAAAACGAAATTACTCATCTGCAAGGATCAAGCACCGGAAAGGAGAAAAAACACATTGATTGTTTACTTAGATGTTTGTGCAGTCAACAAACCAGTGGCATGACTAGAGGTTTGAGCTAGAGGGGAAAGTTAGTTGAAAGAGGCCCACTGTCCTCTGTAGGGAACCTCGTCGTCACTCAGAACAAAACTTGAGAATTGGTGGTGAATCCGGGTGTGGATGTCTATATTAAAACCCAAATTAACGGAAAATACCTCGAAAAATGCAAACAGACGACAACCTACTAAACCCCAAATCAAAGAATGCTAAAACCGAAATATAAGCTAAGTGGAGGTCCGGTTTTTATGTTTTGCTGGCCAAGGGAATCAAATAGCCCTCTGCCCTCCCGTCAGTTACTCCACTGAAAACAATCGGTAACACTTTAAATATTGATTAAGCAAAAATAACAAATGTTTAAAATCATGTTACAGTTGATAAATACCAACGCTTCAAATCTTTTATCAGACAAAGGACATCTATCAGGCTTGAACATTCGTCCAGCAACGCTGAAGATTCGTTTGATAGTAATTTCAAAATTGCTGACTATTTCTTCTAATTGCGAGTTAGGATCATCTGCAAGACCACATAGCATTGTGCAGCTTTTAATTTGAAATGAAATGAACAGTGATACCAATATAGCTGCGCATTTATCCATTGGACCAAAAGTCGATAATTATCAAAACTTCACAGGATTCCTTGAGTTTTTTTTCAGTTTCTGGTATATCACGGTTGGCATGCTTAAAACAGTTGTGTACTTTCGACTTGGATTAAAGTACCTTATTACTCTGAAAAAGGTTAAGTTACTGTATATAAATTACTGCAATAATTGTATACATAGTCTACTCCAGCACTTGCATTCATAAGTTCACTCTGATTATATATAAATAAAACCAACACCTGTCCTCGCAACGTCCCTATATTCTGTTGTTGAAGTGTGAGCTCGTTTTTAAATAAAGCTCTTCTTTTTGTTGCTACGTCTCACTAGACTCGCTACGTTACTTCTGGTTGCCAACAAGAAAGGTAGCTGGAACAAAGCGAGAATTTGCTATAAACGCTGTGTTTGCCATTGAGCAAATGGCCTTCCCTGAAACATGATCATAACAAACGATAATAAAGGAGGAAACCCAGCCACCACAACTGCGGTTCATTGCACAGGCATGCAGGGCGAAGATTTCCAAGTTTATTCGCAAAAGTAATCATCGATTACAATTAAATTGGCAATATGATCGATTACAATTGCATTTCATTTTGGTCATTTCACCTGATTACGATTACTCAAAAAACTGTAATTGATTGTAATCGATTACAGCTGACGATTACAATTAGCCCATGTCTGGCCGCCACCAGGCACGAGATGTCAAGCAAGTACCAGCGGCCTCCTGTTTGGCGCCTGAGCTGCGTTATCTTGGATCGTAATATGTTTCCCCTTGGTTTCCTCTGTACGACATATTATTGAGGTGTGTTGCCCATTTGATTTAAGGGGAAAAACTGTGGGGTAATTTCTTTAAAAAGAACCACGTAATGTTGGCAGTCGCCTTTTTAGCTTGCCATCCTGGTATGCAGCCCAGGTATCCACATTCGTTGCTCCTCTGTCAGCTTCTCTACTTGTTTTTTCGGTCTAGTGTGCGCTGCTCATCTAATCTGTTTAGTGGAGCATGTGTACCTGAAACCGCTTTTTTTCAGCTTGCTGCGCTACCCTGCTTGTTCAAAAGTTTAGTGAATTAAAGCCTGAGCTATTCTAAGCGAAAATCTGTAGCTTGCTACGGTCAAGCTCAGCAATGAAACTGATGCGAGGATCTGGCGCTAATGGTGATTATGTCAAGACTCTGGCTACTTCCCAACAGAGTAAATGCTTTTGGGAAGGGATTCGACCAGAATTTGACATTGACCAGTTTGTTTAGTTCCTTTAAAAATAAATCGACTGCACGTAATTAGTAAAGTTTCGAACATTTCGTAAACCATCTGAGCGTTGCGCTGTTGTTGAATCGGGGGAGTCGAGCAGAATACGATTTTGATCTTTACTTAATCGCCAAAAAGGCACCAGTGGAATTCCTGAATTTTCCTCCCCTTTTTTGTTATTAGTATGTGCACGTTCTATATCTTCTTTGGGAAACTGTGTTTGTGATTCAACATGGTAGTTTGTATTCAAAACAGATGAGCTTGAAAATAATTTAATTCAAGGGTCTCAAACTCAAATTGCTCCGAGGGCCAAATGAGGGCTAATATCGTAACCGGAGGGCCACATTATGGCGCGGACGCAGCAATGGAGGTACCTGAAGGTTACTATAGAATCAGCTTTTACATCTTATTTCCTGCGAAATGTATCGTGCGTCAGGCCCGTAGCCACAGGGAGAGACATTCAGGGACAGTGTCGCGCAAATTTTGCTGTGCCCAGAAAAATTTATTTTAAGAAACATAAGATAAAAAAATTCTTGTCCCCCTACAAATTCTTTTGCCTCCCCATAAACCTAAAATCTGGCTGCGGTTCTGTCATGAGTAGGGCAACCATTATTTTCACATAAAAAACTAAAATTTTGACTTCATAATTTACAAATTTTAGCTTTACTTTGACCTATAAATTTCCTGCGTTTGCAACTTCAAAATAATTTAGCCTTAGGTCAGTGGTAGGCAATGTTTCTTTAAAAAAAGTTGCGATTGTTCTGCTTCATCCTCCAGCACATATGATTGGCCGGGAGCCACAAAATGTTGATTTCGTTTTATTTTTAATGCGACTTCATAGGAGCACACGCTGAATTGCAATTAACTTGATTTTAATGTCGATCAAATACAAAATAAAAATTCCACGTTTTGTGAAATCCAGAGAGCCACTTTAGAGGAGCAAAAGAGCAGCAAGTTGCCGACCCCTGCCTTAGCTGTTGTGGTAAACTCAAAGCATATTCACGCATTGTACTTCAAGCTTTAAAAAATTTAGTTTCGTGATATATTTTCAAGTACATTAATACCTACAGCGGGGTAAAACCAGAGAACACTAAGTTAAAACACTATATGCATAATGGATTAAGCATTTAGCAAACCAACAAAGGGATTAGACATTTACCGAATTACTCTAATACCACGTTTCTTGCCAAACCACGCCCAGCCTCCATAATATTCAACCGTCCAGTAGTGGTGGGGAAAACAGCATTATCACGTCAGAAGCCACAACAAATCTATTATTATTACAGATTTGCAACTAAACTTGCAAAAGCACAACAATATCTGTCGTTACAGTTTCAATAAAATATCAAACAGAGAAAAAACTGCTGCAAGAAGTTTGACCTAACAACGAATTTTGACCAAACGATAATTTTTGACTTTTTTGACCTAATAACTTGGGATTCCCTAGTGGTATCAGCGTGAAACTTGGTTTGTGGACGTTTCATTAACTTTAAAGATGGCAGAAAAATTTTGACTTTATTGACTTTTGGTTACCCTAGTCATGAGTTACAGGCAAATTATTTCCAGCCGTCTCTATGTTCGTTTGAAAGGATCTTGTACACTCGCTAGCCGAGCACTTTGAAACACCGGCTAATAAACTACATAGCATGCAGTAAATGTTTACTATTTGAAAATTCTCAAAAAGCATCCCGGCCCCACAAAATGCCCTCGCGGACTACCTGTGGCCCGCGGGCCGCGTGTTTGAGACCCTGATTTAATTGGTGGTTGTGGGATAAGCTGCCTGTGCACCTAAAACATTTCAGTTAACCCTAGTTAATACCGAGCACATTTTAGCTACTTTGACTGGCTAGGGTGAGTGTTCGAACATTACCTGAGCAGAGTGGAAGTTGCTTTAGTTGCTGTCGAAAATGTATGAAACGTTTGAATTTGGAAGAGCTAACCAAACTTCTCGAATCCAAATAATTAATTTTCAGCTATATTTTACGTTTGCTGTATACCGTTGATGTCTTCAATGAATATATCTAAATTATTGTTGCGTACCACCTTTCAACTAATGACTAACGGAGCAGTTTGAATCATTGCTAGTTATGTGTTTCAGGCGTCGGCGTCTGCATGGTCGTGCTTAGCACATTTGTCGGGATATACTACAACGTGATCATTGCCTACACCGTGTTTTACTTCTTTTCATCTTTGACTTCAAACCTACCTTGGGAAACCTGCAGCAACTGGTGGAACAATGTTTCAGCCTGCAGCACTACCTTCAGTTAGTACTTTCATATCCAAAGAAATTCAGAAATTTGCTTACACAACAAGTTTCATTATACTCATGTGGTTGCTACAAAGTAGAAATTTCTATGAGAATGAACGGTTTCTTCAGTGTGTTGGTTGTTCATCCTAGAAGAGATGGAAGCTTTTCAAGGTTCTCAGGATTGTTTGAGAAATGTGTTTGCTGCATGTCGGAAAATTAATTAAAACCTGTTTCAGTAGAGCTGCTGCAAATCGCTTTGTAAATTTTTGAAAAAAAATGGTAATTCTTTCCAGACTGAATTTCGAATGAACCTTTCAGTTAAACGTTCTAGTCGGAACAAGAGTGAATTGGAGGGAGTATGTGGAGTTCTCTATCTTTTGTATTTGTCTGTTATAGGCTGCAAGTTTGTGCATACCCATAACGTCAATTGAATATACCGCACGATGGACTGCATTTTCAGTTTCGAACATTGTTCTGCAAAATATGTTACACGAAAAATGATAGTTAAAGCAGGGTGCTCCAAAATACGGCTTGTCGGCCAAATCCGACCCGCGAAGCCATTTTGTCCTGCCCGCGAGACTATTTCATCCTGCCGCAAAGACATTTTGTCAATGATGAAAAAATGTACATCTACGAAAAGTTTGTTAAATGGTAGAATGCAACATATTCCGAAATAATCACATTACGTAAGATGTCCGGCCCTCGAACTGTTGTATAATAGCTTATGTGGCCCTCGGACAAAAACGTTTCGAGACCCTTGAGTTAAAGGTAATTTTTCCTTCTAGTCTAACTAGAACGTCTCGTGTTCATCAATAATTCTTTAATTGACCTTTTCTTCAGAAAGCGTTTGTAACGTCAATTTAACTGGGAGCTTCAATCTTTCTGTTGAGGCCAAAGATTTTATCAACTCATCAGCTAACAGCTTTCAAGGAGGAGGGCCATTTTACAAGGATGGTAAGCCGTGTGTGAGATTGAAAAAGTCAGTTCAGTTTCGTTTATGCTCGGTTTGTACTCCTTTCGGACCATCACGAGCGGTCTGTGGCGCCCATCTCCACTTACTCCGCGCCGTGGGCCACGCAGTTACTGTCGCAGTGAATGCTGCACTGGCGGCGAGTCAATGGCAGCGCCGCTCGTGAACTGTTCCCTTGAACCCATCCATTAACGCCGATCACGAGACTGGATAGGTCGCAAGTACCGGTTTTCAAGTCTTGGTATGACCCGACAGGAAATTGAAACTAGCCTACCAGCTTGGATTGAGCATGCTCTAGCAACTGTACCGCGTAGCCTGTTTGAATGGAAAAATGTGGACAATTTGGAAAAAATGTTAATTTTGTTTACTTAAAAATATGTTATGAACAATTTACTGATTGAACTCACGTTAATTGGATTAACTTTTATGTGTACGTTTTTAAAAATTAATTGAGTCAAGTGAAACCAAGAGACTATTTTGTTATTTACCCCAAAACGAGTTGACTTGAATAACCTATAGTTTATCGTTTGATATTAAGACCGTTTTTAATTGAACATTTCTTTTTAGTCCTGACTATCTTGAAACATATACAAAATTACAAACAAGCACTTTGAAAGTTCTGACAAGTTTAAAAATTGGGTTTTTATAAATAAGAACATATATCATGAATCGCGTGTATACATACAATGAAAAATTTACCGTTGTGCACATACACAGTGGTGAGTTTAAGGAAAAGAGAGCGAGGCACTTGCCTGCGGTCCCCCTTTTCAGGGTCCTCTCGAGGTGTTTCGCGTATAAATGTTCCTCAGTTTTGGTAAAAAACGTGTTATCCACTCATATAATATACACCGAAGCAGATCATATGTACTGTCTGTAAGTACTATGCTTTCAAAGCGGCCCCCAACAGGATCTGTCATGTACATGGGCGCAATTTGGTGGAGGACACGGGGGACGTGTCCCCCCACTTTTTTAGACGAGGGGACATAATATGCCATGTGCCCCCCACGTTTTGTCATAGGTTTGTATTTGGAGAGGTTTGAAAAATAAATGTGACGTTTGTCACGTTTTGTGTGAAGAGTTTTTCATGTGTGATGTTACACATAGCCATGTTGATGTTCTGATATTTTTATACATTTTTACTTCAAAAATTATTTTTAGCATTTTGCAAGTTTCTACAGACCGCAAAAGATTGTTAACTGCCTCTGTCCGACATTTATCCAGTGTGGTTTACTGTGGGAAAGATCACTCTCTTGAAACAATGAAGCTTAACGGCTGCACAGTAGTCTACGCTAATTTTGGTCAAACATTTTTTGCTACTGTAAGAGGATATCAATGGAGAATTGGCTAGGGGTGGGGCTGCATGCGTGATGCCCAGGAACGAAAGATTTGTAGCATTTTTAAAGAGCGGAAATGTTCAAGAAAAATATTTAGCTACCATACCTTGCAATATATACTGTATATCGTACCTTGCAATTTATTATCGTTTTAACTTTAAGCAACTTAAACAAGACATGAAATCGCGTTGTAACCCACACTTACAAAATGCATTAAAATTGATGTGTTCTACTTAAGAATGATATGCACGTGCGACCAATGCCATTCACCGTTTTGTGCACTCCAACTGACAGCTCTGATAAAACCAGATTGAGGTGTTCTACTCTTTTGCTTTGCTTGTTCGTACCATAGTCTGGAAGTAGTGCAACCAAGCTGAATTGCAGTACCATGTACAACAACGAAATTAAGTTTATTAATTTCTAAATCATTTGTAGGGATAAAGCAAGGCGTGATTCGTGTTGCTTTGAAAACCCTTCTGAAAAATAGGTTGGGAATCTGTATTTACAAAACTTCACTTCCGCATCAGCCCGTTGTCTATGTTGGTTTTACATCAAGCTGGCCCCCCACATTTTACAACAAAATTGCGCCCATGGTCATGTACAAGTACTCTTGAGTTCAAAGAGGCCCCAATAGCAATTGTAATGTGCAGGTACTCTGCGTTCAAATAGGTCCCCAACAACTGCAATATGTAGGTTCTCTTCTGTCAAAAGGGTCTCCAACAGCCCTTGTAATGCGTAAGTATCAGCTGCTTTGCTTTTGAAGGGACCACCAACAGCAACTGTATTGTGTACGTACTCTGCTTTCAAAGGGCTCTCACCAGCATCTCTAATGTGTAAATAAGGAAAAGTTTCAAACCAACTTCCATGTCTTAACAAATGTGCGTTAAACGTTGTTACAAAAAGTTCTGAAAGGACCTGTCAAGTAAGAGCAAAAATTTATACCAAATGATAATTTTTGTCACTGTCGGTGAATGAAGATTCTCATAAAATAGTGTGGCAATGTTTGCAGAAAGGTGTATGATGAATTATTTGCTGCTTTTGCACATTTTTCAAACAACTAGTGTCAATGAAAGATTAGGGCAGATTTGACTCATCCAGCCTCAAAGCTTTTCAAAACAATTAGTCTCGGGTTGGATTCTTTTGTATGTATGCCATGTTCTGGAATGTTGAAAGGATGAAATTTAAGACATATTTAGTATTTTGAATCTGCTTGGTTGTTGAGTGTGGTTTCATGGAGTCCCTGTAAGGACATGGCTCTGAACAAATTCAGGAAATCAAATATTCTTCATGGGGAAAGTGTGTTATAAACTTTCTAGTTTATTGACGGTGAATGCAGAGAAATGGAACGCAAAACTAGAGAAGTGGGGGCGATGCCAACTTGGAATCGCTTAAGTTTTATGTGTTGTGTTGTTACCTTTGTCTTTCCAACTTTCAATGTTTTCAAGGTTGTGTATCATGAATACCCTTGTGCATTTTCTGTTAGGTCCGTCATGCTGCAGTCTCAGGAACGTACCCCTAGGCCCCTACGCTTGATCAAATGGTCTTATCACGGTTGATTGAGTATGATGGCGTCTTCAGATGTCCCCCGTCCCCCCAACCCTACGTCCACCGCCGCATACACAGATTATTTTTGTTATTGCTTGTAGCACGCGGTAATGTTTGCTTAAATAAATAGTGCTTCACATATTGTTAACCGTTTTGATTTCTATTAAATACAGTTTTGAAAAGTGATGCAGAAGAATTAAGGAACATGTCTGGTATCAATTTAACAAGCGCCGGTTGTCCATCATTTTTTACCAAGCGTGGAACGAGTGCCTCTGAGGAATACTGGAAGTAAGATGTAATTTCTGAATCTTTTGTTACGGTTTTAGAAAACCAGTTTGCCAAAATATTCGTTTCATTTTTTAGCTAAACAGTATTTTATATGAGGAACAAATTCGTTTTTCGTGGCAGTGAATCATTTTTGCTTTCAGTTTATTATATCTATTATGTTTCATTCTCATGAAAGAAACAATCAAATTTATTGGAGCCATGCCGTTTGGCGAAAACCTGAATTTCGGAAGGTGTCAGATTTAAACAATTTGATATTCTAATTACTTTCGTTGTTTCCTGTTGGTAATTCATCAACTTAAAATGCCAGCAATAATTCAAACAAATCAAAATAAAAAACGCAAGCTTTTGTGATGCAGTGAGGTGTACATACAATTTTTATTCAATCAATTCAAGCAACAGACATCTTAAGTTAAAGGATGTTTGAAGGAACATGATCTCTGAAAATGGTGCTGTTTAGCGATCAAAATACATAGCATGTCTGCAAAATGCCTTCCCATGTCACATAAACAGTACATACGTATTTGAACTCTTGTTTCATTTCGATACGTAGTAGCTGGACGACAAAGGATAAGCAGCACGATTTTGCCTTGCGCTAACGTAGACTATTTTTTTTTCAACAGGCTTCCGTTAATGTGATAGTGTATTTTATCGGTCAAGGAAGAAAGCAAAAATAAGCTACGGCTAACTTTGATTACATGTAATAACAATCTAAGCTGGGCTAGTGCTACAGTAGTGCGCTGAGTGAAAGCGTAATAACCAAAATAGCAAATCTAACCTTGAATCTGACCTGTATGTCAGGTAGACTTACCATGTGTTACCTTTCTTGGAATGATGTTTATGTTCAGTGATTTACTGTCTGTTTTAATACCAGAAAATTAAATACTATCAATGAGAAAATAATAACTTTCTTTACGGGGAATTCCGATTTCAATCATTGCATCTGATTCGTTTTAGAAGATGTAAATGATATCGATGATGGCTGCAGTTGCAAACACCAGTACGGCAAGAAAATAGCTATATTCTGAATAAACTCGGTATAGCTCAACCATAGCTTGTTCCTCGAACAGTAAATTTTGTCTGTGAAATGAGATTAGCCGATCAATAGGACGCGACACAATACATTTCATGCAAATAATAAATTTCGGTATTTGTGGGCAATAATTTGTCCAGTTTTACTCCTTGATTTTGTTAGCGTTTTTACAGAAGATGGTCCACCTGGCCCTAGTCGTACCAAAATAAATCTGATTTTTAAAATTTCTTGTGGGAATTCTACCAATCCTCTTCAAAGTGTTCGACTCTTAGTGGAATTTCGCCGCTACGCAGTCAGGAAATATCCGCATCAACTCCACCCTCACCTCCTAGAAAGATCCTGGATCTGCCTGTATGGGCTAGTCCATATGCCAGTAAACCTTGCGACCACAAGGCCGCCGTTCTGCTTTCGCATCCCGCTGCCCTTATTGTGATGAGCTCACGCCGCATTGCTCGTAACTGTGTCTTCATTTCTCTGTAATTGGAGTCAGTTTCTCAGCTTGAGTAAAGCCAGGCTTATGAGAAAGACCAGTCTATACTCGTCGCAGGTCGCGTCTTGGCATATACATTTCAGTGAAGTATTTGCATCCTTTCCGTGCCCTTGCTTTAGTCCTTCAGCATTTCACTCGTATTTATGAACTAACTTGGAATCAATTTCCCATTAAATATTTGCTGAATGATTTGAGTGCATCTATGGGCGTCCGCAGAAATTTTTCCAAGAGTGTGGTTGGCAGGGTCTACATTTTGCTTATCATCAACATTTTGCTTATTGGACTTGAACCACCCACAACAACGTTTGTGGTGATCTTAGTCTATGCGGGTTGAACATACTTCTCACTCTTTTGTCTAAAAATATTTTCAACACTTCGGCTATCAGAAATGCTTTTTGCTTTCATAAACTGCCTAATATCATCCATTTTTTGAACACTTTCTACAAATAAGTCATAATTTAGGAATAATCCACGGTCAGAACAACATCAGCGGCGAACAAACATGGAAGTTAGATACTCTCAGAAAACCTTTTCAAGCAATGTGAAGTAGACCTGTATGTTTTCACGACCATCGGACAACTTACTAAAGTTGGAACAATACGCAGGCTTGCAAATATGCGCAGGTGAATCATGAAATCTCGTCACAGCAGATATGGTTTTGCACTCAATGAAAATCCTATTTTGGACAAGATAATCATCAAACGTCTCTATAACTCTAATTCCAAAATCCTTAGCATGTGTTTGAAACTGCAGTTTGCATGACTGGTTAAGGCTTGATGTATTGTGTGGTTAAGGCTTGATGTATTGTAAGGCTTGATGTAGTGTTTCAACATTTCACCAGTGAACTTTTGCTTGCAATGTAGAGAAGTGAATATGCATAGTTGATGCGAAATCGATTTCATAGTAAAATGCTTGGTGAGCAGATATAATCAGGGTTGTAGTGGGGCGGGAACGCGTGGGAACTACGTTCCCGCACCTTTTTCACGTTTTGCTAATGAGTTGGAAGTTGTTTTAAAATGGCTATTTTTTATGCGTTCCCACACCTTTTTTGTTAGCACTACATCCCTGGATGTAACTACACTGGTCTTGTGGTAGGTTGTTAATTGAATGTGGATACGTGCAATCAGAATCCTCGCAGAGTTTTGCAAAGCACACCATGGCAGGGCAGATTCCGCAAAAATCCTATGCCACGTCTCTAACTAGTATTGTGATGCTCTTGGTAAAATAACTTACAGGATAGATATGGCAAAACGAACAAACTTTCAGAACTTCAATGTAGGTCAGAACGCGTTTCTGGTCTTTTTATGACTATAATAAATAAAACTTTCCGCAGTTAATTTTTTGACAATGTTTTTGAGGTTGTTGTTCAGCGATCAGTTCTTCAACAAAACAATTGTTCTAAAAAAGAACACACATACCCTCGAACCGCTTTCAGTTAAAACTGCGGTAACTAGTTTTTAAAACATTGGGAAGATTCAAACGTGTGGTTTGCAGAGGTTCTTTTGATATGACCGCGGGATTCCCCGGCCAAATCAACCGAGATCAGAACAAGCCTGATCATTCTGGCAGTCAAGATCACCAATACTTGCTGTTGGACAGGCCTTTCATGAGCAAAATACACTTAACCTTTCATAAGAAAAACGCATCTGTTAGACCTTGTTGTTTTGCCTATCGTTTACTTTTGAAATCAAATATTTTTAGTAGGAACATATGTTTTCAACTGGTGAATTGAATTAAGTCGGTAAGTTGTTTGAGGGAGTTTTTCTGCATAAAACATGCTTGCACTAGATTGAGGGGTTGCGTGGCATCTGGTGAAAACAATACAAAAAACTCAAAGTTTCAAAATGTCTCTGACATGATAAAAAATGGCAAAAATCAGTAGTGTTTGGCCATGAGGTTGCTACCTGTACACCACTAATCATCGTTGCCTTTGCAGGAGATACGCACTCCAACTTGCCCCAGGTATCGATACAAAATATACTGGAGGTGTTGTGCCACATCTGGCTTTATCTCTGGTAGTTGCATGGATTGTTGTATTTTACAGTTTAATAAAAGGAGTGAAGTCATCCGGAAAGGTAAACTTTAAATCTTTTGAACGATGTGGACCTGTAAGATTTACTGTGTGCTGTGTTTGGTTAGTGAGGAGGTGCAGCTTTGTAGAATTTTACGTAATAACAACATCAGCTTTGCTTCAATTTATCCTTGAACCTCTCATAAATTTTTCAAGTGAAAAATAAATGCGTCAAAGTCGATAAAATAAACATTTATACTTAAGTTGTTTCTTATCTCTTAATCAACAAAACTAGAATAAAATTGTTTTTTTAAATCTTTATTGTTATCATGTTCCATTTACCTAGCAACTGAATCCAAATGGAAAAAGATGCCAGGAATACTTTTTTTGGCGAGTGTCTTTAATATGTTAATATTTTATTATAATGGACAATGAATTTATGTTGATTGTACTGTAGCTACATCCTTTTCATAACTTAAGGCATGGTCATGGCTTTGATAAAATGGCTTCAGAAGAGTTTACTACAATTTTTAAAGAGTTTGCTGGTATACAGGATGTCCCAGACGTCGGGCACCATATAATAATTTGTTCTTATTTTGTTATATGTATTTTGTAATAATTTTTTTGCAATTTGTTGTTAAAATGTGTTGTTATAACAATTTATAATACTTTGTTGTTATTTATATGGATTTTCATAAAAATCTGCATGGTCCGCGACTTCTAGGACACCCTGTGTACATTGATCTGTATAACTACTTTAAATGTGCAACTTGTCAACAGAAACACACACGTAGTTGTACGGTTAAAAGAGTAATGTACATATTTTTCTGAAAGGTAATTAAGACTGAATCTAAAAAATCTAGTCACATGAGTTCACTATATGAAATACCTTGTGTATTCAAATATCTATTTTAAAAATCTTCCCCGCCTACTTTTCAAGTAGGTCACACTCCTGACTAAATTGTCATAATATTTTATTACAAAAGTGTGTAACCGCGTTATTGTTCGGCATAAAACCATACATTGTCAGACAGCGTCCATTTACCATCTTTTGCTTCAAACTTAAATTTTATAAGATATTAGAGGCGGAAACACCGCATAGTCAGAACAAGATGAAGTTGCCGATACACTTATCATGAATAAAAAATCTTTAGAAGTTGCTGTTGAAAAATATCCATTTAAATGAATTTTAATGGACGATTTCCGTCACTCTATATTCTGTAAGTGTGAAGTGGCACATGTGACACAAGTGTGAAGTGACACATGTACTATAACGCTCTCTTTTGTTGCACAGCTTTCCAAATCTTTTCAGCAGAGGTTAGGATAACAAGCAAACAAGGATAACAAACAACGCTTTACGAAAAACAAAACACCTGGATTTGAAAACACTATTTTGATAATTAGAAAGAAACATGTTGCTTGCAAAAATTAGTTAATGATTAAATTTTATCAAACACAAAAATGCTATAGTGCACAGGTCATCGTGTTAAGTACCATTTGCGAAATATTTTATAACAACAAAGTAACCAAAATACGCGAGGTTTTCTTCGAATTTTGTAATTTGTTTCAAAAGTGTTTGTGTTTTTAATGACATTCGCATTCTTTACAAAGTGAGTGGTTACAAAAACAAAAATATTTTTATGCCCTTTTGCTAAAATGTTTAGTTATCATTTTCGAATCAATCTCTATAGAACCAGACACGAAAGAACAAACTAATTGCCACGAAAACAAGACATTCTCTTCTTGTAAATGCAACATTCGTGGTTCTTCGTAGATTGCATGTTCTTATCCAACAGGTTGTATACTTTACTGCCCTTTTTCCCTACGTGGTTCTGGTCATTTTATTGATAAGAGGAGCAACACTTGAAGGCGCTTATGACGGAGTTCAATACTACATCGGAAGTCAATCTGATTTATCCAAGTTGCAAGATGCGAATGTGAGTTTATTAGCGCGTTTTGCATTCAATGCTTTTACTGCAATAATTTGAAGTGTTGTTGTTTCCCTTATAAATTTAAAACCAAGGGTAATTTGTAGATATTGGTTTAAACGCAGAATTTTGCATTCCATTAGAAAAACTGAAAAGTGTTAACAAGTTTTGCAAACGCAGATACCGGTGAAAATTAAATGTTTGAATTACAGGTTTGGAAAAACGCTGCTACTCAAATATTTTTTTCTCTGAGTGCAGCTTGGGGAGGATTGATCGCACTTTCATCCTACAATAAATTCCACAACAACTGCTTCTACGATGCAGTAATCGTATGCACGGTGAACTGCGGAACATCGTTGTTTGCCGGATTTGCCATATTCACAGTTGTCGGCCACATGGCTCACAGATTAGGAAAACCAGTAAATGAAGTTGTTGAATCAGGTGCATGTTTTTCAATTTTAACAATACAGTTAAGCAAAGTTTTTAGGAGGTCTGGTTGGAATCTTTACAAAAAATAACTGAAAGACTTTTGATAAACAACAGGATTCGGTCTCGCTTTCGTTGCGTATCCGGAAGCAATCGCTCAACTTCCGGTATCTCCACTTTGGGCAATGCTCTTCTTTCTCATGCTCTTCACACTTGGGCTGGACAGTCAGTTCACCATTTTGGAGACTGTGAGCACTTCAATCGTCGATGCTTTTCCACGGTATTTTCGCCACAGAAGATGGCCACTGATGCTCTTCCTGTCAGTTCTGATGTTTTTGCTGGGTCTTGTCTGCGTCACAGAGGTAAGAAACGGAATTAAATGTTGTCTTTTGTTTTCCAGTTGGAGTTGAATTGTATTCTCTTGGACTTTACCGTTCAAAAATATAATTACAAGCCACGGAAATAATCTAGAGCTGCAAAGCCGATCTGCCCTCTTTAAATTTGAAATATGTCAAATGATGTCAAGTGCCCAAAGGGACATTTAAAAGAAATATTTAACTTCAATGTTACTGAAATAAAGTTGCTTGCCTTGGCACTTTTCATGAAAGGAAGTGAAAGGAATTTTGGAGGAAGACGTCGATACAATTTTATGCGGCCGTGTCACATATTGTTTTAAATATGAGTTACGGCAGCATTGCATTAAAATAAACTCTTGTTCTTTTTGTGTGCTGTATGCGGATACTTGAAAGAAAGACGGCCAAGCAGAGCAGACGTTTAGAAGCTGGCTAGGCACAGTGTGTGGAAACAGAAGAAAACTCAAGCAACGCAAAAATATAACACATTTTGATCCCACTGGTGGTAACAATTGGGTCGGGTACTTTTGGCGTCGGCCTTTTGGCACCTGCATATTTTGGCGCCGAGCTGTTCTGGCGCCAGTGCAGAGACTGACAAGTGTACATAATTAAAAGGGATACAAATATGGATCAAGCTTCAATTTATATCGCAATTGTAAGCTAGACCTCACAAAAATTTAAGTGGCGCCTGTGAGTCAAAATGTTTTACGATGTTTAGAATTTACAATCGTTTTTTAAATCCCAGCTTTGAAACAGTAGCAGTGGGTGGCCTTTACTGTGTATATCAAAAACGCATAGATACCTATCGTGGAGGGACATTTGTTTATCCCTCTTACTAAGAATGTTCTCAGCCGTTTGTGTTATTGGCTATACGCGAAATGAGGGGAAGATTTTTTAATGATAAAAAGCACTTCGTTAATGTCCTAAAGTTACAGAAATATGCTCAATCTCGCACAACGTTTGTTTCCTTCTTGAAAACAGCAGTTGCCTTCGTGAAAAACATCCGATTACGTGCAGAAGGAAAAAACACAGTGCTAGAGACAACTACGTATGCGTAATAGTAAATAAGCAGATAAGCGCTGAAACAGCCTTCGCAAAATCACTCAGCGCCAGAAGAGCTCGTCGGCAAAAGGCCGGCGTCAAATAGCCGTCGTCAAAACGGCGGCGCCAAATAGTCCCATTCCGGTCCCAATTCATAAAAATAAACCTGATGCGGCCTATAATAGCGAAAAGGTTGTGCATCTCTGTAATGCAGCGGTTTCAACTAAAAGGCACAGTCATTTGATGCTTGATGGACTCTACATACTGCTGCTGCTCAGCCACTCTTTTTGTGGCAAGCAAAGGCAAGCGAAGTGTCAGAACATAAACCTTAAGACGACGGGGGAATATCTTACTTTAGCATTGATGTTTTCAGACTGGGAACTACTGGGTTGATCTTATCGACCACTATGCAGCTGGCTGGGGACTTTTGATCGTCGCTGTTATGGAACTATTCGGTGTTTGTTACATTTACGGTGGCAACCGCTTCATTGAAGACATTGAGATGATGATCGGAAAAAAGAGTTGGGTATTCTGGCTTTACTGGAGAGCGTGCTGGTTTTTTATATCTCCTCTTCTTCTAACGGTAAGAGCTACTGTACTGCAATTCTTTTTTAGATCAAGACTAAACTATGATTTTGTAGTACAAACAGTTTCTTCTGAAGAAGCAACAAAATTTTTAAAGACAATAATTGCATGTGTCAAATATAAAAAAGCTGGGCACAAAAAAGTTAAAGTTTGGCCCAATAGAACTTTGATCAACTATTAAATATATGTGTAAAATGTTATTTGCGGGCGGAACTATCATTAACGTCTCCATGCTAATGAACGTTCATACTTCGAAATACGAAAAGCTACTTTTAAATAAATCGAAAACAGGATTCCTTTTCCAGGTCTCCTGTTTGAAAGGTTGTGTGTCTAAAGCCCAGGAAATATTTTACAATTCAAAGTTCATCATCTAGGTCATGCTGAAGATTTACCTGTTATTGTTGTCAGGGCTGGTCCAAGCAGGTGCGAGGCTCCTCTGAGCAGTGGTTTTGTTACGTCATCGCACTCAATCAACCATGTTATGACCTTTTTGATGTAGATATTTTCGTAAAATAGCTATATGAATATCAAAAAAGACGGCAAATAATTGGAGTTGGTCTCTATCTAGGTTACATGATAACACAGGGGTTCCCAACCTGGGGTGCATTTGCTTATCTGAAGTGATGCATTTAAGGTTAGGAATACAAGGGAAAAATCTATTTATATATTTTTTTTTCCAAATATTATAAAATTCCGTGGAATTTTGTTAGTTTGCTCGGCCTTTTTGCCGCAACAAATTTAGTGTATATACTCATCTATCGAAATGCTGAAGGGGTACATGGTCAGAGAAAGGTCGGGAACCCCTGCGATAACACAACTGTTTCTTTTATGGGGAGTGGGCATAGCTCATGTGTCTCGATGCTACAAGAATGTTTATGGCTATTAGCATGCTGCTGCTGTGGTGCACGTTAGACAGTGTAACGCTACCACTCGCAATCAAGCCGAAAGTTGTAACGGAAGCTTTGCAATGGAGCGGCAAGCGCAAGTATACAGTTACGCCAGTCAAACCGAAGTGACAAGCGAGTTGAACTTACAATGCAATTACTTCGCCCATGTTGAACGACACTTTCGTTCGAAGTACAACTGACTTGGGGAAAACTGTTAAAATGAACTTTTTGCTTATCTCTCTTTCGGTAACCACAGTGGCAGACCCGTCCGTGCATGAAGGTAACGTCTGGGTGCATTATCAACTATCCGCTTTATGGCGCAATACACGAAAAAACAGACTTCGCAAGAGAGCAATCCATGCATCCGCCCAAAGTTCCCCAAAAGCCCAAATTTACAGAACAGGGATTCCTAACCTTTCTCTGACGATGTACCCCTTGCTGGATTTTATATAGAAATTTATAGAATATCGGAACTATAAAGGTAGAGTCCATTATTTTTCAAAGTTAATTTGTTGCAAATGTACAATAAATGTACCCTTCAAACAGGCAAACATACCCCTAGGGGTACATATATCCCAGGTTGGGAACCTCTATTACAGAACTTACTCATTATGCTTCATTATGCATGACCTTGGAATGCAAGCTCTTTCCATGAATTAGAAATGGAATGTACAAAGATATTTCAACTACCACGTCACAGTTGTAGAAACATTTATCAAACACAACATACAATGCGCATGGTTGATTGATGAAATGGAAGCGTATAGCCGCCAAATATATTGATAAACAGGAACGAGTGGGCTGGATGACATTCACAATTTTTGCCAAAATCTTTCCAAAAACAAGAATCGTTCGAGAACTGAACAACGCTATATTAGCAGAACTGCCATCAAAGCTAATACGACAGATACTCGTCTTGACATGTTCATTGCAAGTTGAATCACTACACACGTTGTTTGCAGTAGCTGTAGATTTACTTCAGTCTCAACTGGCAATAGTAACAACCAAATTCTATCCATAAAAAGTGGGACGTGGTGGAGCGCAGATATAACGCTCAGCATGAGAATTGAGCATGTTTGATAACGTACGATAATAATTAGAGGAAATCCATCGTTCATTCAAACGAGATAATAATTTGCTAACAATGAGATTTATAAGCCTTTCTACAATTCTCCTGCGCAAGGAGTATCTGGCAAAAATAAACAACCTGACCAACCACCATGGTGCGGGGCCCCCTGGGGCGCGGGGCCCAATGCGGCCGCATCGGTTGCATTGGCTTAAGGCCGGCCCTGATTTTTGTACATCGAGGTGCATCATCTATGCAGGTTATTCTAATTGTTTATCTGTTACTTCGGATGTTGTTTCAGATCCTTTCCTATACCAGACTGGTTGAATAAAAAGCAAATTTGGTCGAAACCATAGACAAACATTTCAAATGACCTATTCAACAAAAAATATTTTGGCCCCTCCGAAATTTTTGGGCTAGGTGCGCTACTGCTAATGCATCCATTTTGGTCCTGACAAGACCTCGTGCACCTGGCGAGGCTATTGTGTGGACTGCGCCTTTAATCGATTTTACTTTGCAGGCCATACTGGTTTGGTCATTGGTAACATTCACTGGAAAAACATACGGAGATGGTTCTTCTTTTCCGGCGTTTGCCAACATATTAGGTTGGCTTATGATCGCTTTCGCTATCATCTTCATTCCACTTATGGCTATTGTGGCTATTGTCCAGAAGAAAGGAAATGTTTTTGAGGTATTGTGAATTCGTTCTTTCCTCTATAGTGCACAAACACTGCAAAGCATTTTGTAATATGCAACACAAAGCATTTTACAATTTACTTCTGCATAACATAGAGTTTTGATTGCTTTGCAACAAGAGATTGTTATTCACAAGTTAATGTTTCACTGTTGGCGCACACAAATAGAATAGGATTCATTTTCATTTTGTTTTTTGTTCGTGCAAATACTTTGCAACTAAATGTAAAGAATAACGTAATGAAAGAAAGTTTCGTTGTATTCATTGCGGTTCACAAGTGGTCTGCAGCGCCCATCTCTGCTCGCTTGCGCCGTGGACCACGCGGCTGGTTTCGCAGTTAATACTGCATTGCAGGCGAGCAAGTGGCAGCGCCGCGCTAGAACCACTTCTTTAAATCAGGGGTGGGGAACGTATTTGCTATCAGAGGCCACATGAATTATGCATTATCGCTGGTGGGCCGGAAAAAAAACAATTTATTTTAACCTAAAATTTTACCTTTATCTAACTATGAGGAAGAGAGACTTCTCTTGACTGCCGTCCAAGTACCTGCTTATCATGAATCTTCGTTTTGACGCGATGTTGTACTCTAACTTGAGCAACGGAAATTCGTATGCGGGCCATATCGAATGTTCACACGGACCCCATTCGACCCGCGGACCGCAAGTGTTCCCCACCCCCTGCTTCAAATCTACTTATTTTAACGACAAGCACAAGGCTGGACAGACCACAAGTATCGTTTGCCAATTTGTGGTACGAGCCGACCGGGAATCCATCCCAGCCTACCGCTAGTAGTGTCAGTGGTGTACGTCCTATCTGATCACACAACTTAACTCCAAACCAACGGTCTTGTTTAATTCGCAAAACCAACATTCGAATATTGCCGTTCATATATGGAACTGTAAATTAAGGCTAATAAAACACATTTGACATTTTGTTCATTCCACTTCAGACATCTTTGTTCAACTTAATAGATAATATTATTGTTTCTCGACTTTGCAAAGGAATTACAAGAAAAATAATATTAAACTTGAAGTACTCTGATTGCAAAGATGTGCCAATATTAACTATTCGAATATTTTCTAATATTTTTGAATACTTCAATTTAAGCATATTCATCTTAATTTTGTTATTTCGTAGGCGTCTGAGCCAGATGCTGACTGGGGACCGTATCTTAAGCAACACAGGGGCGACCGCTATGCTAACATTGAAGAACCTCGCGAAGCACTAGATATTGCTGCAATCGACCAAGCCAAAGACGATAGTGGCAAAAAGAATCCTACCTTCGACGGAGACGAAATGGAGCAAACTAAAATGTAACCCTCTGGACTCTCAGAGAATGCATCTTGCTTATTGCGATTGCAATAAAAATTTGCTGAATTTTACTCTTCACCCAAATTACAGTAAAAACCTACAAATAATTTTGATGTAGATTTATCTTAATGTTGAACTACTTTGTATTGAAATACTAGTCTCTGCATATCAATAATAACGACTAACTACATGCTGTTCGATGATCTTCATGAACGCTGTTCGATGAAACGATGAACTAAAATTGAAGTGTTTTTCGGAATATAACATTAACAATAATGCTTTAAGTTCCAAATAAAATGATTCAAATGAACCTTGCCCATGATGAACAAAATGTTCCTAAAATTTTATTTCCATTTCACAGAAAAAAATTTCCAGGATTAACTGCCACTTCAAATCATATAATTTTGAGGCTTTTCTTAAATCAGTGGAGATTTTATCTTCTTTGTTTCTTTTCAAATCTTTGTTGTCCTAACGCAAAATTAGCCTTTTTTCATAAATTTAAGTAGCTCTCCAGATGAGTTGTAACCACAAGGCCTAAAATCCATTGATAACTAAATCGTTTACAACTCGCAATCCCCCTATATTTTCAGACGACACTGAATATCCGTTTCCAGGTTTGGTGTTGGGAGTTTGGAAGAAAACAGCGATTTAAAAAATTTGCTTCAACGCACGTTTATGCATATTTTATTAGTTTTTATATTAGATTTTGCGCAGTGCTTGCACCAACAAAGCTATCCTAGTTCTTGTGCCGTTCTTGATACAATGAAATTAGTATATAACTTTTCTTGGTCGAATCTTAACCGTTTTTGTAAAAACATCTGGTTGCTTGAACGTATCTTCGTTCTTCTGTGAAACTCTTATTTTTCTGCAACCCATACGGAGTCAAAACTTAGTGTCGACTATATTTCTCAAACTTGTACAAAACTTGCGCGTTGAAGAAAAATATGTCCATTGCTTGGATGACAAGTAGCAAAGTCTGGAAATCCTGTTGCTACTAATTCCAAAGTAATTCACCCAGTTGTAGTTTGAAAGTAAACAATTTTTGCCACAAAAGTAATAAAATTGTGAATTTCAATTTGAGTTTAACGACATGTTGTTCATTTGGTAATTTATAGAAGTCGCCAATTTACACGATCACTAACGTGCAAATACAGACGTTTTTCTGCGTAAACAATGAACCTTTATTATATGATGACAGCAACCAACTTCACAAGTATCATATAACAATGTGCTTGAAGAGATCAGCAAGAAACACTAATATGTGTTAGACGTTTGTCAATAAATTGCCACAGAGACTTTGTTTTCACTATGCAGGTTGTTTCACTCAGAGTGATAGAAAGTGTCAATTTGTACACTAAAAGCGGGTTTCATAAGGTAGGCAAGTAGCGTTGTGAGCGATTTACACTTGTAGCGGCCATTAATAGTTTCTAAAGAGTTGCAGAGAACACACCCAGAACACAAAAACAAACCGAGTGAAATGAAACCAGAAAAATGTACAAACTCAGTCGTGTCGCTACAAGACCTATGTAGTTATAAAGCACCAACAACAAACTGCCATATCAACAACAAAAAAAAAACGCACGCAGTGGAAGATTGATGCGAGAGTCAATATTACTGTTTGATTTCGAGACGTCTCAAGTCTTTGTTATGTTTGCATCTTCTGTTTTTAACGTTTTAATTTTGTACAAGTCGGCGAAATTAAAGATGCTCATTCGCGTACGGCTCAGCCATCACAACCACCAGTAGAAGTAGTAGAAGTAGCCGATCTCGTTCCGACAATGGATCCCAAGCCGCGAACCTTGTCGCCACAATGGTTACAAAAGCTGACCGCCGTCTCTACACAGTTGGATGTCTGAGCGATCATACTATGGATTCCGTGTTTACAACACCTTAGACAAAGTAATGGGAAGGGAAATTTTTTGAGAAAATGGTAGCTGCATATGATTTAGTCACGACACTTTTCCCAAACTATGCCCTGTACATGATTCCCCCGCGGTTTTCAAAGTGTTGAATTATGAATTCGGTTTTCAAGACCTTGAAAAAGTATTGAATTTGGCCGAAATGTATATAGAGTACTGAAAAAGTATGGAAATTACAAATTCAACCATTCGTTTATTGAAATTTTGTTCTTTACCGCTGACAACAGTTTTGCAAATGTTCTTTGCATTTTGTTCCATGAATATAATTTGAGAAAAAGTGAGGGAAGTGATGGTATTGAAGTTTTTTAAATTTAGTGTTGAAAGGGTATTCAAAAAGTATGGAAAATAATTTCTGAAAATGTGTGAGAACTCTGCGTGGATGATGTCAAACATGTTGCTAAATAGTTCGAAAGAATTAGCCAAATCTCAAACAAAAAAGCTAAACCACAGGCGGTAAGCAACACTTCCTGGAGCTTTTACTGCACGTGCTTACATAGCATGTGAACAGAAATCTAATGAAGCCCCCTCGCATATCTTGTTTACTGAACCTAAAAAATCTGCTGAACATCAACAAAGCAGCAACTCATTTGTGGATTGAGTCTCTTCAGGCATTGACGGCTAAACCAGCGACTGCCTTTCCAGAAATTTTTTATATTGCCATTATCGCGAGTTACGTATCTGCTAATAACTGTTCTCTGAATCCTTTGAACCTGTGATTATGTGTTTTGTGGCTGATTTCCTCATGGTAAGAGCGCTGCTTGTGAAGAACTAGCAGATTAAATTATTCAAAAAGATTTGGTATGTTCTCTTAGTTTTGTGCACTTGATTATTTCATTTTTCTTTCAACTTGAGACACACCAAGACAATTATATATTAGTGTGTGAAAACAAACAGAAGCCGGAGCTGGAGCCGAAGCCATGAAAAGAAGAGGTCCGGAGCCGGAGCTGTGTAATTTTTACGACTGCTCCGCAGCCCTGAATCTCAATAGCTCCGGTGAAATTAGAATTTCGATAGAAACTAAAGATTTATTCAATCATTCAATTGAATCTTATCTTGTTTCCAAAGATAAATTGGTGAAAAACTCTGATGGTGCTCTTTATGCCGATGCAGATGTTATCACTTTTAACCAATAATGTTATGATGCATCTTTTCAGCAACATCAGATATCAACTTTCTAGTCAAAAAATTGAATCCTTTTTTTATTGCGGTCGAGCAACAACAACGCTCGGACTGCTGAAATACCCAGATGATTGTCAAACGAATATGGTTCAAAGATTCTCACACGGACGCACGATGACACCGGCTTTACTGATAGATAAAGTCGCATCATTCAAAAGCCAAATCCAAAAAACATATTCAGTTTTAGGATTCCACTGAAACACATTTTTGGATTCTGCAATGACTACAATAAAATTTTGTAAGGATTCAAACATCAAATCGCTGTCATGAGAAAAGACAACCACGATGCAATTTTTGGAAGCGTCATGGCCGCTGCTGGAAAAGTTATCTTAACAAACCTTTCTTGGTTCATGTCTCACCCTTCCCGCGCTTCAAGAAAACTTGCTTTCGACAAAACAATTCAATCAAAAGCAAGTATTCCAGTAGGCTATTGAATGATTCATTGTGATTCAATTCCAGTCCCCAAACAAGGCAACTCACTTGGAGGCTGTCAGCAAAATCAAGCCCTGAGAAACCCCATTGGATAATTGTAGATTTTCAAACTGGTAAATCGGGAGACCAAAGGCAAAATCCAGCAATTTTTGAGAATTGTAATCTCATTGACATTTTTGTTATGCTTAATTCAAGGCGGTATCCAGAGATTGATTATGACAATAGTTTCACACAACAAAGAATTTCGATTAGTTTCTATCGAAATTTCTATCGAAATTCTTTGTTGTGTGAAGCTATTGTCATAATCAATCTCTGGATACCGCCTTGAATTAAGCATAACAAAAATGTCAATGAGATTACAATTCTCAAAAATTGCTGGATTTTGCCTTTGGTCTCCCGATGGTATCACTTCTAACCAATTTTTGTTATTTTGTTATGCTTTTGCCTTTGGTCTCCCGATGCGTTTTGGTCTCCCGACCTTTTGCCTTTGGTCTCCCGATTTTGCCTTTGGTCTCCCGATTTTGCCTTTGGTCTCCCGATGTTATCACTTTTAACCAATTTGTTGTTAAGTATTCAAGAGCATATGATGATTCCGCATCGTTCGGAAAAAAATTGTGTCGTCTTGAAGATTTCGTTTCGAATCCAAAGATCCAGCTAGCAGGTTACAAAGAACTGGTTCCAATTTTCTTTTTTGACGTTTCATAACAATCTGAAACACTGAAAAATAGTGTCACAGATATACAAATAAAGTCACAGTTCTCAGAAAACGTTCCAGAAAACACTGAGACTTGATCCTTGTTTCCACAATAGTTTAGGACAACGTGATGCAGCTGAACAAATTGCTGCTGACAGGTTACCAGTTTTCCCGCGTAAAGATACCGATAGAATACGGTGGTCGTGTTAAGCGGTTCTCGATTAGCATTTACCCACTCGAAACTAAGAAAATGACCTTTTTTGCTAAAATTGTAATAGGGAAATGTCAACAAACAAACTTTAACCTTGCGGCAAGCTCCTGAAGCATCTGCCTGCTTTCTGCTTTCATTCTTCTGCGGCGATTAAAACTTGCAAGCGTATCTATTTTTCATAGTTAAAGGCCACAAAGATGGCGACAAGCAAATCAGTCATAGTTTAGTGACGGGGAAACTAGTTTCGCGTTTTGCAACGCATCATCAGTCCTGTAAATGTAAGACAAATCTTACAGGCGAAATGTTGGCACTTGAAAACAAGCAAAGAAAAACACACGAACTGTGGCTATTTACAACAACATTACTCAAAATTTTCGAAGCTAAAAGGCTGATCTTCCCAGAGCCTCATCAATCAGTCACTGCTAAGAAAATCTGCGTTTGGCAGCGGTCTAACAAAGACACTTTTCCTCTGGAGACCTTTTTTAACCAAGTAAACCTTTTTAACCAAATTTCTCGCTTGAGTGTAAACCTTTTTAACAACTGGAGTGTAAACCTTTTTAACCATTTTACTCGCTTAGTTGGCGTGCCAGACTTTCTCCGCTGCACGTTACGGTCTGTTGCAAACCACGTGATCGCCTGAGACAAAATGCCACGCCAAAAGCGATGAGTTTGTTTTGTCAGTCAGAAATAGTGCCTAATGGCCGTTGCGATCTGGGTTCGTTGAACAGTGTTGTAGCTGTGTTTAGTGGAAGAGTTGCAATTGTGCTAAATTTTTG
>Ga0210059_1002802_pt1 | contig 27549 bp, 14 predicted proteins | sample Ectturendosymbi2_FD_188042 | JGI IMG/M metagenome (GOLD analysis project Ga0210059, IMG submission 188042) | Ecteinascidia turbinata endosymbiont from Florida, USA - Sample 2 (SPAdes) (version 2) | ecosystem: Host-associated > Tunicates > Ascidians > Unclassified | place: Key West, Florida... | reverse complement strand
CCCAAGCTGGTTACTCCTCCTCTGGTGTCCCAAGCTGGTTACTCCCCCTCTGGTGTCCCAAGCTGGTTACTCCCCCTCTGGTGTCCCAAGCTGGTTACGGGTATGCGGAGTTATCGGTAGAACTTCTGCCTTGAAACTATTAAACCAGTGGCGATCAAACTACGCAGGAGTTAGGACGAAAGGATCTAAACGCGAGCAAGTGACAGTCGAATGAATCAGAAATTCGCAAAGAAGGACACAAATGGTGTCATTGCATCAAACAGAAAATGTTGTCGGTTGTTCGAAAAGTGCATTTGTGGACAAATAGCACAGCCAGGATTTTCTTTCGTATCTTTCGTACCACATTCCTCCGCCATATAAACCAGATCCCGCTCAAGTGCATTTCTTAATGAATTTGCCATGGCCGGGCAAACATGAATGGCCAGAAATGAAGCTTAGTTTGCATCGAGCTGGATCTGCCAAACGCATCATATAGACAGGTTTTCAGGAATAAATTTCCTGTTTAAATTATTCAAACAACATCAGCTGGTTGGAAATCAAGAAACACAACAGCAGACAAGCTGTGGTTCTTCAAATGTAGCTTCCCAGGCCGAGCTACAGTGTTGCCCGCAAGTTTCGCAATGACTCGATGAAACCAAACGCAGCTCGCATCCGCTGTAATGTTGCGTAAACGTCGCCGACCGAGACGACGAGTTACGTTCGATCTTTTGCGGCCCTGAGGCGTGAAAATGTTTTCAATGAGAACAGCAACACCAGTCACGTCTGAGCAAAATCTGCACATTTGTTGCTGCGCACAGTAATCCGATCATCATAACCGCTGCTTCGAACCGCTGTTGATCGGACAGGTCCATTTCTGCTGAGTCATGTTAGATGCATTTTTTTCACAAGCTTGTGCCAATGACGTGCGAGAGAAGTTCATTCACCAAGCGCTGTGGTATGTCATGTTTGAGCTCCTCGGCGCATAGGCGTAGACAGTGGGGGCAGGGACATGCCCTCCCCAAACAAATTTTTAGAGTATCTAGTCATTTTGTGCTTTGAGAGACGGTATCCGAAACGAAATACTTTTGCTCGCCTGATATCAAAAATTTTGCCACCCCCCACTTTTTTTCGCCCCTCCCAAAATTTTTGGCTGGCTACGCCACTGCCTCAGTGGAGGCAGCTGAAGCCACAGGGCTGGTCAACAATCAGCATGAATATTGCGCCGAGCCCGTAACGGCGTGCGTCGTGCGAAGGAGCGATCAACAAACGCGCACTTGAATCGCGTGCGTTGCGTCACAATCGCCGTGAAGTGCGGCGATCATTACGTAGCAAGAGATCGCAGCTTTCTGGTGTTGCAACAACAGGCTTACTATTGACATTGCAACCACAGCTTCAATGCTGAAATGAGGAGAAACTTACTTAAAATCGGACGCGCACATTTTCATGACCACGTCAACAACCAAGACTGCGGCAAAACAGGTTGCACTTATACGCGATGACTGACTTCAGAGCAGGGGTGGGGAACCTGCCGCATGCGGGCCAAATGCGGCCCGTGTGAACTTTTACTATGGCCCGCATCAGAATTTTTAGTACCCAAGTTAGAATTTAACATTGCATCAAAACTGAAATTCATGGTAGCGAATATTCAGACAGTACATGTAGAGAAGTCCTCGTTCCTCTCCGTAGTTCTCTATCCTGATTTTCCTCAGGACAAAAGTGGAATTTTAAGATAAAGGTGATTAAGTTTTTGCGGCCGGCCAGCGACGTTCAAAGACCCGTACGGGCCATGTTAGTAAATAGGTCGCCCACCCCTGATTTAAAACAGTCTATAAAGTTAGAAAAAAAGTTTAACTACATCCAGATAATCTCTGCGTTGGCTCTGCCTGATCCGGTCCAACACGGCCAAGTTCTCGACCGCGATCCCATTGTCCTCCATGCGGGCCTGGGCGGTCTCGGCGGCGACATCCTCCTCCAGCGACGCGTCGTCCTGAAACAGCGAGTGACACTCCCCACTCGATACGCGAAACACAGCGCCATTGTGATTCAACAATGCGTGGCAGCGAGAAGTGTGTGTTTTGGGGCTGGTTGGATAAACAGCAGAAGTTTGCTCCGTTGTTACGTCACACAAGGCGATGAACGAAAAAAAATATTGAAAATAGTTGCATTTCACCCAAACTTTTTTGTATCTTTTTTCCAACAAGCGATGCCGAGGTCAGTCCGGCTCAAAATTTTTATTTGAAACACGAAATTAACAAATCTAAAATACGCCCGACGAGTACGCCAAGTTAAGCCGCATTACCATCTTGAATAAGAGGGTAAACAAGAGTTGTAGTGCAGATTCAACACTCACACGTCGCCGTAAACAAATGCAGCAAAGAGAGCTTGCGGTGCTAACCATTTAAGGTTGACTTTAACCCGAGTGTTAATATTTCCAGATGCCAATGTCAACAAAGTCACCATATGACTTAAAGTAGACAAGTAAGAAGTCCTCGATTCTTTCCGAAGACTTGCAACGTCGTCAAAATGGATGGAAAAAATACTTAATGAGGCGTCCGGGGAAAGCAAAAGTTATACATAACTGGATCGGGATGAAACAGCAACACAGACGGGAGATCAGGTTTGACGATTCCGGAACTCAATAAGGTTTTTTGCTCATACGAAAAGGCAAACAAGTGGATTTTATGGATAGACGATACACCCATGAACGTAACATCAGCTCTAAAAATCTTTAATCAGCGTCCAGGCCAAAAATGCTGCGGATTCTCAATCCACAACTGGCTTCAAAAAGCGTGCTAGGAAGCATCCGACTCAGCCGCAGGCAGGATGCGGAACAAAAGGAATAACAACTCACCACGTCATTCAGATCGTCATCATCGTCATCCGAGGATGAAATGTCGCAGACCTCCTCCCCCTGAAAGTCAAAACACACCCCATGTGTACCTTGAACCGTACAAGGTCGGTCGTTATGACAACAACAATAACAGCTGTATATAGTGCTGGGGGGGCCACGCCGTCCAGGCCGCGAACCCCCGTGCTCCATCAGCGGCCATGCTGGTGGATACGTGCGAGAAGGTTTTGTTGGGGTCAGGGGTCGACAAGTACGAACGGACCAGAATCAATGCATTTGTGATTGACCTCTCACTGAACCTTCCTGCTGGGCACAAACCATTCACATGCATCACGTGACTTATCACTAACACCTTTTTGAGTGGAATGGCTTTTTCTGTTGGTGTCATTTCGCTTGTATTTGTATGTCCCTTAGCTTGCCTATCCCTTTCGGCTGCTCTCCGCCTTTCTTGCTACGAGTTAGTTCCCGTCATTAGGCTTAAGAGTGGCCCGCGTCGCTTTGTGTGTCATTGGGCGATTGGAGTTACCGTTGTCTGTTCTTAAACGTAATGCTAAGTCGGAGGAAATAAATCGTGCTAAGACACTTCTCAAAACCCTTTCTCCTTCGTGTCTCAAGCAGCCGCCAAGCTGGATGACGCTTTCGTCCTCTCACTGGTCAGAGTGAATCAGATTCACTGACTTAACTTATGTGTTTGCAGAGCGAGACACGTCAACAGCAGCAATTTAAGAAAATGTAGCAAGCGACTGTTGCACTCAAGCAAGCTTCGACAATACTCAACAAGCCACAAATGATATGTCGTGATACAAAAATAACCTGCAAAACTGGCACAAATTTACTTCTTCCTAATCACATTGCGGCCAAACTTACCGCAGGTTTGGGAGTCTTGTCTAGTTCAGCAATTTGTGGTGGAATACCAATCGTAAACGTATTGCACAGTTGAATCACAAGAAATTTGAGGGCATCTCTCACCTGTTCATATAGAAAACATCAAATTGTTGTAAAAATATTAGTGATTAAGATGATCATGCAATTTTCCTGAAATATTTTCCAAAACACGTTCTGGTGTTCACAGAACAAGCAAAATCGTTAAGTTGGTCCACTTAGATTTGAATATATAGCTGTACACAAATAAAGAACACAATGCTAATCATACGAATCAATCAAAAAAACTATTTTTCATCACAGAAATGGCAGCTTACTTCCCTTTGAAAGAGAAACAGGTTCATCAAAGTTTCCATCCACGTTTTAAAACAATATCATTAACAACACTGCAAAATTTATATCCATGACAATTATGATAAAACATTCAAAATACTACATATTTAACTTCATTCAAACCAGACCACGAAATTGGGGTAGCAGAAAATTGCTTTCAGCAAATATAGAAAGAGTGCATGCACACAAACTTGCTGTAATGCACAAGAAACAGCTCACCACAAAAACAGGCTTGGGTGAAATTTCTGACAATTCTTCCATTGCCTTGGTGATATGTTTGTCATCAGAATTTGAATACCACATCAGGGGTGCATTGGGATAAGACTCCTAGTAACACATGTAAAACAACATAGTTCAAAGACCATTCTTCATTGAAAAAAGCTGCTAAAACTTGGTAATCTGTTGATAAGAAGTTTGGCAAGATATATTATACTAAATTCCATTACAAATAAACTGAACACAAAGTTTGATTAGCACCAGAAAGCTTTGCAAGATCAGCCAAACTAGTTTCTGTGAGCTCTCAGGTGTTTCATGACACAAAACTGAATATTACGCTGGCCTTCCTTGTCCAGGGCCAGACTTATTGTTTTGATAAACATTGCCATCATGCTGATCAGTGCAACAGAAGGTGGGCTGAGCAGAATTTGTAACCAGGATTTAATTTTTATTTCCAGCATTTTTACTTCATAATATACAGGAACAGGTAGAGATTCATGAAATATTCAGAGATTTCAGAGGTTCATGAAATATAAAAATAACAAACACATGACATTAAAGCCACCTCTCACAAAAACTTTTTATGTTATTTTCAGCAATAAACACACTTTTGTGAACTGTGGAATTCTCTTAAACTAATAAACAGAACCAAAAGCAAAACACTGAAAGTAACTTAGAACAAAAAAACAGCAGAATGTGTTGAAGGGACACTTTTCAACATGTAGCATAGTTTGAAGTTATTTTTATTAGAATTTTCGTTTTTCTTGCTTGGGACTGGTAATAAAAGAAAACATTAAATTCTGAAACAAAGGTTTTCCAACAATTTTCACTCATAGTGCATAATTCCAATGCCAATACATGAAAAAATGAAGACATTGCTGACAGCAAACCATTTCAATGAATCCAACTCTAATGAGTGATCAAAGATTTGAACAAGCTTTAGCTCTCAATAGTTAGCAAAACCAACATGCTGTGCAACAACCAATAGCAACCAAAAAGTCACTTCACAGTTTTATTTTTGTTCAGAGCCAACATACTGTATGTACTTATAACCAATACTATGTATGATATGTCACTTATTCCTAGTTAGAATACCCTTACAGAAGAGTTAACTGTTCATTTTGCTCTTCTTTGTCCTCTGAAAACCACAAGGCAATATTTCTCCAGTAAACAACATGCAAAGCAAACATTTCTATTCAACAAAGTCCAACAAAACAGCTGCAACGAAGCAATAATTGGCAAAAACAAGAAAAGTCTTATCAATTCCAGCCAAAAATTGCCCTTGGTTTTAGCATCACCAATCTATTTGTTAACCCAATGTGCCATGGTGCAGATGTTTAGTTTACCACACAGAAAACTTAATGTCATATAAACAAAATACAGACGTATGATAAATTGGCTGCAGACATTGGTCTTGTAACATATGACACAGCTTACTATAAAATGCCCAATGTTTATCAACTGCGTGATTCTGTTAAAGAGCCTAATGTACAGAAAAAATATCTTCATATAATCAAACACTTTATCAGCAAGATGATTTCAGCAATTGGTCACGACGCATTATACAAATTTATCTTTGTTGGAATCAGGATTTTAATTTAGGGATAGAAATCAAGTTTTTGAGCATACATATGCTCATCAAATGTTACACATACGCATCCATCATTAGCTACACATCAATGCATATATACAGATAGCAGAGCAGCATAACATATCAGCATGTTCAAGACACAACCTTCCAAATAGCAAGAAGTATACTACTTATATAAGGCAAGACTATGCAAAAATTATAGTCATATTAGAACAAAACTCACTGAGATTGTGCATATGATTTCATGCTTTCCATTTGGAGCAATGAAATGACAGCAAACTTCATCAATGTTTGCACTAATCACACGGAATACAGCATGGCTTTTGGGGAAAGCATCAGATAGAAGCTTTAATTCAGCTTTGAGCAGTGCAGTGTTTTGAGACATGGCTGCAAATTGCTTGGAAGCTATTGTCTAAAACTATTTACATCATGCTCCATTGAACTTGTACAAACTAAACAAAAAGAAAAATGAAAGCATTTCATAAAATCCACAATAGTTGGTTATTCTCAACAATAATTTAAACTTGTTAAAAATGATACACCATATACAAGAACAATGAACTACAAAGTTCAGCTCTGTCTTATAAACCTAACCCAGCCTGACCTGGTATTTAGATGGCAGTGGCTTGGAATAAAACCAGTTGGTGCTAAGAGACTAGAATACAACATGAATTTGCAAGACATTTGGCAAACCAAAAATCTAAACTGTAAAGACTGTTGCAGTCATAGTCATGCTACAGTATTTCAGTTGGGGATGATTCACTAGTCATCACCATGAATTGACACCAAAAAACAAAAACAAACATAAGTTTGTAAGGAAAATTTTTCAAATCAATTGTAGTTCAACCCAAAATAATCAAGAAGCATGGAGCCAAAGTTTACGTGGACAGAATTACTTCCCAGAGAAAAACAATTGTAGCAGAAGAGGGACATTCATAGGAGTGGAATAATCACATCACAGTTATGTCTGTTGTTTTGAGTGTAGTTGTATATTCACACTCATTATCACATTGTTTGAGTTAATCTTCATATTACCCATCCAAGTTAGACTTCAGGGAAGACATTGAGTGATCAATCATCAGTTTCCTCATCAAAAACTGCCAGGGCATACATTTCAATATGTCAGTGTTTGGTCACTCAATGGCATTGTTTAACAACTGTTCTTCAGCACCACACCCACAGGTTGCTAATGGAGCTACACACCATTTGCACATGCTGAAGTTGAATTAGCAATTTGCTAGTAGCAGAGCATTGGCATCAGACTGTATCAGTATTGGCAGTAAAAGTGGCATGATATCTTATTGCTAGTGATATTGTTGAATGTTTAATCCAGAGTATGTTTAAATAAGTTACGAGCATTGTGGGGATGAGGAATTTCTTAGTCAAAATAATTGCACAGTTAAAAATGTATATCAGTGGAACTTTTGTTTCTGTACCTTGAAGTTGTAAAAATTTGTAACAAAAGTTCTATGTTTTTTTATCCAACACATTTACCTTTGCATTTTAGGCTTTTCTGACCCAAAGTGTAACCTGAATTCCTACCGAAAGGCAGCTTGAGTTCCCACTGTGGTTTTGCCCTGACACAATTTAAGTCCTTCAGGATTAGTTCATCATAGGTAGAAGCAAGGGAGTGTCAGGCTGCCATGATGCATCTTTTTGGTGACAATTTATTTTGTTCTGAAGACCTAGTGATTTTTTAACCATGACTTCTGTGCCATACAGCTTTTGTTGCTTATAACTTAGCTACATTAATTACCATTAATTAATGCACTTGGCCTGTGTGTATATTGTGCATAGTTCCAAGCTGGGGTAATTAACACACTTTGTAATTTGCCTATCAATAAACTGCCAGGCATAGATCTTTTCCACTGGCAAGGAACGACATGAATTTACATATGTTTGGACTTGTTTACTTCAGTGACTGCATGGGTATTAGAGAAAGGTGCATGGGATTACTAAGCCAAATTTTTTTGAAATTGGGAACAGTATACACAGTTGTGCTGCCCATCAGATTGTCATAAAAAGTTCAGAGTGTTTGCAACCAGTTTTTTCAAAAGGTATTCTTTCTCGTGAATGATTGCATGTCGAATGTAGAAAGGGAGGGGCATGCATGATTGCTTGTGAAAAGAGGAACACATGCCATTTTGGAGCGTTTTCGGTTGTTTTACTGCTGGACTAAGATGACATGCAAATTTCATAAGTCATCAGGAAAGCTCCTAGTACGGTGATATCCTCAAGCAACCCCAGGTTTCTCATACTAAGGCACACTATCGGAAAAGATTGTGCTAATGTTTTTGTGTTCGTTTACTTGTGTGCACTTTATAAATTTTTACAAAATATTTAAATGTAAAAAAAAACTACAATAGCTTGGCACCAAGTGTTTCCTTTTGCAGAAACTGCTTGGCACCAAAATTGTTAAGATCATTTTTAGCCAAGCTAACGCAAATTCAATGTGAAATACATAGGTTTTACCAATAACACTTAGCTACATGAGCAAAATTATGCTTATTGTTACCTGGCAAGGAATGTGAATTTAGTACTGAGTGTTGATGTTACAAAATATGTTTTATCTGTGAATTTAGTACTGGAATGTGAATTTAGTACTGAGTGTTGATGTTACAAAAATATGTTTTATATAAGGTTGAAGCCTAATTACTTAACATGATGTAATGGTGTTAAGCTTAGGATTTTGCTCACTTAAGCGTGGAAGGTTTTTAGGCTTTTTTGCTGAACAAGTTAAACTGCTTTCAAAATGGCTTAGTGGTCATAGACACAAATTCCATTTTGTGAAGTCAAGAACGAAACCTTGTACTTTGTTTCCATATGCAAGTGAAATGAAGTTGCATGTACGCCACGTTTTGGTGTATATGAATGATATGCTATTTTTAAGTGAATCCATTCTTTGATAACGTAGTGTTGCGTGTCTGTATTCTGAAGTATCAGTGCTCAACCCTTATATTCAATAAAAGCTTGTACAGTTTTAAAGTTTGATAAAATGCACCCAAGTTCAGTTGAAGGCTTATTGATAACTGACTAATGTCAAGTTAAACAAAAACCTAAACATTCATTAGTATATTCATAAGTTCTTGATTACAGGCATGTTTCGTGCAAGTATACATACATGTACAGTAAGCTGTTTCCGTACTTTAGTAGGTTGTTTATGAAATTCTTAAGTGTAATCACAATTGAAATGTGGATCTGGTTATTTTTGTTGTGAAATCTTTGGTGCATGGTGTCATCAACACACTTGTTGCTGCACAAATTTTTCCCCAGATAAACATCAGATGCCAAGCTTTTTCTTGCTGATCTGCCAGATTTTTCTAACTTGTAAACATACAAACTGAAAATGTCTTTAACACTTTCGCACCCAGGTTAATTCAAGCAATTCGCAAAAAAACAGCTGGATCGCATGTGGTTTTGCGTGGGAATTTCTCCGGTCCGGTAGGCGCTACCGACCCAGTCAAAACCTCAAAAGACTCGGCAAGTCTTGTAGTTTGCACTTGAAAAAAATTTTTGCTTGGGGGTGCAGGTTTTTTATGAGTGACGTCATAAGTGGAGGACTTTTAGGCCATCCTGCCCTGGGCCCAAACTGCTACATGGTAGTATTTTGCTTAAGTTTTTATTGGAAACTAGGCTACAATCCAAGTCTTTTGATAGTTTGGATCACTTGCTGGGATTTCGGGTTCAAAAGTTATGATCTGAAATAATAAAAATATTTGACTACTTAGCTAATTAGATAATTAATTAATTTGTTTATTTTAGATCATAACTTTTGAAACAGAAACGCTAGAAAGTTGATCAAAGGCTCAAAAGACTCGGACTCAAACCTAGTTTCCAATGAAAACTTCAGCAAAATACTTTGGCCTAGCGGTTGGGCCTTAGGCCAGGTAACATGAGCCAAAATGGTTCCAAAACTACTTCACTTATGACGTCACTCACAAAAAATCCACAACTCACAAAAAATCTGCAACCCCCAAGCAAAAAAAATTTTTTCGGGTGCAGACTAGAAGACTGGCTGATCCGTTTGGGCCCTTGAACAGCCCTCTAGCGCAATCGGCGGAGGAGCTATGGCGTTGGTAAGGCAACTGACAACTGCTGGTTTTAGGCTGATTTCAAAGTACGAATATATCGTAACCTGGCTCTCAAAGTGTTAAAACAAGTGGAATGAAGAAGTCAAATCAATTTTTTTATATTAATGCATTAATTGCTGCCCTTTTGGGCATTATTTGTTGTACCAATTATCCGTTTTGGCATGTTTCTGCTAACTACAAAAATAATTGGAAATGTCTTTGAAACATGCAGAATGATTACAATTTTTTGTACTGAACAAAATAATTTTAAATGTTTTTGGCCACTAGGGTATTTTCTGCTGCATTGAAAATAAAACTATAAACACAGATACCAACTGCACTGACACATACATAAATAGGTATGCACTTGCATGACATCATAATCGCCTCAAAAAGCATGGACCATTGGAAAAGTAAGTGACAATATAAAGTAAAATCATATATTTAAAATCAAACACTACCAACATTTCATAAAACTTACATATCATTGTTGTAACCACTATACAACACAGAAAAAACTCATTCAAACAAATCTGCTCAAGCAAAACCTGCTCCAAGTCTACCACATTGAAGGGGAAACATTGGCTTTAAAAGATAAAAAATCAATTTTCCATCTAGCACAGTGTTTTTCAACCGGGATTCTGCAGAACCTCAGGGTTCTGCACATGGCTGCCAATGGTTCTGCAGAAACAGACCAAAATTGCCCGAAATTCACAACCACAGTTGTGTGCAGTTGTAGCAATACCACTGTTTCACAGGTTTATTACAGAAAGTAGGATAGACACTTGGATCATTTCATAGGGTTCCTTAAGCAACACAAACATTTGCAGAAGGTTCTTCTGCAGCAAAAAGGTTGAAAAAGACTGATCCAGCACTATCAGTAGCAACATTTCATAAAACATATTTATATATTGTTACTCATTACCTGACTACAATAGTGAATAACTTCTTGCAAAAAAACTGCTCACAACAAAAAAAAACTGTTCACGGAAAAACAACCTGCTATCACCTTGCCAAGAGCAAAGGAGCATGTCATGGTAACTTAGCCTTATATTGAGAATAAAACAAAATTGTCTCTCATTTACATATCACATTGCACAACAGTGACAGCACACTTATGTTCTAAAATGTAGTTCCAAGAAGAGAGGGTCTACTTCTTGAAAGAAAGGTGTACATGGCACTTTTGGCAAGAAAAAGTCAATTGCATATATAGTGGTGCTCTGCGCTAAAAAGCAAAGTATGTTTGAGAATGCAGCAGCAAAAATATCAATATATGATTGCTATATATTTGTGCATGGTGTAGCAAACTGGTAGAGGGCATGCCAAAGCAATTGATCGACCATGACACAAATGTTCACAAAACTATTAACACTTTTGCTCTTGGTCGACATAGATCTACAAGAGGGTACAATTTCAATCAGATATAAAGCAGGGTAAATTTATGTTTCTACTGAAATTATTAACAATGACATCAGTCAGAATTAGAGCTCAACCATTGTATTGGCATGTAAATATATATTGGCCGATATGGCAATGTTGCCAATATATCATATCAGCAAAAATCCACAGATATATATCGGCAATATATGCTCATAAAAGTTGCTACACTGTTGTTCTACACAGTGTGTTCAGAATACCAAGTTGCTACTTCATCTCTGATTGTTCGATGGAAATTTTTGTCCTGTTCCTTACATCAGGCAGCCCACCAAGTATATCAAGTAGTGTGCATACTGTACAGAGTGCTGCCACGATCATCCCAATATATCGCTTTATGGCATAACATTCACTTACAGATTTTTGGGTGGTAAGCAGATGACTGCCTGTGAACAAATCAGGGTTGACTGTTTTAGTGACCCAAGTTTGTGCGTAATTTGATGTAGTATGGTACAGTAATATGTTCATAAATTATCACAATATGCTTTTTCATTTGTAACTTGTGTAATTATTCCAATTGTTTGTGTGGCCTGCATATTGAAAAAAGCATTGAAACATTTTTAATTGTGATTTGAGTAACACAAAAATATCAGCATCGGTTGTCAGCAATTAAAAACATTGATATTGGCCAAAAAAATCCTTATCAGTCAACCTCTAGTCAGGATTAAGAGAAGATTAGCTCAACATGTTCATTGTGCGACAAAGTTTGCCACAGGTGGCTTTTTTCTCTCCTTTACTGGTTCAATGAGCTTTCCTGATGGCTCAATTCTGTTTGAATGCAACCTGCAGACTATGTAGAAACAGAGATAACATGAGTGACCAGTAAAAATTTTTGTAATGTTAGTTTGAGCTAAAAAAAATTATCCTTTCGATTTTTGTATCCGTGCAGCAAGAAGTTAGACAAACATTACAAACATTACAGTCTCACATCTCAATTCTCTTTGAATACAACCCACAGCCTTTTATACTTGTAATCTACGTAAATGCAAAAACATAGAGACAGGACTTTTGTTAAGGTGTTTTAGAGACCCGATTCGGGCCCTTAAAATTGAAAATCGCATCCATAGAGTCAAGAGAAAATCAACATTGGGTCCCTGGAATCAGAGAAATCGGGTCCTTACAGCAGGGTTTTTCAAACTTTTGGTGTTATGGAGCCCATGAAGAGATTGACCATAATTTACGGAGCCCCAGCAATAAATTTCTAAAAATAAAAACATAAGTAAACGAACAGCTCGCGGAGCCCCGAGGTTTCTCTCGCGGAGCCCTGGGGCTCCGTACGGAGCACTTTGAGAACCTACGCCTTACAGGTCCATATCAGGTATAGGTCCATATCAGGTATCTAACATTTTCTTTTTTAAAAAAACTGTAGAGATATAATTTTTTACTGCGTTACCAGTAAAAACTTTGCTAATTTTAGTTTGAACTAAATATTAGAAACAAGCTTTTGTGTATCAGTGCATCAAAAGTTAAGCAAGCATTATGGTCTGGCATCTCAGTTTTATTTGCCACAGGTGGAAAAGCTTAAATCTGGTCGCAGCTTTGGTTGCAAATAGGTTATGCTGTGTTAATCCTATTTCAATCTTGATTGGCGTTGCTATTCCACCAGCTTCCAAAAGTATCTTGTAGTCTGATTCACCTGGTACCAAAACTGTTAACAATAGATGTCTTCATTAAAATTTACACGTTTTGTTTTGCATATTGAGTTTTCGTTTACATTTTGATTAAACTTTTCAAATGTCTGATTACAGAAGTGTTTCCAAGTCACCATCAAATCCAAAAAATTGTTGAAGTGCTACTAGTGACTTCATACTAGACAGCTCCCAATTAACTTCTGTATCTTTAAAACAAAGACCTGAACTTCATCAGCTTGCAGTGAAAACACAAACTGGTGCTGCTTGATTTTCCAACTTTTGTTTCACAAATATGTAATATAGTCTAATGCTTGATAAATGTGTTAGCACGAAGCAAGTTGGAGGTATGTTGTGTCATAATTCTATGTATATAATACTTCTTGGTGGAATATTGCCATTATCAGTCATTATTAAAGTCAGGGCATGAGATCCAGAACTGGAGCTATTTGAAAGGTAGCTCTGGGTCCTTTTTGCTAAATTTATTGAAAGCTAGACTTGCTTTACCAGAAACAGTGCTGTCTATAGCACAACTAAGCATGATTGTTTTGAGTTACAACACCAGACTGCAACAATGGATCTGCGAGTCCCCAATGTTTTTATGGTTTAATCATTGCTAAGGCTACAGCATCAAAGCCAGACAGTCATTGTGTTACTTACACAGAAATAAGAGAAACATTGTAAACTACCACAACTTCTTACTTTTGTCAGATTGATCAAACTAGGTTAGTAGTAGCGTAAACAGACCTAAGCTATAATCAGCAGATATAAGCCATGCTATTTCTTCAAGCAAACTGCATTCAAACACTTCCTGTCATTTGTGTTAATGCAAATGTGTGCACGTAAGAAAGAACACATGTGAGAAGCAAATTTCTGACAATGTGTTTTGCGCTCTCTGCATGGTTTCCCTGGGCAGAGCTGTTAGCTGGCACCTGGCATCACCAAGACTGCAACAAGCAAAGCATGTAATGCAAAAGTCAACCGGGACTGGATTGTGTCAAAATACTCAGACATGAATCTACTTTTCCAAACACACATTTTCTTAATTCTAGTAATAAATAACAAAAGGTCCTCAGACATTAACAGCAAAACCAGTGACTGCCTTTTCAGAACTTTTTACTTGAGTTGAGTAACATTTCCACTAATAACTGGTCGCTGAATTGTCTGAACTTGTGATTGTTGTTTATTCACTGATCTTCTCATGGAAAAAGTACTAATTCTAAAAGGAAACTATTAGATTAACCTACTTAAATAAGTTTGGTATATTCCTTGAGTTTTGTGTACTAGATATACTTCATTTTCCAGTCACTTGAGGCACACGGCACAGCAAGACAACTGAAAATATTAATGTGTAAAAACAAACAGAAGCCGAAGCCATGTTATGAAAAAAAGATCTCCTGCATCAAAGCTATGGTCATGAAAAGAAAAAGCTCCAGAGCTGGAACCAGAGAAGTTTCATTTTCATGATGGCTACACAGCCCTTAGCAAATGTAGCAATTGCTATGGGCCCCACACTTTTGAGGGCCCACAGTCCTTTGTGTCAGTTGTTTTTTATTACATACAATGTTAGAATTTAAGTGCGCAAGGCAAATTCTTAGAAACGAGGCTCTATATTTTACACTTGCAATACAGAAACTTTATTCACTGAATGCAAATGAAATTTTTAATTTTGTCTGCGAATGAGCTTCTGCGTGAAAATCCATTTTGCCTTGAAGTGTTTGAAGTCATTTGATTTTAAATTGCCAAGTTGTCTACACATTAGCTTTGTAGAGGGACCCCTTTCGGCACATTTGCACAAAATTTTTGCTTTATTTTGACAAACACATGATTTCTTCAGAATTTATCAAATGTGCCTCTAGAGCAGACCTGCACAATTCAGAAAGCTCGGGGGGGGGGGCAAATTATGAATATAAATTTGCATCAAAAGTCTATTTCAATGTAGACATTTTGCTATAGTATATGTTGAAAAAATTCTAGAACGACAATTACTTACTCGAGGTACAGTTTTTGCTGCATGCCACACAAGAAGCTATAGGGGGTGCCCATATGTTGTGCAGGCCTATTCTGATCAATACACTTTTTTAACAAAACAATGCAAAAACTAAATGCAAACTCTCACAACGGGGACAGAGACGACCGCCTCATTTGCCTCCCCTAATATCCACCCCTCATATATACAGAATGTTTTCAGTCCAATGAATCACTATTTCACTAAATTTGCCATAAGCTATTCACTTAAAAGTAAAAGGTTTCAATTGAATGCTTTTACACTAGACTACTGTGATTTGCAGAAGTATTTTACATTTATGTGCAACAATAAGGGACCACACAAGCAATGAGGCAAAATTGCAGCAATTTCCAGATATTGCTTGACTGTATTGTCACAAATGGCATTATTCAAAAAATATTATTACATCACATTGGCCTGTTCTGTCAATTACCTTTTGGTATTTTCAAAACGATTTTACCAATGGTGCTAAACCTGGGGTTTTGCCCCCGTATCTGGGTTTTCAATGCCTTTCTGGTTTTTCTTCTGAGGATCTGGGGCTTTTAAGATTTAACTACATAGCTGTGATTTAAAATAGGGCATGATTTATTATACTTCTTATTTATAGCTAAATATTAGCTATAGCTGAATATTAGCTGTAGCTAATATTGCAATGAGTTGGTGCAATGAGTTCAAGATATTGCTAAATGTAAAATGTACACCATTCATATATCACCGTGAATAATCAGATAAAATGTGAGCATAAGAAAAATCTTTGCTTCTACGTTGTTCTATAATTATGTACTGACCAGATTGTTACAAGTCTATCATTGTGAAATACAATTACATTGGTCAACATTACAGAGTGAGCAAGTTAGTGAACATAACTAACAAAAAGCACTTTCTAAACTGGGAAATCTTGTTGTTTAAGCATTTTAACATGGAAGTAGTTGGATGACGTTTAATTTGTTTTTTTGCATTTTTTTACTTGAAAACCCAGCCTGGGTGAATGATCTACACCAGTGTTTCCGAACTTTTTGGTTTGCGCTACCCTACAAAAGAGAATTATAATTTGCAGAACCCAGTGGCGAACCCAAATAATTTTGCTTTAAGGTTCGATGACATTTTGAAAATGTATTTTGTGATGATGTATTGAAAAACATTAGTGAGTAGCACCCCTGAGAATTGTAAATCTAATGGCACCCTAGAGTGCCATGGCACCTCGGTTCGGGCACGCTGATCTACACACTATCTGAGCAACCACCCACTGCAAATCTTAATGCTGCTGCAATTATCCAGTTGCAAAAACTGAGGTCACTCAGGTCCACTCAGAAAGTGGTTTCTTTCTAAAAGTGTTTGCATAAAAATATACCAGCAAAATGTACTTGGCCTTCCACTTCTGCTGTGGCATAGGACTTAATGTAGCATCTGAACTTGGTTAAAACTGGTGCTATGCCATTTTTAAAATGATCATAACAAATAATTCACCTAATAATTTCCAAGTAAATGTAAACATTCATCAGCAAAATCATGTCTTTGCAACAGCACAGAATGTTGCTGCTGCACATTCCCTAAATCAATACTCTGAGCTCTTTTCATGTGAAGCAGTAATTTGGATAACATTTGTGATAACAGCAAGAATCACAAAAAATGATGACAATCCAAAATTGAAGTGATTTCTCTGCATCCCAGCGCCTTGAAGATACAGTGCCACCAAATAAAGAGGTTCATCAGTGCTTTTGTAATAAAGATATTGAACATTGTACGTAATATTGAAGTGGTTATGGAGGAAAATGTTTCAAAGGTTCTTTCCTCACAAAGTTGACCTTGATCACTGATTGATAGCTGAGTATCAATTTTGTTACCTGTTTTTTAAGTTCAATTTCAGAGATGCTTCTAACCAAGGCTGTCTAGCAGGAGCCAGAGCAATTTTGCATAATTGGAGCCAGAGCTAACAATTTTTAGATGCAAAGCCTGAAATTTCGTATCTGGTTCCACAGCCATAGTTTGTGGGGCAAGCGAGTTGTACTATTGATACAATGGTTTTCCGTCTTCAACGGACCAAATTACTTGACCCAGAGGGCTAAAACTTTAGATGTTGGAGCTGGAGATGATGCCAAAAAATCTAGATGTCTGGAGCTGGACCTCAAATTTGACTTCTGGCTCCACAACCCTGTATTTGACACTGAGATCATATCTGGCTACAAGAAAAAACAAAATAACATCCTGCAACAATGGTAGCCATTGCTGTTGATGTGCAGTTATTGACATGATTTAATATAGTGCAGTTCCAATGACATGATGGTGATGTATCAATGGCTGGCCTATCTTGTATCAAACCTGGTTACCTTATCTTGTATTAAACCTGGTTGCCTTATCAGTGCTTCTTAACTGGTTGAATGGTTTATCTCAGGGTGAATTAATTTTTTTCTTGTGTGAACAACAAGGGATGAATGAAATTTTTGTTCCTAATTTTTTGTAAACCTGGAATATAACATGCATTTATCTTGTTTTCTAACCAACACATATCAGCAATCGTGAATAAAATCGCAAAATTCATAGATGCAACAACACTTCGTTTTGATGAAAGTAAATGTAAATTTATTGGTGAAATTGATCATGACATGCCAGCTTCACAGTTTAAAGAATCAGGTTTAAAAAGGAAGGTTAGCGTCAAGAATAGCTCCCTTAAAAAATTAAAAAGTGAAAGTGCGAGGATGATTATAAGTGTGGATTTTTTCTTCCCAAAAGTGAAGAATCATGTCATGAGCTGTATGCTCAATGCACGTTTTGAAATGTTCAATATAGCAATCAGTGTTTGGCTCCTTCAAAACTACAGAATGATTTACAAAACAAACACAGCATTCATCAGGACAAATATATACCACAATTTTTCCAGCAACAGCACAAATATTTGTGCAAACAAAAAAATTCCCCCATTCATCAGTAGTGAATGACACTGCTGATAATAAATCTCTTTACCCTTCTTCATTTCAAATAAGGCATGTGTGCTGACAAATGAAGAACATTTTGCAGAGCTGAATCTGCGATAAAATCATGTTTGAAAGCCATAGCCTATTTGCTGCATGGTGGAAAGCATGCTGTGGACAAACTAAGGCAAATATTATGGTCTAACAATGAACGCTCAATGTACTATGATTATCGTTGTATTTGCCATACTGTTGCAACCTCTCCGTTGACGTTGAACACGTGATTTACTGCGAACGGGTTGTGTGTGAAGAACAACACCCATATATATGTGGCACGAACAAGCAATAATAGAGTGATCACAGCGCGTTCTCTATTGTTGCTTGCTGCTAAAGTGTGTAGCTTTGCACATTTGCCGCTCGGGCTTTCCGATCGTAACAATACGAATGCAGCAATTGATGGTAGGAGTGAACAAAACCAACAAAGGTTAAGAATCACTCTGTTAAACTATTGAAAATATAATCATGTACGAGAAAGTTTAAATGCGTGTTGATGATAAAATTAAATTTTATCTAACTAGAAAGGTTATTTAAAAGTTGCAGCAACAGCAAATCAAATTGCACAAATTTAGAATGAACTCAACATTTTTAATGATGCAAAAGGTAGCTTTGGAAAAAGTTTCTACTATGTACAATATATGAAGTATACCTATCTTTATTTTGTTGGGAGAAGAATGTGGCATGCTGTTTTATCATTTGAGATGCTAGCACACTTGCAAAATATTAACACTTTTCAATATTGGGTGGTTTAAGAAAAGAAAGCATGAAAAACAGGTCACGGTGTTTGCAAACACATTAAACGTGGAAGCCATTACATCAACTGCATGGCAAGTGGTAAAACTTGTGTTAACCTCAGTGTCAGAATCCAATGACAAATACAGATCAAACATGGCAACTGTTTCATCAGTTGGCAGTGGCTGGATAATCTTGTGTTCAGTGTCACAAGTCAGCAGCGATTGTGATTGGATCATTAGGAGATGCAGAAAGGCATAACCCAGTATATTTGCCTACATTCACCAAGTCAGTCCAAAGACACATCCATTATCAAAGTGGCAAGCAGCAATTTACCATCACAATAATTTATCATGATGTTTTAACAAAAAAGCAACATTTGGGATTTGAAGTTTCTTTAACACTTTGACAGCCAGCGTACAATATATTCGTACCTAGATTTCGGCCTAAATCCAGCAGTTTTTGGTTGCCTTACCAATGCCATAGCTCCTCCACCGATTGCGCTAGAGAGCTGTTCAAGGACTCAAAGAGATCGGCCAGTCTTCTAGGCTGCACTCAAAAAAAATTTATTGGTTGGGGGTTGCGGGTTTTTTGTGAGTGACGTCATAATTGAAATAGTTTTGGGGCTATTTTGGCTCATGTTTCCTGGCCTAGGGCCTAACCGCTACGCCAAAGTATTTCGCTAAAGTTTTTATTGGAAACTAGGCTTGAGTCTGAGTCTTTTGAGCCTTTGATCGACTTTCTAGAGTTTCTGGGTCAAAGTTATGATTTAAAATAAACAAATTAATCAATTATCTAACTAACTAATTAGTCAAATATTTTTATTACTTTAGATCAGTGGTGCTCAAACTTTTTGGTTCGTGGGCCACATTTGTCTTTCAGAAACCCTTCGCAGGCCACAAGAATTAATAATCTCAATAAAAATTATCCAAAAAATTATCTTAAATGATTAAAGTGTTAAGTTTTCTTTCCAATAAAAATTGCTTCGCGGGCCACTCCAGAGGGCCTTGCGGGCCACGGTTTGAGCACCACTGCTTTAGATCATAACTTTTGAACCTGAAACTCCAGCAGGCCATCCAAAGTGTCAAAAGACTCAGATTGTAGCCTAGTTTCGAACAAAAACTTCAGCGAAATACTACCATCTAATGGTTTGTGCCCAGGGCCAGGTGAAGTGGGCCAAGGTCGCCTAAAAGTCCTTCACTTATGACGTCACTCACAAACCATCGGCAGCCCCCAACCAAAAACTTTTTTTCGAGTGCAAACTACAAGACTTGTCGCACATTTTGAGACTTTGACCAGGTCAGTAGTGCTTACTGGACCGGAGAAATTCCCATGCAAAGCCACATGCGTTTCGGTGTTTTTTTCTCGGAAATCCCCAAAAGCAGCCGGATGCCAAAGTGTTAATTATTGGATAAGAGCATGGTTTGATGAGCAAGATAGAAATAACAAGCCAAAATTTGAATCCTTACTGCATTATTTAGTTTTATAAGCAATGCGTGTACTTTATGCATAAAGGAATATATTTTTCTTTTATCAAATATACTGCTGGTGTACAAATATATTGTACCTAGAAATCCCACATGAGCCACTATTTTCATGCCACTTTGCAATTCCATAACTTCCCAGTTGATTACGCTAGAGAGCCGATTGGGCTAAAGCCCTCAAAAGACTTAGCAAGTCTTCCAGTATGCAATGAAAAAAATTTTGGGTTTTTCATGAGTGACGTCATAAGTGCGGTATGTTTTTGGACATTTTTACTCATTTCACCTGGTTTTGGGACTAACTACAAGAAGGAATATTTCACTCAAGTTTCTAGTAGAAACTAAGGGGGATGAATTAATTATTTCATTGTTTTTAGGCCATAACTTTTAACCCAAAACCTTAGAAAGTAAATTTAAGGCTCAAAATACTCAGATTCGAGCCTAGTTTCCAATAAAAACTTGAGCAAAATACTTCCATCTAGCGGTTTGGGCCCAGGGCCGGGTAACCTGAGCCAAAATGGCCTAAAACCTACACCACTTATAACGTCACTCACAAAAAATCCAAATGCCAGAACCAAAAATTTCTTTTCTCTGCAGACTCAAAGACTTGCCAAGTCCTTTGAGGAGTTTGAACATCTTTCTAGCACATTTGCCTGGCAAGTTATGCAGTTGCTAAGACACGCTAGAAGCCAGGATTTTATCCGAACTACTGGCAGCAAAGATGTGAAGCTTGCAATGTGTTTTTACTGACTTCATTGCAAACTTTATGTTGATGTCTAGGCAGGCAAATTCTCAAAAGCTGCCTGATATCCAGTTTTTGCAGAGAAAACCCCCAGTACTAAAAGCGTTATGTTGTGGGATTAGCTGCAGTCTTGGTTTTATTTAATTTTTTTATCATCTGATGTTACAATGAATAGAGTTTACAGTCATTTCTTGTGGAAATGCCACTTTTCATTTGTTTTTGATATGCTAATGACGAGCAGCCAAAATCACTTGTTTCTACAATGCTTATGTTAGCAGTTACTTTTAAGATTATATTGCTTATTCAAAATGGTTGCTACGTGCAAGTGTGAAAATGTTCAAATCATACAACTATGTCAATTACTTTTTGCTTGTTGATTGTCTCTAGACTGACTCAAGTATTACTTACATAACTTTCACTAGATGATTTTTCAGATGGAGCTTCATATGCAAATTTTAAAATATTCTGTCAGATTCATTATTCATAAACAAATAAAACAAGTCGAGGAATAAAATTTGTATTACTCTTCTTAGAAGCTATGTGGTAGTAAACAACTGATGTTGAGTGATGTACAAAACTTGAAGAATAAAACTAATGGTGTATAAAACCAGGGGTTTTTCAAGGCGTTTTAGGGCAAAATTTTTCTCTTATCACTAATGGAAACTTGTGTCTTCCGCATCTTTTGAGCCCAAAATCTGTTTTCTATCTCACCTAGAAGTTGAGTTATGACTAGGGCAAGTTTTTGCAACTTTTTTTTACAGCTTCCAACAGCTTCCTAAATACTCAAGATATATATAATTCAATGTTTTGAGCTGTTTCCAGGAATTTTATATTGCAACTTTTTCGATTTTTGCATGCAACTTTTTTGATTTTTGCATGCAACTTTTGCAACTTTTTCGATTTTTGCATGTTACTTTTCGCAACTTTTTCGATTTTTGCATGCAAAATAGGTTGTTTCAAGTCTTTCACAGTCAAATGTGCGCATAAATGCAACTTACAGCGCATAAATGCAACTTTCGCTGAAAATAAATGCAACTTTCTCGCTTTGTTACTGCAACAAAAACTTGCCCTAGTTATGACGAATTCATAGAATTTGACCCCCACATGATCCCAAGGGTGAGGTAGCAAGCAGTTTTTTGGGGTCAACCACCTAATATTAATTATAAAGTTAGTTTTGGCAATGTTTCCAACGTTTTAGGCTACCCAATGTTTGTATTGCACAGTTTTGAACATTCACTCCACCGTGCTAGGTACCAACCACAAGAGCCAATTTTTTGACTCAAGTTTTTATTAAAGACCAAACTATAATCCGAGTCTTTACAGCCCTTGATTGGCTTTTAGAGTTTCTGATTCAAAAGACATCACGTGTGGATATGAGTTGGTTGCTGTTACTTGTGTCACATTGATTGGCATGACCTACTGTATTCTTTAGCAAACCACTTCTAGTATACAGTGGAAGCACTCTATGTCCTAACTTTTTTGGTCACTTTCTTGCTGAACATCAAATCAGAAAATGGTGTTAAAAAACATTTTGGCTATTCATTACTATGCATTGACAAGGAATATATAATACACATGGTGTTAGGGTTAGCATTAGGGTTTAGGACAGTGGCTTTCAAACTGGGGTTAACAACTCTTATGGGGTTTGTTTGCCATTTTTAGGGGTCGCGAGATCTTCTGCTAAAATATATGTATTCATATTACCTTCTAGATTTTATATTTCCTCCTGTTGCGATTGGAAAGCCCGAGCGGCAAGTGCGTAAAGCTTCACACTGTGGCAGCAAGCAACAATAGAGGTCACCCGACAAGATCACTCTATTGCTTATTCGCGCTACATATATGTTGGTGCTACTCTTCATGCACATCCCGTTCGTGGTGAATTGCACATTCAACACAATGCCAGTGGGAGGTTGCAACAACATCCCCTCGTTTTTACAATGAACCGCACTGATCGCATGCTCTTTCTGTAAAGGCTGCACTTAGCACGACCTTCACATCCTGGACATAGCACCATTTTGTTGCGTTCAGAAAGCCCGAGCAGCAAGTGCGCAAAGCTTCACACTGTGGTAGCAAGCAACAATAGAATAACCCGACAAGATCACTCTATTGTTGCTTCTTCGCGCCACATATATATGGGTGTTGTTTGCGCACACCCCTTTCATGGTTAATCGCATATTCAACGCAAGGTTTAGCCTAAAACCTTTACCCAAACTTTAACCTAACCCTAAGCCCAACCCTAACTTAATGCTAACCCTAAACCCTAACCATAATCCCTAAGATCCTCAACCGAATGAACAAAGACTGATGTAAATTGTTTCCAGCCATCTGCAGACTACTGGTTACCAGCCATGGTTACTCAGCAATTCGAAAGAGCATTACCACCCCATGTTGTGGCTTGGCATGGTAAGTGAAGGTGCCTTAATACAGTGGGTTTGTGATTGTGTACATATCTTCATAAAATCTTACTACAGACAGCTTTAATCCATTCATTGTCAGTGCATGATAACAAGTAGCCTACATGATTTTTTAACGTCATTTCCAATTCGGTTCTCATCAAGAAATTAATTTTTTTTCTCAAAGGCCTTAGGAGTTTAAGGCAAAGTGAGATATGCCATGATGCTGTGTTTTAGCCCATGCAGTAGTCAGAATAGCTAAAAACAGGAGCAAAACAGTATTGCACATGGGTTCTTACCAAGGTTGCCAGACGGATTGGTCAGCAGCATCAGTACCACCAGCATGGGATGTCAGTAACACGGGTGGTGTTGTACCTCGAGGGTGATACTACTAATAGGGTTGCCAGATCACTTAATTTTTCTAAGGACATTTTGCCGTTGTGCGATTACTGAATTTTTTTGGCTGCTTTCAGCGAGCTTTCGCGTGTGGTCTAGTCAGTCAGGCTAAACTAACTAGTATGAAATTTAAAACTAAACGATACTTATTATGACACAAGTCACAACTGTTCTTGATAGTTTACTTTTTACTACACAACTGTTTAAGATGAAACAAATCCTCATGTGATCTGTTCAATTACATTTTTTAATCTTGATTCTTGAATGTCCGATGTAATCAATAGTCCAAATGAACAATTTCACATCTGATCAAGAATTTTCAAGGATGTCAGAAAATACTCAAGGAATGGATAACAAAATGTTTTTCAAGGATCAAGGACATCACCAGTTTTGATAGCAAATTCAAGGAAAGTTCCAGTAGAGGTCAGCTTGTCAGTACCACCAGTGTGGGGCGTCAGAACCACTGGGAGTGTTGTACCATGAGCGTGGGACGCAAGTTTGTGCCATGAGCTGAGCGTGGATGCACCAGCGTGGGGTTGAACTTAAAAATGGCCTTAGTACTAATGATACCACAGTGGTAGTCAAAAAGTACGTGTTGCTAGCATAGACGCTTTTTTTCAGCCACCATCCCTCTTGAAACAAGATTATTCTATTCTTGATAACAAGCTGCGATAGGACCGAAATTGAGGTTTCAACTAGAGCTCGACCAATGTATCAGCACACCGATATGACGATGTTGCCGATGTATCGTATCAGCAAAATTCTGCCGATAGATATCGGCAATATTTGCTCATAAAGTGTTGCGCTGTTGCTCTGCATGGAGCGTTGGCAAACCCAAGTCGCTACTTCGTCTGTGACCCTGATTGATTAACACAAATGCTCTGTCCTGTTCATAGCATACAGCGTACAGACCTTTGTGCAACAGTCCCGACAAAATGCTCTATGACGTAGCATTCGCTCATAGGTTTTGGCGCGCCAGTAAGCAGATGATTGCCATCGAACAAACTAGGTTACGTGCTTTTGTGTTGGTTGTCTGTTTTATCAAGGTCTCTCTAGGCTTGACAGTCTTGCGTTCAGTGTGCATCAAAAAAGTGCCTACGTCACAACGGCCAGGATCCAGGTTTGTGCAGAATTTGATGGTGTACGGTTCTTCATCGCAGTGAAGTGATGGTTTTACTGTAATGCATTGCGCACTTTTTTACTTATGACATCTGAGCATAAGCACAGATGTCTACACAACACAAGTACTAAGCCCACATACACGCAACACATGTTTGCTGTTTCTGCATTTTTTTATTTAGAGTTAGACTACTGTGAGTCCTAGAAATTGCTATCGACTATAGTAGGCACAACGGATTAAACCATTCTTTTAGTCAAACACAGCTGATTGAAATGGTCCTGTGACAGGTATCATACGTAAAGAAACAAGGGTTTAGGTTTAGCCTACAGTTCACATAATGCAAGGAAGAAGCTGCTAACAACTCGCCAGCACTGAAAGCACAACATTGCTTCTATACCAGACTGACCCATTTACAGATGTCACAGTCAACTGAGACAGTCAAGCTGTCTAAACTTGTCATGTGACCAGCCCAGCCAATCATCTTCGGCTAGTGGCAAAATAGCTCCAGGAGTGCATATTTTGCCTCACAAGGCAAAACAGGAGAGTATATCTTGCCTCATAAAATAATTATGTGGCCTGAAGAAAATTTTGAAAATGCTTGGCTGAAGGCAAAATAGCTCCAGGAGTGGTTATTTTGCCTCGCAAAATAGATACTGCTTAAGTAATACAAAATCATCGGCATCGGATATCAGCAATGAGAATTGAAAAACATCGGTATCGGCCCAGAAAAACTTATCGGTCGAGCTCTAGCTTCAACAGTTATGAAAATATAAAAAATTAAAACATCCTAACTTTTTAGAACTATGTGTTCGGGAGCAAGTTGTATTTAATTGCAATGACAAATAGCCTACTTTTTTCTATTGCATTTTTGCCTTTATTCATTGAGTAACAAAGTACTTTTCCACTCCGGTTAACTACTGGTTCCACTCCGGTTACACTCCGGTGGTTAGGTCATCACACATTCGTTAACCATATCCACGCTGACGCACATCTGTTCTTTAGATTGTACTCAGTACAATACAGTACTGTTTTTATCAAAACGTAGTTATATGTGAAGAGCTTCCAAGAAAAGGTTGTGAAAACTTAAAATCTAAAAATCTGTTATAACATCATAAAAAGTAAAAAACACAAACAAAACATAAAATTTGTTAGGCTATGACATGTAACAATAACATCAAAAAGTGGTATACTTTACTGTATCTGCCAGAAAAGCTAAGCCAACCACAGTGAGCACCAAACCAAGACACTTTTTGCATGATAGCAGGATTAAAGATTTCCCACTTGACCAGTTTCACTGCTTTGCCATCAGTATCACAGACTGGCTCAGTGTGCATTGAGTGTTATTACAGTATCTGGCATGTTTTTCAGTCCTGGAGGTGTTGAACACGGATATGATTTTTAGTCCATCGAAAGCGAATACCAGTTGGTCGATCAGGCACTGCAGTTCCTAACTAATGGAGATTTTTTTTACAGACAACCTCACTTTTTTCCTAATTTTTTATGGCCTAAGAGTTTCAAACGAAGTTCCAGAAATTAGGGGGCTGTCCAAATAAAAAAAAAACACTTCCACTTTAGGCATGACAGCCTAGGTGTGCACAATCCTTAGGAAGCCAAAGAACTGTTTAGACCTACCTCCACAGCACCTTGATGACAAGAAAGCTACAGTTACACATCACATCCACAACCTGAACCAACTGCAGTGCTTAGCTTCAATATCACCATAGCCTAATCATCATCATGGACTGACAATATCAAATATGCCAGACCATAAAAGCAAAATTAGATTACATAAAAATCAACTATGCCATTTCCAAATTCGTGACTGATTCTGATACTTGCACAAAGTATAGACACTGCATTAGACTCTGGTGTACGGCATCCATACGTACATAGAATAAAGGTCTCAATTACGAGTCCGGCTTTACGCCTGTGTTTCTCACATTTACAGAACTTGATCTTCACTATCAAATAAGCTCGAAGAACAGTAATTGAAGAAAGGAGCATCCTCCTGGTCGATCTCGATGGTCATCACTCACGCAGTCAGATCACTGTACTTAGTACTGTTGATCAGCTGTGCCAATAAACACGATTCAATAATATAGATATGGCTAATCATTTTTGTGCTCGCGTGTTGTAGGATTGTGCTGGTCTACTTGTGATATGGACCACGAGTCCGCGACAAAAAATTAGAATAATATGCCCTAAAATGCTAAAACTGTGAGTGTGACCGTGAAGTGTGAAAAATAGTAACACTAAAAGTAGGGCCGGCGGACGGAGAAGCTGTGCTTCCACTTCCAAATACAAAATCCAATTTCAGCGAGCGCGACTGCCCACAGACCAGTGGTGAACAGGATCCAGTTTTGCAGTCCAATCCGGCGGGATATTTGGATTTTGTTGGATTTGGATTGGATTGGATATCGTTTCCCTTTCAACCGGATCCGTATTCGGATTATCCAAATGAAAAGATATGTGGCCATGCAAAAAATCTTGATATGGAATAAAGCCAGTTGTATGAAGAAAAAAATTGCGATATTATATTATTATTATTATTTGCCTTATGGGACAAAAGGTGTGGCTATTTTGCCTTTAGTCAGACACAATTGGTTGATACTTAAAAGCACTAGTGTTTCTGTATGCTTTCGAGGAATCAGTCGACTGCCATCTGCTTTCGTCTTTTTGCGATGATTCAAACTTGCACATATCTCTATTCAAGTATGTACTTTCCACGAT
>Ga0210059_1002801_pt1 | contig 27561 bp, 11 predicted proteins | sample Ectturendosymbi2_FD_188042 | JGI IMG/M metagenome (GOLD analysis project Ga0210059, IMG submission 188042) | Ecteinascidia turbinata endosymbiont from Florida, USA - Sample 2 (SPAdes) (version 2) | ecosystem: Host-associated > Tunicates > Ascidians > Unclassified | place: Key West, Florida... | reverse complement strand
AAGGACACGTGGCCGAATCAACGTAATTGTGATATTGCTGTTCGGAGGAGGGGATTGACATTCAAGGCTTTACGAATTTCACAGCTGCGCACTTTGTCGCGAAGCGTCGCGCCGCAAACTCTTCGCAAAAATCCCATCTATGCCGCTTGCACGTAAGATCCCCCTCTTTCAGCCATTGCTCAAGATTCATCACAATAGGTGAGGATCGGAACAAAGACCGATTTGAAAACTGACAGCTTTGCGGTGTTTGACAGCTTCCGTTTTGTGACCACAGAGCGATAGAGCTCACGCGAACTGCTTTGCCACACCAGTCCATGTACCAATCTGTGTCTTTTACCATTCCCAAATCTATTTTAAAATTCAGTGCCAAACAACAAGGAAACCTTCTTAAAGATTGCTACTTACTGTTAAGTTTTTCATTCGACGAGTAATTTTATAATTTAAATTCGATTTGCATCACCTTTTGCTGACGAATATCTAAAAATATTGGAGAACGGAAAAGTTATAACGGTCCGAATCTGATTTCTGGCGCATCTTTATAAATATTAAAATGCTTTTGAAGCCTGAAGAAGCTGCAAACGCAGATGAATGTGAGAGTCTCAGATCTGAGCATTTGTTTTCAGCATCGAGCAAAAGGGAAAGGAGCGTTACGCACAAACAGTTAAAGCTATCAGTCTTTGCGAAGGTGTTTCTGTCAGCAGAAAAACTGAAAGTGCTATCATGAAAATGGCCCTGGTCCGGGTGAGAAAGTTATATCAGTAGTACACGAATACTGTTGAACGACTTTGCAATGCCTTATAGCAGCATGTCTCCCATATTCGATTGGGGCGCATGTCTTTTGCGACGGCAATCCGATTTTCAGGCGCACAATACAATCAACAAATCGAAACACGGCCCTCAAAACCGGGCTGTCCTGGGCATCCCCACAAAAGAATAAATTTTGTTTGGGTAATTTGATGGCAGCGCGGAGACCTAAGATTGCCATAGCAACCGCTTGATTTTTCTCAAAATGGAGTTGCGCAAATGCTTTCCAAGCCCTGTCAGCAGACGTAACTGAGCGTCAGTTCGCAACTGTGGCGTCATAGTGCCCTGTTTTGACGCAACAATTAATGGCCGAAGTCATCTAAACTAAAATGGCTTTGGAGAGGTTGTTGCGCATGACCAAAGAAAATTTTTCGCGGCATCGTTGCAGATAAGCTTACTGTATGAATATTCATATTTTTGCAAATCATTCACTTTATTGGCAGCTTGTTTGGCTCTTAGAAATCCACTTGCACTAGTCATTGCTCCAAAGCTATGCTGTTAAACAGTGTGTTGTCAGATTTTGCAGTAATACAGTTTTCGTCGTTTTGTCGGCAAAAACCTTGCCATATTTGACTTGGATTGCAAAAAACACAGCTGAACGCAACAGCTTTTCTCGCTGTACGCTTCAAAGCGAATGCTAACTTAATCGGTTACACTTTTACTTCAAAATGCGAACATATTGCAAGGCAGTGACAGATCCCGGCATTATTTTGGCGGGTAGTCAAACAGAAGGAAGGCAAAAAAGGTCTTAACGTGTTTCAAATACAGTCTGGTGGCGACATTTGTTGGATATTACCAGTGGTGGACCTTTGGGGGGCCCGAGGCAAAGCTGACAAGGGGCCCTCTGATTACGTCATCATACTCAGCCAACCGTGATATGACCTTTTGATCAAGCCTTGGAAGGGGATATGCGGGTCACGGTGTTATGGACTTCCCTATGTCGCGTTAGGGGTTATAGTTAGGGGATGGGGCAGAGCTAGTTTCAGTGCTAAAGTCTCGAATATAGGTTTAGTGTTAGTTTTCAGGCAATATTGGCTGGAAATCTTTGTCGAGCTCTATGGAGTGTAATTTGTAAAAACTTACCAGTGTAAAAATGCGGTATTAAACAAAGAATATTAGACTGCAATTTACAATAGACCTAATCAAAAAAGCAACGGAGTTTGATACAGATTAATGGAGTACAAAATAGGTCTGAGTTTGAACACAACAAAACCCTTGGGATTTCATATACACTACATATGTTTTAAAGCAAGGGCCTCTTTTTCACAGCCGTCCACACTATATTATGAGAAGCTTCATTTTCTGACAGTGAAAAAAATTATCATTTGGCATAAAATTTTGCTCTTACTTGATAGCGTCTATTCGGAACTGTTTGGAACAAATTTTAAGCCGCAGTATTTTAAGGTATTGGATTTGGTTTGATGCTTTTCCTTATTTACACATTAAAGATCCTGGTGGGGCCCTGTGAAACGGAAATATTACAGTGGCAGTTCGAGGCCCATTTCAAAGCAGTACATACACATTGCAGTTGCTGTTGTGGGCCCCTTTGAAAGCAAAGTAATTGTACCTTACAGTTGCTGTTGGGCCTTTTGAAAGCAAGGTACTTGAACATTACAGTTGGTATTGGGGGCACCTCCCTTTGAAAGCAGAGTACCTACACATTGTAGCTGCTGTTGGGGGCCCCTTGAAAGCAGAGGAGTACTTACACATTACTATTGCTGTTGGGGGGCCTTTGAGAGCAGAATACGTAACTATGATGTGCTTCGGAAAATATATTTGAGTGGATAATAAGTTCTTCACTAAAAATGAGGAAAATTTACGCGCGAAACACCTCGTTCTAAAGGGAGCCCATGAAAAGGGGGTTCGAGGCAAGTGCCTCGTTCGACTTCCCTTAAGCACACCACTGGGTATTACACAAAAGTGGTTACCATTTCTAGGCCAAGGAAATGGTTGTTTTTGTTGGTCACACTATGTGATCTTTCAGGGAAACACAGAAATTCAAAAAAATTTTGAAGTGGGTCACAAAAGATGGGCACCACTTTTTCATAGCTTTACAGACACTAAGAATACTATTGGTGTCCCCAACAATCTCTTGTATCTACAAAAAATGTTTAAAAGATATACCATATGGCATGTTGCGCGATTATGTTTTACAATTTCTTTACAATCAAAACCTCTGGGTTTGCTCCAAGTTTTCGAGGAATCAGCCGACTGGGCTCTGCTTTCATAATTTTGCGATGATTCAGACTTGGTTATACCTATATTCAAGAAGCTTTTCTCCACAAAGGCGATGAATTTGAAGCAATCAGCCAATATTTAAATAGGAAATCGACATCACGTAGCACTGGACACCCTCAGTACTAAAATCTTATTCAAATAAATCCTATATGTTTATTCTTACATTAGCAAGTGGAAACTCATATCTTAAGATAGGAACCCAATACACAGCTAAATGATAATCACGTTTCCCGACGCAGCTTGTAGATTTAGGTCTATATGCAAAGTATATTTATTGCTGAAGCGACAATTCAGAAACAAAAAGAATTAATGTTAGGAATTTGGTTCTGTATTACTCCCATTGCAGGCAACTCTGCTGACTGTCAGTGACATGAAAAGCTATCTGAGAATGGCATGATATATTTACACTTGGCCTAAAAGTGTATTGTCGTCAAACACGTTTGTAATTATCCGCCGCTAATTAAGGTGGAATTTCAAGCAGGGTTGCGGTGTCGCAAGGAGCCGGAGGTTTGGGTGGAGTCGGATTCCTAACAACACTTGGAGTCGGAGTCGGATTTTTTTGTCCGACTCCGGAGGTCCTATTTGATCATGTTTTACATCGCATTCCTAAGTTGGGAATTCCTGTTGAAATGGTAGAATTTCTTTTGAAAGTTTTGCTGAAACAGAGAATTCTTCCTGTGTACTACGATTTCCATTGATTGGTAGTTGCTACAAAATTGTTGACTGCCAAACTTCATTCACTTTATGTTACGGAGTCGGAGTTGGAGTTTTGGAAAGGTTGCAGTCGGACTTTTTGCATCCGACTCCGCAACCCTGATTTTAAGCAAGTATCTAATATCGTTTCATGATAGACTGCTGTGAAGAAAACCTGTCAAGTCCACTGGTACAGATTACACAAATTTTTCAAGAAATTATTTATGTTATTTAACAGCTTCTTTAAATTTGCATTTCCACGTAAGACGACGCTTATCTCTACAATATCTGTCTAATTATAGTGGCCGGCAAAGCTGCCTGCGAGTTTGCAAAGTAGGAACTCCATGTAGTCTTCAAGTCTTGGTTGCACTAGCTAGCGCATGTTGCATTATGATTCAATGCTATTACTTTAAAATCAGTGGGATAATTTCCGAAAAGAAACTCGCCCAGTCGCCTTTAAACTACAAAACTATGATCCAGGCCTACTGGAGACACACGGACTGCGCTGGTAACACAGATGAAACTTGCTTTTGGTTTCGCAGGCATTTAGAATTGGGGTCAGTGGTGCGTTTTCCATAATATTGCATTGCCTATTTTCACTGCTGCCTTTCCTTTCAAAGTGGCCATCAAGCTTTTAATTGAGAACTGCTAGCGAATAAAGGGACTACGTTTATGCAACTGTGATCACCTGAATAATACTGGGCAGTCCTGATGCACACAAGAAATAACGATAGAGAAGTACTATTATGATAAAAATAGCATTAACGATACTATTCGGTGCCAGGCCTTACCGGGTTCGTAATTTATGCAGTTCAACGAGATGAAAAACATTTGGAGAGTGCGCTTTAATCGGTTTTATCTACATATGCATCAAAGAGTAGCAAATGTTGTCAAAGGGGCACCATTCAACGGGTGCAACGGACGTTTGGAGGGTGAAGTTGCCCCAACTTGCTTCTTGTATCTGCCACTGTTTTGAGGTGATGAAGGAACAGGAAGGGCAAAGTACGCAGAAACTCCATTTGTTCGTAAAGCTGTTTTGAAAACTTTAATCAAAACATGACGTGCCACCTCTTCAAAGTATACGGACTGTAACAGCTCAAACACTTTAAAAGCGTTTGATGGCTTGTTTTGCATGGCAACAATGGCCTACATTGCACCTGCATCAACCTAAAAAGTGCATAAATACTACTCAAAAACAAATCATTTTTTGGCAAATATGTATACAATGTACGCAACATGTGCTCGTTAATTTTACTTTATTTCGACAGTACCGCCGTCACAGTGTTAAGACAGATGTTCCTCAAACTATTTTTAGTCCGGTTTAATATTTATTAAACCCCGTTATACTTTACTGCGCCCTCAATGACAGTCTTCGCTTCTTGCGACAATGCCAAACTGCGCCGTTCAAAATTGGGCAAAGCAAGATCGCGCAAGCCGGGTTCGGTGTGCGTTCGTGCGCGTTCGAAGTCGGTGCTGTCAACACTGACAGGCCTGGACGAGTGCAGAGTCGAAGGTGTGTTTCGATGCGAACCCACTGAGCACTCAGCAGATCGCGTGTCGGACTCTCCTCTGAGCTCCTGTTCTGCGGCAGAAGAGTCTGCGTGCTCCTGGATGTCCTCCAATTTCGTTTTTCTTCTTCTTTGACACGAGTGCGAGGAAGATGAAAAGGGAGACGGAGGTAGGGATGGCGAGGAGGAGTAACTCGACGAGGAACGGTGGAAGGACCCGTGCAAAGCAGCTGTTCCTGCTGACAACGACCTCAAAGGCGATGTTTGCCGGTCGTGCGGCGATCCGGCACTTCGCGACCTCGCAGCTTGCTTTTTTGCCATGCTGTCGGATGAGCGAATCTTTTCTGGTCGCTGTCCGTTTCTGAAATGATAAGGACATGGACACGACTCTTCACCATTTTCACTGGCAAAAGTTTCTTCCTGCCTACGTAGCAGCGGTCTCGCAGCAGGGTCATCCTGGCGTGACGGCGCCTGCTTGCTGACATTGTGTTGGGGCAAACAGCTTCTGTGGTCTGCGTAACACCACTTGCAAACGGTTTGCTGCTCTCTGTGCAGTGATTGTCTGCTGCTGCCAGACAAGTGCTTCAAGGACTGGCAACTACTGCGTGAATGCAGCGACGCTTTTGGACAGGGCATCCTTTTGCTATCCCAAACAAAGTCGCGCTCAGGGGAGTGTTGCAGCTCCTGTCGCGATCCTCTGGAGCTGTGCAGTCTCAGGGAACTTTTCGAAAACGACTCCTCGCCGTACCTTTCGTTGGTTTCACTATGATCAGGTGCTATCTTCACTTGAAGAGCAGCGCTGGAGCATCTAACCACGCCAGGCGACCATGAACGCGCCTTCTGTGACGTTTCTTTATTGTTCAGCGACGCACGATTGACGCAAGGCGAGTTGGGAACAGATGAGCTTCCAATGCGACGAAGCTCGACGTGGCAAGATGGCGGCGATTTAGCCAAAGTGTCGGAAAGCGAGCAACGGCTGTGATCCGACTTCGGAAAGATCCTGACTTCTTGCGTTTTTCCTCTGTGAACGAACACCTCGACCTGAGAAGACGCACTTTCCGCTGTCGATGCCGCGCAGCTTCTCTCGTTGTTTGAAGTTCCGTCGCGCTGGCCACTTCCGTGCGACCAAGATGAGGCTGCTGATGACGTGTGCTGAGTGCTATGGTCGCCTTCTGGTCTGGAGAAAAGGTTTGCATTCTCCGAATTGCTCCCGGAGTTACTGGTTGCTGTTACAACTGTGGTGGTCGTGACAGTGGATGTTGTAAACTTGGTGACGGCAACAACTCCGCTGAGAGGCTGATTGTCAGACGGACTCGCTGACAAATGATTGTCTATCTCGTAGTTGTTTCTGTTTGAACTAGTCTGCAATATAAACACAAATAAAACAGATACAGTTTTTTAAACCAACGTAAAAGATTTGGTTTCGGAAGTGGAATCAAGTTTGGACTGGTGATCGAGGGTCTCGTCACAGTGAGTTTGACTGATCAGACGAGTTTTCATTTTTTGGGAAGAAGAGGTGAACCAGCACGTAAACCAAAAGTCGTGAATTTCGGGTATGGCTGGAAACCGTTTCACTTTCCAGCTTATGCATCTAGTGAGGGCAAGTCAAAAAAATTGGCAATCAAGCATTAGCTTGACGAAGTCGAGTCTTCATCAAACGTCCAGCTTTGTGTGGGCTTGCCTATTTATGCTATTGCAATTGGACCACGTCTCTCAAGACTGCGAGATTTTCTGTGGATTCTTTTATCCTTTGGTCGTTTTCAGTCGGTAAGCTATAAGTCTCATAACTTCGCCCCTCCGTCCCTAAAATCTGTCCTGAATACGCTACAATTATCAGTAATACTGCGTTCTGGAAATATGCGTTTTTATCGATAATTTAAGTGTGGAAAAACACGTCCATATGGTTTGAACGTCGTCAACGATTGTTGGCTGTATCTTCGTGGTATGGTAAAAAATCTCTCGGCGTGGAAAGGTTGCACACTAACTCTTGAATTCAAGCCAAAGCAAACTCGCTTGTTGAAGAAATGGAAAGTAAGCACGACTTGAGAATTAATGATTGGGAATGATGTACGAAATTTTGAACACAATTTATTAATAAAAATTTTGGTGGATTTTTTGGCTAATGTGCTACACTATGTCTGAACCACATATCAAGCCAATCAAAGAAAAAAGTAGCAGCAGCTACAACCGTTTTGTGAGGGCCCTTTATACATCGCACAGAGAAAAACTTCCTAGCATGTTTTTTGCAAAGAAGTTTCGCAGAGTTCATATTCTACAACAGAATTTACCTCCAGACAATGAAGCTGTTTAAGTTGTTTTTGCTTAGCGACGAGAAATTGAAACGACGGTATATAACTTTTTTAATTGTTCTCTCGAACGTTCGGGGTCCGCATCCTGTTTTACAACAACTGCTGACAGTGGCGAACTATCAAACGCTTAAAGTGACTTTTCTCTCTGTTGAGGGTTCAGTGTTTGTCCTTAGCAACAATCTTGAAATATGCTGTGTAGTTTGTTTAAAGGCAAACTAACATTGCGCAACCTAATTGTCACTCAAAATATTTTAATTATTTTGCAAAGCACATATGGCTCAACTGGGTATCGCGCTCTCTTAGCTTACATAGCAAGGGCTTGACCAGAAAGATCTTTATATATTTGCAGAGACTGATAGCACGGTTATAGCAAGGTGCAATTGACGACATTTGTGAATAGAGTCAAATAATACAAAATTACTTCCTCAAAAATTATAGTTTACAAAAGAAGGGTTTTCCACCGACGGCGAATATTGCTTGAGACCAGGGTTTCTCAAACGGGGCCCCCGGTCCCCACTGGGGGCCACGGAGCGATTCTCTCCGGGTCACGAGCAGACGCCTTCACTAGGTAGCTTTGCCGTGACATAGGTATTTTTATTGATGAGCAGGGGACCACAAGTGTTGAGAGTCTGTCAAAGGGGGCCACGGCTCATGAAAGTTTGAGAACCACCGCAGCCATTATAATCCTCGGCCTGATTTTGCAGTAACTTTTAAGGGAGGTTTGAGTCACACACACAAACGGTGAGCTAATAAACCTTATCAGCTTATAGAACCAGGGGCATAACGAAGGGGGCAAGGGGTCACAATTCCCGGGAATCACTATGGGGGCGCCGAATGACTGCGGGGACGCCGCAAAGTCCCGACAATGTACTTTCTTCAATACAGTACATTTGCAACCGAAAGACATCGGGTTTGAACATGGGGGCGTCAAACTTGCTTCTTGCCCCAGGCGCCATTTAACTTTGTTACGCCCCTGTATAGAACTTCACTTTCATTCAGCAAAAGCTTTAGAGCACCAAAAGAATCGTTGTAACATTTTGCAATCTTATTTCCCGCGGGACTTGTTTTGACCAACTTTTTGAAAATACTCTATAAGGACATGCACCACAAATCATAATGTCAACGTTTTAAGTTTCTCGATCCCATTTTCTCCTTTTCGACACAACGCACGTTTAGTAGCGAAAATAGAAGCCATGGAGTTCGTTAGTAAATTTAAGCTAATGAAAGTTTTTCTCAGTTTCTTAGCTCCTTACAGTAATTCCGAACAGCAGCACTAGTACGCACAAGGGTGCATCTGAAACGATGTAGCTTTTATTAAAACTGTTACTTTCGTAGCAATCCTCCTCTCCTTAGTTTGCACCAAAGACAAACAGTCTAAAAAAAACGATATATGCTGTAGAGCTGACAGCAGCTTAAATTTCGACCATATTACCGAACGCCATGAATAAAAAATAATGCTGTTGCCAAGCGCTCCCAATATGACTAAAATTTGCATCGCATTTAGCAGTTACACAAGCTGCCCTTATGGCTCCAATAGCTCTACACGTTTGGTAACGCCTCACTGTCGTAGTGTGTTTGAAGATGTGTGCAATTTTTCAATGTTACACAGCAGTGATTGCAGAAAACGATTGAAATTCTTTTTGATCGGAAGTTCGAACCAAAGACGTCTGAATATCTAGAGCTGCTATGTCCAACCCGTGGCCCAGTCAAATGTTTTGTGCGGCCCAGAGTTTAGGTTTTCGCTGCAGCAGAAGTAGCCTACATAATGACAACCTGTTCTTATTTTGATAAATTAAAAAAATGTTAGCCGAGACCGATTGAGATGCATTTTCCTCACAGTGTGTTGGAGAGCAGTGCGAAGCAAAAAAGCCGATTAACGTTTGGCTTGACCTGAAGCACGAACATCTTTGAACAGGTGGGGTGCACTTTGGTGAAAAGTTCATTGAAACTTGGAACTTCAGAGCTTGGGCGCCCTTCCCAGGCAAGGCCTCTCAGCAAACGAGTGGTTTCGTCTATTAAACCTGACTGAGCCACTGAAGTTGAAGAATATTAGTTGCTTATCCGCACAAAAGTTTTAAATGGCTAGCTTGTTTTCATTCCTGATCTACACGCAACGCAAGTAAGTTCCAAACCAACAAAGTATTTTGAAAAGTAGCAAAGGACATTTTGGAGAAGAAACAGATTAAAAAATCTATTAATCTTAGCTGTTTGATCATTCAGGTCACCTGACAAAACACGTTCTTCCAATTTTTACACTCAAAGATCAAAACCTGATGAATAGTTTGTGTTAGATGTCCCATTGACTTGATGTTCCTGGTCTTACGGCAAGGCAAGATCTGTACCTAATTTCATGGAGGGATCATTGACAGTTTCTGAATAGGGGTAATTCTTGATGTTACTGCGCTAAATAGTTGTTTCTGCTTGTTCCAGTTATGTTGATGGCAATAGCCTTTTGGCAAAACAATGAGGATAACAAAGAATAGCGAAACGCCCTTTAGTTAATTTCAATATTTAAGCAATATTTTTGCGAAAAAATATTCCGATAACAAAAAATTCAGACGTTATAATTAGAGCATCTCAAAGGTTGCAACGATGGGTTTCCGCAACCACGAAAATCATTTGTTTCAATCAGCGCCAGACCTGCGCTGTTGCGATGGTTCGAATTTATGTCAAAGAAGAAGTACATACTTTGCGGGAGCTTGGAGTGTCTGACCGGCCGTAAAGCTGGGCTTTGTGGTTCAGCTGCTGTCGATTCTGCTGCAGTGATTTCTTCAACTTCCTCGCTTGATCTTGTGTCACGGAGTCTCGCGAGGCTAAAGTCGACCCTTTATTGAAGAAAGAGAGAAAGTTATCTAACTGTGTTTGCATCGTGATTCAAGGTCGTATCTGTCGCCAGTGTGATGGCTGAGCTGCTGCTTTAAAACTCGCTATGCTCAAGGCTGATATTAAGGTATGTGTTTTGAGACTGAAGCGACGCGTCCTGGAATACGTTGCTCAACTTAACAACGCAAGGCGTTGCTCTACCTCTACATCTTCTGCTGCTCATCAGTTTTAAAGCTTAAAATTGCAATTTCCAACAATTTAGAGTGATTTAACTGTTTTTTTGATTTTTTTTGGTCAGTGTACAAGACCTTTGAAGGTGTGTAATGCTGTGATTCATTGCAAATAATGAAAACGCCCATGGTTGCAAAAATGTACGGAAAGAGGAACACCCAATTTCCAATGACTAAAGGTCGTGCATTAGAATGAATAGCCTGCATATACCTCTGCAACGCTGATACAGCATTTGAAACATGCATGCCAATGTATGCTTGCAAATTGTGGAGCAACTACAAACATACTAGTACGAAACGCTAACGAAGTCCCTACAACAATGCCTACTGAATTATGCATTACATTCCCAGAAATGTAAGTGTTCGACAATACCAAGTTATGCTTTGTTTAGAAACAATCTGTATCGCTTTTTACAGCGATGCGCGTCTTCATCTAATTTTTTTCCGACCATTTCAAATGTCTGATGCTTTTCACAAATTTTCACTTTTTCCTCCATTGTTTAACGCCCCTGTGTGACGGTGACCAACTGAAGTAGTTCCTAGTACGTTGTTTCGGTGTACGCGTCTCATCAGCATTATCTCTGAATGGCAACAAAAATCTTCCGTGTGCTTCGTGGCGCTGGCGCCTGATGATTTCTGTATTCTGTTGTGATTCCTCTATCACACCCAGCATGTCGACGATGTGTTTATGACAAACATGTAAAAAGTTATTATATGTAACTAGTGAAACACCAGCAGCCAAATCTTTCTTTAAATTCAATGAAATCAAACGGTTGTCAGCCTCAAGGTAAATATCTCGCAAGAACATTTGAAACTTTTATTAAAGCAATTTACATGCTTTTGTGCACCGCTGAGCACACCCAGATTTTTCCTGTTGACCTAGGGGTTCCCATGCACCCCTATGGGAACATTTGCCAATCTGCAGGAGTACATTTAAGGTTATCAACAGAATGGAAAAGCACATTCATATATTATTTATTTCTAAATATTGTACATGTATCAATGAATAGTATTTTCTAAAATCATTACTTTCATAGTTCTAAAAATTAAATAGTGCTATAAAAAATTCATTGGAGTTTTGTTATTTCGGCCTTTTTGATCATGAAAATTTTTGGGGGTACGTGCTCATCTGTCGAAATGCTGAAGGGGTACATGGTCACAGAAAGGTTGGGAACCCCTGTGCAAACCCTTTACCTCAAAACTTGATGTTAAAATGTCTTCGTTTCTCTCCCATTGCCGGATCTCTGTATCATGATGAATGAACGAAGTTATAGCTGGGGCGCTATTTTAAGTTTTTTTGCTCCTCTCTCAGTGTTGCCTGTGTTTATCAGCTAACACCTACTCTGCAATGCGCCATGACTAGCAATTTTTGTGCTCTTGTGTTATTCGACTACTCTTGTTATATGGACCATGAGTCTGCGGCGAATAGATAAACAAAAATAAATAAAAATAAAAACAAAGACGATAACATCAACATTGTTTAAACAACATATTAGTCACGATACGTAAATCGCAACGGCAAAATATAAACAGCTCCTACCGCGGCTTTTGATGATCGGAATTATGTCGACACACATGCAGATGATGAGGGCAGCAAAAGCAGTTACTAGAAGAATTGCTGCGCCGATAACAACATGTACGTGCAGCATAATCTTCCCAGTGCACGGTTGGTAGGATCAAGTTTGTTCGCTTGAAACGTCACAAACTGGTCATCTCCTCTGGACAAGCTCTTTTTCGAAAAGCATTACGAAGCAAACTCACAAAGACTCTGCTGACGGGTGGTCGACTGGTCGCGAAGTTGTCACCCTCGGTTGGTCGCCAAGACGGCGCGTAGAACACAACCGACGAAACCACCAAGCTTGTTTACTGTCTTGAGAGAGAGTCGCACAGCGTGACTCGACGGCTGTTGCTTCTGCTGCCTCGTGCTCTCAGGAGTCATCAGCCGCTTAGAGGCTGAAACGCTGTGTAAACTAAATGTTGCCACTTCTTATCTGCCCATGAGTGCCAGCAGCAGCAGAGCCGATCGAAAGGCGAAGCCGTGAAAAAAGGTCTCTCGACCACACGCCTTTGACCTACAGTGAGTGCCACATCACGGTGAATATCTACAAAAACAAACAAACGACGATAGTAATATTTTTCAGAATTTATAATGTATTCACAAATAGCGAAGGTCGCTTAAAATCAGACATCTGTGTTTCCTGCACTAACTCGTTAAGCTCCTCGTTTCTCCAAATACGCCCCTGTGTGCAGCAAACGTAATTTCTTTCATACGTTGTTGTTGTTTTTGACATCATCACAAACAATGATTTTGACAACATCCCCCACACACATATACTGATAGGTTGTTTTTCCCGAGCTGAAAATATATTGCTCAGGATTTTTGCACTTGATGTTAGACGCAGCCTGCATCGCAGTTCTCAGCAATCAATAAGAATTTAACTATTTTTCATGAATTGCAGCACAGTGATCACAGTCATTACATCGCCTTTTCTCTGGAATAAAACACTTGAAATTCCTTGTAACCTGAAACCACTAGCTCTTTTATTTTGAAAGTCCACAGTAACTGTAGCATTTCACAACTACATGCATTTGATGCACCAGCCCTACTATCTTCGCAAATGTCTGAAAATACCGCCGCTTCCAACACGTGCCTCGGCCTGGGCGGAATGCCATCAGCGGCGCATCTGCTGCCGATTATTTGCCTTCGCTCAGAACGTATCTGTTGCAAGTATTTGCTCAGAGAAGGCGAAGCCCTTCGCGCGTGCTAGCCGTGAAAATTCTTTTTCAAACCAGACTTTCCCCAACCGCAGGCTTTCGCAGGACCACGGATTGAAATCGCATCGCGCAAGCCCGTAAGACGTGCGAGGAAGCGGTGTAATTTTTGTGTTTGTTATAATATGTAGGTTTTTGGCCCAAACAAAAATCTGATTTTTTCAGTGTTCCTGGAATAAAACCTCAAAATATTGTCTTCCTACCTTGATTCACCACAGTCGTAGAATGCTTTAGCATGGCGCGCTACGCCTTACTTTGGCAACACTGACTTAGTGTGGCCATGTGTCATGTGAAAACACGCACACTAGAAAGATTCATTTCCGCTCAATCACATTTCCTTCCGCTCATTGAAAATCGACTATTCGCGATGCTTGGGGTTAATTCATGCAGGCACAGGAAACAAGAGTTTGATAAAAATGTCTGTGTTGTGCGGAAAACAAAAAACGAAATGTGAAAAACAAATTTTTTGGTTGTAATGACACTGGCAGCTACCAAAGGAGAAGATTGGGGCCTGATTGCATTTTCTAAAAATGAAGGACGTTGATTATAAACTCACAAAAGCATCTGGAGCGCTTCGTTTGTATTTTTGTCACAATAACGTTGAAAATTGCGTAAAAAACTTATTCGTTCAAAATAAATCTATTTCGAGTTATTTTTGTTTCAAATGTTTTGGAATGAAAATACTTTTAAGCATAAATAGCGATTTACACTTTGTACTTCAAACCAAGCTACAAGATATCACGAGCTGGAAATAAAAGTTATTTAGACTCATCAAACTTTGATGATGGTGCTGTTTTACTAATGTAAGGCAGATATTGCAGCGGGCCAAGAAGACTAAATACAGTAGGAATCAACCAACCAACTTAGTTTGTGATTCAGATTATTAAAAAATTAACACAATTACTTGTAACTGCAATAAAATCCACAGATATTCTTGTTTACACAAACGTCTCTCTATAGCCACTACGAAGCCAAAAGTTGCCATGTGTTGCTGGTAGAAAAGGTAGGGTGAGGGCTTGGCAAGATTGTATTCGAATACCAAACCTATCCGCAGCGATTGCTGTATCTTGAATGAACCTGCCGGACTTAGTAGAACCTAAAGTCAAAGATAAATGTCCTTCTCGTTTTTATTACCATCTCCAAGTGCTTTTGCAACGTTATCACTGTCAATCTCAAACAACCATCTTTCCATCATAGAGGTCATGGCGACAAAAGGACTGACAATCTAACCGTGTTACCACAAACAAACAAACTCAAGACCAATTGTAACTATAAATTGCTCAATCGAAGAAAATTGTTTCTCTGTAATGCGACCGTGAAAGCCGCTGATCATGTTGGGCAACGTTTGCTGTGACGGCATTTTTCACTGTACAAAATGTTAGTGGAGTGATGTCTACTGTAAAATTGACCAAATATCATTCGTGATGAAAGGTGTCTGCTATTACAGTATGTTCGCGAATTTGCCTTCATGGTGAAAGGTACAGGAATTACCCAAGATGGCATGTCTCTTAGAAGTACAAAAGATGATATCGAAATGAAATCAACCAACTTTTCTGTGCAATCAATATCTAGGCCAATTAATAGAACTCGTTGACTCGTTTGATCCCGAAAGCACAACTTAGCTTTTTCGTTGACAAATGTGAAGAAATCAACAATTTGCTCCGCATCTCAGATCATTCAATATTTGTTATTTTTTGAACAAAGAAACTTGAAATCGTTGTTTGAGAAGAGAACTCAGTTTCTTCTGCATCTATGAAAAACAATGGTTTTCCAGGCCCTGGCTTAAATTAGTTGATGCAGTCAATGCGTTTTCGTTGCACATAAACATTAGGTCTGTTCGGCAGTAAATATACCAGTTGTCCTCCTCAGCACTGTTGCGTTCAGAAATCCCGAGCGGCATGTGCGCAAAGCTTCGCACCGTGGCAGCAAGCAACAATAGAGATCATGCTCGCAATCTCTCTTACTATTGCTTGCTCCCGCTACACGTATGATGGTGTTATTCTTCACGCACATCCCGTTCGTGGTGAATCACACAATCAACACAACACCACCGGAGAGGTTGCAACAGCACCACGTCTGCAATCACAAACGCATAATACAAAAAACTGTAACGAACTGGAGCACATTGCGGGTAAAAAGTGAAGTTCCTGATCATGATGTGTCCACCCGTTTGATTCAATTTTGAATCTGCTTACGAAAACCCAAATCGACACGGGATTAATTTTGCATTTTAACAGATAACGCCTCTTCAGAAAATTGATTTTGAATCATGAAATGTGTGAATATATATATGTGTATAGGCTGTAGCTTAGTCACTGATCCTTCAATGTCTAAATCTACCCAGTTTGGAACATACAGAAACACGTCGAAAAACATAAGAAAAGCCGAAAACATGTCTTAAAGAACAAATTAATTTTCTGAAAAAGTTTTTTGAAAAGAAGCAAGAATCATCCAAATTTTATACCAAAAGATTATGTGGGCAATCAAAGAGAAACTTCAAGACAATCAAACCTCCCCTCTGGCCGGAAAATGTTGTACCGGCTTTTCAGGCTTTATTTTTAAAGGATCTTTGAATTCATGGTTAATGTTAAATGTCAACTAAAATAAACATACACGCGGTATGGAAACGTTTTTCAAAATGAAATTAACGACAAGCTTGGTTGACTTTGAGAGGAAAAATTTGTATCAAGAAGAAAAACCATAAAACCTAGAATAAACCTACTTAAATTTCCGAATATGGATATCTGGTCTATTTTTTGTTTTGCTGACTGTTCAGCCGTGACATTGAAAAACTGAAGCAAAGCGCTGTTAAAATCGTGGCTTTGAAACTTAGACACGAATGCATTATAAATTATGGCAAATGCGCTGATTGATAAGCTACTCAGTCAAAATATTTCTAGTCAGAAGAAAGGCAATGTAAATTTCAGAGAATGTATAGGTCAACTGCATTAATTGTTGCTGCTCACTTCGTTTGAAAATCTTGATCTTGTCCATATACAGGAGAAATACGCTATTCTGCCGCACCCTGACACGGAAAAGTTGCAAGCTCATCACCACTTGAAGGGCATGTGCCCTTCTGCTCAGTTCCTACAGCATCTGATTCTCGTCGCTGCCGCAGCGGTGGTGACAATAACAACAAACAAAGCTTCGTCCGGCACCACGACCAGGACCATAGTTTGCCCGACCTTATACAAGGACGAATAAAAAGACTGAGATTTGCGAAGCGTGAACCGCAGATCGGGCGATATCGGAGAATCACTGGCTCTCGTGAAATGCATCTTGCTGTGGATTATCTAGTTCCTGTGTAAATCCGGATTAACTCAGGTTAATCCGCTTGGGTGTATTAGAATCATCGTCAATGCCAGATGCATCTCGTGTCTTGTACTGCGAACTGAGCTCTGCGTCAAGCTGTGTTTTTGGACAACATTAGGCTTGCCTACATTTTTGAGGTTTGGTCGGTAAAGTAATATTAATCGGCATGCTTGCAGTTACGCTGTTTTAGAGCTAGGGGCGAACACAAGGTTGGAGGATAAACCGGATGCGTTTTTTAAGTTCGAAACGCCAGTGGTAACATATACTGTATTTATAGCCTTTGAGAGCTGTCTTGATTATCCCTGCCCTCTTAACTATTGGTTTTCAAATAACTCGTCTCCACAAAAGCGACGCAGTTGCATCAATCAGCAAAATTTTCTAACAGGAAGTCGATTTCACGTAACTCTACACTTCGTCAATCGTGAAGATATCTTTTTTATCGCTTTTGCGTGAAACTTACGAGGTCCATGTTTTCAAAATTATAGCATTGAGAAATTTGCTGAGATGAAACAACTTCTTTGCTTTCTCCTCACGCAAGTGTTCGTCCAAGCGATTCTTTTAGCCTTGTGATGCTCAGGTTTAGGGGAAGAAAAGTCTTCTTGCAGCATAATGTTGCCTTATTTGTCCTTGTGTTGACTGGACAGCGAGAAATTGAAGATGCTGTATCCTGCTTAGGAATTTATAAAAGCGACTACTGGCGTGAAAGAACTTAAATCGCCATTGGTTTAAATCATTGCTCACAGATGTCGATGCCTAAAAGTCAACAAACGACGCTGTAGATTTTTCTTACAAGGGAAAGAAGCTGCTGGCAACTTGTGTCGCCAATACTCATGGGCAAGTTACGAGGCAACTTGTCAAATATTGCGTTCGAACATACGTGGACATTTCAAGCGTCTTGCGTTTCGCAAACAAGTGACATTGACTGTTAAACCGTGCTTTTTATTTTTTTTAACGTTTGCTGTGTTTTCCAGTAAGCTGTAAGGTCAAATTTCATCATCATCTTCAACCTCACTTATTAACCACAAGGAAAGTTTCGGGGACGCGCCAGTTTGTTTCCAATTTCGCACTGGTTTTGCTGTTTACCACAGATACAGGAAATGTTTCTCGAAAACTGCTAAGTGACCATGCTATGATCGAGGTAAAATCGAAAATATACTGAAAGTACGGCAAGGTAACTTTCCTTGAGGCAATATTTATTATCTGTTTGTAATATATATGAGCGCTAACGCAGCGTCGGGCTTGAGCCGTTTAAATTTTGTCAATTTCTTTCAGCAGAGTGAAGATAAGCGTTCTTTCTAGTCTAAGTGCTCTTTGCTACACTGCAATTACCATTTCTCGTGTGGTTTTAGGTTTGAAAGCTTTGTAATTAGGGTCATTTTTTATGACCTAAAAAATTGATCATATAACGTTATTTTTCAGAAAATATGACTTTATATGACCAAACAAAATTGACTGAGATAGAACGTATACAACTACTGTACAAAGAAGCATTACCAATGAAAATAGGCATAAGAGATGGTAGCACCATGGTTTGTTGAAGCCCCACTAAAATAAACGGCTCAAAACATGAGCAAAACATATAGTATGGTCTGAACTTTGAAACAAATTGAAAGCATACATGGACATTGCTTTATTTCTTTGGGGCAGCAAGAACATGCAATTTTAGGCAGTGCATCATATTTCATTCAAATAACTTGTTTCACCTACGTCTTTGCCAACATATGCAGGGTGCCCAAGTGGGTTCAATTTGCAGGATGCAGCTTATACCTATCGATGTAGTAGTTTCAGTTTCACTGATATTTTGAGGTGTTTCAATGGTTTCCTTGTTGAATTAGGTGGAAAATATGCAAAATATGATTTTATGACCTAACATGGAAGATATGACTTTTTATGACTTTATAACTTTTGATGTAGACTTCGTAGGGGTGCAATGTTTGTTTTCAAACTCGTTTCATAGCTTCCTGAAGCACAGAAGAAATATGACTTTTATGACTTTAAATGGCCCTACTTATAAGAAAACGTATGCGGTTGCACAATTTTCAGGAACGAGGAATAAGCCGCAGATGCCAGTTACAGTATACTGGAAAGAATGAACGTAAAACAAGACGAAAACTGCTTAACGTAAAGCCAGACGAAAACTGCTAGAGTGCAATTTCCGTTACGAAATATTTGTTGCCGTTTATTGCTGGAATACATTTTCCTGAAACACTTTTCAATCAAAGGTCAAATGGCAAACACTTCCAACTTGATGTTATGTGCAGGGTTAAAACTATGAAATACTCCCAACGTAGACACATAGAGTTTTCACTAGATCTCATTCCGGTTAGGGTTGTTTGTTTATTCAAAAGAGAAACAAATTTTTCCACCGGTTGAAACAAAACGAAAGCATCTACTTATTTTTATTGCCAATGGGTAGATGCTCAAGACATATTTCATTTGCATGAAAGGTTTTCTAAAACATTGCGATTAAGAAAGTCACAACACGAAGCAATTTGTTTGAAAGCACATGTGGAGAGCACTCACGGAATGCAAAGCTGTGTTTTTATTAGCTAACCAGAGCGTGGGAAATTTTAAGTGCTGCAGACTGGTGGGCGAGAGTTCATTTTCAATATTTCATCATCTAGATATGAGAGCAAAAAACATTAACCCCATATTGTACAGGGGTTTTCGTGTGACGGTTCAGCACAACAAATGCCGTAATAGGGGGTATCAAAAGATTAGGTCGCGTTTCGCTTTGTTGGGTTGCGGTAATCAGAGCTGGTTACCAGCGCGCGACATAACTTTGTTGCTACAAATAGTTGTTAACATTCTTGTAATTTTTTTGCCACGCAAAAGGATGAACTCAGCCTCTCAGTTTGACTTTTGGCTCTGCTCAGCATCTAGACATGGTTAAATAGTTAACTGTGCGGTAAGCAGTATTGGAATGCTTTCGAGTGGTTTGCAATATGCAAACCTGTAAGAGGGTGATGTACAATCTTACGTTTACTATCATCAAGCCATGTAAACGAGAGTCACAGCAAACACAGAAATGATCGAAAATGTACAATAAATACTCTAAAATTGAGTGTTCCATTTTCTTCACAAATTTCTAATAAAATGTATTTTCATACCATTGCTCAAGAACCAAACCGGTGTACCACAAAGATGTTAAGCAATATCATGATTCCCAGCGTCAAACCAGCACATTTTCATGCTATTACTGCATTATTGCACAATTTTAAGAGAAGAGGTAGGTTTACAAACTGTCAAGTTTTGTCCAACTTTTACCATACTTGCAAAAAAAGTCAATTAATGACGTTTCAAAATTGGTTTCGAATAACAAAAAATTATGCAATAAAAATGTTGAAATTTGCAAAAGCGATAAAATACTGCAATTTTGTCAGATGTTGGGTAAAATGTTTGAAAACGTTTTGCCCGATTTTCAATATGCGCCGGGTTCATGAAAATATTCTTTAGTTTGGAATATCAGTTAATTTTTATCCTCCACTCCGCCTGCTTCCAAAATTTGCGCAGTTATGCCGGTAAAATGAAACGAAACTTTGATTTTAAAACATTTTATAACAAAAACAAAGATATTCTCAATAAGGGTTTGTGACGTTTACGTTATGTACGAGTATACAAGGCAAGAGGAAGTGACATATGCGCTTGCTCAAGACAGACGGTTTGTCAGACTTTGTCGTTCAAGTGTGAAATGTGTGACCTATGGAAAACAATTAAGATTAGTCATTTTTCTTTGCATAAAGTGTTTCTAAATTGCGGCGGAATTCAAACACAGTGTTTTTAACTTATATCGGTCTGACTTTTGCATTATTATGTTGATGCCATTGCAAACTTACGACAGAAAACTGAGTTCGAATTCCTTCAAGGAAATCATTTCATACCCTGTCAGTTTTGTGGCACATACTGTTGTTTCAAGTAACTGCTTGAGTAATGGAAGCTTTCAAATCAACACCTAACACTTGCATGCAGACTGCGTTTGGCTGTGCAAGCACAAATTACCACCTTTGTTTTGCAGAAATAAGTATTCTCCAAATTGCTGCCCGTTGGTGCATATATTTAACGAAGCATGACTAAATTAGCTGACCTTTCCTTCTGTTTTTAAAGCTAGTAATTGGTAAATGGTCTTTGACTCCGTTTCCAGGTTTGAACGTTGCCTCTGTTAGGCCAAGCGAGCTTACGAGGATAAACGGCAAAAATAACAAAACCCTCAGACTAGTCAAACCGTCCGGTAGCCAGCTAAGATCGATTTGCAAGTCATACGCCGAGACTGAATATGGTATTCATCACTTTATACGTAATTGGAAGGCATCAACAACCGCTTGCATCCTTAATAACTGCTCTTTTTGTGTTTCTTTCCAACAGCATCTGACCGATAAAAATGCACGATCGGTATTCTGCTAAATTCAGGTCATAATTTAAGCCAAAAACATACCAAGTGTTGCTCACGCGTCATGAAAAAGACAAATGCTCTTTTCTGATTGAAAAGTTGACTCTGTGTTGGCAGAGGTTGATTAGAGCTTCCCAAGTCACTGGTGCTGTCTGAGGTAGGCTTTTCTTTTCGCAATTTTTGCGTCTTTCTAAACCACTGCGATTGTGTCAACACGCCAACAAAAATCCAAATAGGCGTAGTTGGCAAGCCGTTATTAGGTTAGCCTAGCCTATCGCTTGCTAATTGGATTTGCGACTCATTGCTGATGTTCTGCGAACGATTTACAGATCTGTAGAGAAAAACAGCTCCCTGCCACGCACGGCTGTAACGTTTTCGGTTTTGCCGGCTTGAAACCGACCGCCTGACCGCATTTTTACTATCGGGCACACCTCACTCCAAGCAGTGGTGCGCGTCTTATAAAGGCAATCTTCTTGTGGTTGCCTGACAAAAAGCCAACTTGAACTTTGGGCTTTCAGCAAACAAACGTTACTCTCTCGGAACCAAAGCTGCTTTTGGAAACCGCTGGATGTCTTGCGCTGAACTATGGCAAGGAGGCAGCTTTACTGAAGCAAATAACTCGTTCTGTGAGGAGTCTAGATAAAGGGAGCCACTGAGATTGTTTGAGAAACTATTTTGAAGACAGGCGTATCAAGCAATCGGGGAGTCAAATGTGTGGTAATGAACATGTTTGTGGTCTAACGGAATGCGTATAAACGAAAACTGTTGCCACAAGGTTTGTTTTTCAGAAGTAAAATCTTAACTTTCACAGGGCTTCCGTGGTGATTTGGGGTCCACGGACATTGAAAACAAACAAACAGCAACTACCACCGCCATGTAAGTTCAAATTCAGCAGCATGTACTGATGCACATATCCATTTCAGGAAAGCAAACCCGAGGACTTATGGACCATGAAAAACGAGCCGATAATCAAGCTGAACTTATCTGCATTGCTACAGCCAGTTACGCGGGTTGGTGTCTGACTGCGCGGTTTGTGGTGGCCGAGTTGGAGCGAGCGCAAGCACTACGCATATCCAGAAAATAAATTCACTTTCCGCAGGTGGACGCACAAGCTAAAAACGTGGGTGACGACACTCGAGAGACAAGCAAAGGAAAAGGTCAGTGACGTTGCAAATAATTTGGGAGAAAGATAATTGATCTGGGCAAGAATTTCGAATTTTAAGCGAAACTGCAATTTGTGGTTTACATTTTCACCCAGCCGTTTTCAAATTAAGCAAAGCGTCAACCAGGCAATCTACGTTGAAACAATAAAATGTTAAAACAGCCATGGTATTATACTTCAAACTCAAATAATTGCACTGATTTCTGAACATCAGCTAGTGGTGTAGCCAGCCCAAAATTTTGGGAGGACAAATCATTTGACATTAGGGAGCACCAGTATTTTATTTGGACATCGCCTCACAAAATGACAAGATGTGCTAGAAATTTGGCGGAAGTGGTCCCCTAGGTACGCCTATGACTTCATCATCATCATGGAATTTATTATTTAAAAAAGTGGAACGATTAGCCCTGAAGAGCTTTTTATTTTCAATAAATGACATTAAAAATAACAAAAATCTTTGCCCAATAATGTCAACAGTACACTAAAAGTCTACCCTGCAGTAAATCATCGTAAATCATCGCATAGAAGACAATATTTCAGCTTATATTTCAGTTTGATGCATACTGTAGTTATACTCTCACGGGCCTTCATGTAGTTGACTCAAGTGCTTTCGAGGCCAGACCAACAGGTCTTTTCTTGAATTTGGATTCATTTTTGTGGCCCCGGAAGGTAAGCCAACCGTAACCTACACAATGAAACGCAATATACGCTTTGTTGCCTTAAGAAAGGATGCTTGTTTTTTCAATATTGATTTGCCAATCTTCGTCCACTCTTCATTCATGGCATGAAGCTTATATTCTGTGGCTCAAAAATGCTGTTGGAACTAATTATTTTCAAAACAATTTGAAAATGAAAGAAACCCATTTCTTTTTAAAATATCTCTGTTTCATGGACGAGATTTACTGCCATTGGCGTGACTGTAACACGAAAAGCTTCGTGCCTTTTGGCGCCTAAGTTCGCCACCTCTTCCTGAGTGCACTTTATGAAACGATTCACGTAAAAATACAATTAATTAATTTTTATAATTCAGCCAATTTCGGTTGGTGAAATGAAGGGCTTCGAAGCGCCACATGTGAAGAAAAAACTCAGCTTTTCCAAAATTACTTTCGGTGGTTTTAGGGGGTGATTGGGGCAATCGAGTAAGTGTCCCTGACATACTTCATTCATCTTGATGATAGGAAAAATTTCTTTCAGACATCACAGTTTGCTGTTTCGGAAAAAACTAAACTTTCAATTGACGTGGCTCACAGCAAACCGCATTTACGATTTCTGAAGAGTCGGAACGTGCAGAGATTTGCTGATTTATGCAGGTGCCGACCGTACATTGACTGATGACGATTACTGACATTCTTTCCGCTCTCTCGTCTTTGAAAACGTTTTTGTGCTACAAATTTTCTGTCTTAAAAATGGTCACGAAATGTTTCAGAGCCACTGACAACGCCTACCAATTGACAACGCCTACCAACGACAACGCCTACGAACACTGACAACGCCTACCAACGAAATATTTCAGAGCCACTGACAACGCCTACCAATTTGACGGTTGTGTTGTATTTACACCTGCTTTCGTTTTTGAAACCTGAATAGAAATTACAAATGTTTTTTGTCAAACACTCGCTTACCGCTGTTCGTTTTTTTTGTTTTCATCGCTGTCTTGTTGTTGTCAGTAATTTGTTTCTAAGGAACAACAAGTTTTCTTGTGATTCACGCAAACGCGTATATTCATTTTCGTTTCGTCATCAAGCCTGGCGGAAGTGTGTGTAACACAAGTTAAAATTCGCGAAATCGAAATTTACGTGAAATGTAAATAGGTCAAGCCATCCTGAAGCATCTTCCAACTTGCAGAAAGAGTTTGTTCTTGATGGGTCTATGTGAAGTTCAATATAAATCTGGATGAACACGAAATTCGACAAACGCAAAAGGGTTTATGACATCGGTTCATCTTCAATGTTTATATTACGTTGTTTGTTTTGAAATTAAACCATGACCTTTCACATTTTCTTTAGAAAAAGGCATCTTTTGTTGATAGCGTCTATACTATAGCGTACGTTTGTGCATGATTGCTTGATGTTCACGCTGTGGTGAAAATGTCTCACTTTGTTCTTCATTCAGGTTGCAAGGAATTTTACGATTACATATAATAAGTTTCCAGAGAAAGTTATCTCTACCCAATTGCTTTGTTTACGGTCCCCCGAAAATTCAAGGTCTTTTCATTTTCATGGGACCAGCAAAAACATAACAAATTTACTTAAACACACTCTCAACTGTTAATGAGAAGTTTTACGCACACGGACGTCCCCAAGAGGAAAATCCGACAGTTGCCCTCCAGAAATGGCAAAAGTTTTCGGTCAACTGAGACCAAACACTATTTTTGGAATTTTAGTATTGTTTCTCAGCTTCACTAATTTCAAATACAAAAAGCTGTTCATTGCAACAAACAGAAAAATCCGGCAATCATTGAACTGTGAGGTTCCACATTATTGTCCTCCAGGGGCGTAGTGGGTTGGGAACGCGTGGGAACGGCGTTCCCACACCTTTTTGCAAAATATTACATTAAAACATGGCTGCGATCTCACAGATGTGCCAGCGACACGCAGATTCGCACTGCTAGTCAACATTCTACAGTGCAACATGAAGATCCAGTATGGAAATTCTGGTAGGCGAATGCTCACTTCGTTCCAACTATTTGGTGCAGTCTTCCTTATTATTTTTTTGTGGAAACGCCGTTCCCAGATCTCCTTTTTTAGCACTACACCCCTGCTGTCCTCACGGCAAGAGGTCGAAGCAGTTCGGTCTTCATTAGCTTGACTGAGTGTAGCTGCTCATGCAGGCTAACGTTAATGCAGGTGGCGCATCTTCGTTTGGCGATAGGCTGGCACGAAAACTGTACGACCATTGTCTAGATTTCTTTCTAGTGACACTTAAAAGCACTAGTGTTTCTGTATGCTTCGAGGAATCAGTCGACTGCCATCTGCTTTCGTCTTTTTGCGATGATTCAAACTTGCACATATCTCTATTCAAGTATGTACTTTCCACGATGGGTGTAAGCAAGGAATCGATCAGCAATTTTTTTATAGGAAATCGATTTCACGTAAAATTACGCATCCTCAGTCCTGAAAATTGCAAGCAAAGCTTACGTGTGAAAAGTTGAAAGGCTGAAATAACAGCGGAGAAAAACAAACTCATTCTTTCTAGTGATGTAACAGTTTTTTCAAAATCACCTTCGAAAAACCTTATAATGGAAATAACGGCCAAAGAAAACGACATTTTGCAGACGTTTCGGTAACTCCTGCTACCATCGTCAGTACATTTGCAATTCGAAAAAACTCAACATATGTTTGTTAATCGTGCTTGGCATAACACAAAGCGAACTCTTCGGAGCAGAAACTTTCGGCTCTTTTTCCAAAGGTTCGGGATTCGCCGAAAAAAGCAATGAAATCATCAGCAAACCTTCAGTGACGCGGGTCAGGTTTATGTTGTGACAAAAGTCAAAGAAGTGAGCTGCGCTTGGTTGGCTTTTATGTTGCCCTTGTTTTCCTCTATATGCTTATACCTAACAACGCATTGTCACAGATGGCAGAAGACAGATCCTATGGGCAATGAACAGCTAAGAGGCTACTGAATACTCGCATTCACGCGCTTAAATATGTCGTTTTGGAAAGAAGTACACATACGCACATACACTTAGCAACATGCTTAACTCCAAACATTGAAAAATTGGTGAAATAAAAACAAGTGCAGCCGTCTCACCCTTCAAGTCCCGCAGGCGCCACTTTTTTTGCTAACCTTTGCAACACCATAACTTGCCAGCCGATTGAGCTAGAGAGCTGTCCATAAGCCTCTACGGATTTCGGAAGTCTTCTAGTTCAGATTTAAAAAAAATCTGTAAGTTTTATGTTTGTTTTTTGTGGGTGACGTCATAATTGGCGTAGGTTTTGCGTTTTTTTGTTTGACGTTATCGGCAGATCCAAGAAGCTGATTTTCTGACTCAAAGTTATATTGTAAAGAAGGCTATAATACTTGTCTTTAGAGTGTTTGATCGACTTTCTAGCGTTTCTGGTGCCAAAATTGTGGCCAACAAACGCAGATGAATTGAGTTTTTCCTAGAGGATTAGCGGGAATTTTCCTAATTAATTTGCGTTTTTGGCCATGATTTTGGAAGCAGAAATGCTAGGAAGTCAATCAAACCTCCAAAGACTCGTATTATAGCCTAGTTTCCAATAAAAATTCGAGTCAACAAATGGCTCGTTGGGTTGGGGTCCAGGGCCTGATGACGTCATTCGAATATGCATAAACCTTCCCTCATTATGACCCCATCGACAAAAAAAACGACTCTAAAACTTTCCATTTTTAAAATCGAAACTACAAGACTTTTCGCATCTTTAGAGGGTTTCAACAGCTCTCTAGTTCAATTGGCTGGCTAGTTATAACCTTTAGCCAAAATGGCCAAGGTTACCTAAGCAAATGTGAATTGTGAAGTTTATTTGCCACTTTACCCGATATTCCATTTGCATTTAATATTACGTGGTGCAAAAACGTCGTTGCAAGAAATAGCCGACGGTATGGCACATCAGTACTTGAGTTTGAAAAAACTGGTCTATAGCGTGCAAATGGTTGGTCACCCCTGACTGTGTACTACTTGTTCAAAGCAAACGCTTCGCGCATTTTTTAAAGACGTAAGTTCAGGTAAAGAAGAAATAGACGTCACAACATCATGTCTTTGATAGTCCATAACGTCGGGTTCACGCAACAAAATATAGTTCCTAGGCTACACTGACATACGTATGTTTGTTTGCCTATTCTCCTCTTTTTGTACCATTTAAACCACTACAATGTTTTCAATAAAATCTATATCAATTAACGAGATCGGTTGAAAAAAATTAAAGCAGTACTTGCCGAAGAAGCAACAACTTGAGCATGAGATTCGATGGCAGTTTGACTGCAGGCGATTTGCCGAAAATGGTGTTGAGGCGACGGTTTGTTTTATAGCTATGTTTATGATTGCTCTTGCCGCTTAACTGTGCTATCGCCGAACTTTGCTTTGCAGAAATGTTGTGTTAAAAATTGTAATAATCGAGTAGTCGTCATGTCGGCAAAATTTCGTGTCAAGAAACTAGCTATCAACAGATGAACCCTGATAACGTATGTGGGTAAAATTGTCATGCTCATAGCATACAACAGAAAAAAAACAGGTTGCTCAGAATTCGTTGGTTCATTGTTCGTGTCACAGTTGTTTGAATTTTTTTCATATGGCTATATTCATATAATGCCTTGGGCACCATTGCAAAAATCGCCACACACTCAGTTTCTGAGACACACAATG
>Ga0210059_1002800_pt1 | contig 27565 bp, 20 predicted proteins | sample Ectturendosymbi2_FD_188042 | JGI IMG/M metagenome (GOLD analysis project Ga0210059, IMG submission 188042) | Ecteinascidia turbinata endosymbiont from Florida, USA - Sample 2 (SPAdes) (version 2) | ecosystem: Host-associated > Tunicates > Ascidians > Unclassified | place: Key West, Florida... | reverse complement strand
CCCGGACATTGAAGCACTTTTTAACATTTCTCCCTGACGCATAATTGGCCACTAAAATCCCGGACATGTCCGGGAAAAACCTGACGTATGGCAACCCTAATTGAGTGAAGGTACTTCTTGTTGTTGAACTTGTTTGGTTGTTTTTCCGTCATGTTGCAAACTCGAAGGACAGTGGAGGACGTCGGTGATGTGGCCCTTGACTGGTGTACGGATGATGACATATCATATGAAGAGGAACAGAAATATGCATCAGGTGGTGATGTAGCTGTGCTGCTATTGTCAGGCCCACCAGCTGAGCAGCAGTATTCGTCATCATTCGTCGGAAGAACCTCACGACGCAACGGTGTTATTGCTATCAGCGGCATACCTACATGAATCTCCAAAAATATAGGTACTACAGTAACTATGATGTATGGAAGCACTACACTCAGTTGTTAAATGCACCAACGAACAAACTTACAGAGGAGAGAATGACTTTGACTTGAGCTTGTGTGAGCTTGAGTTGTTTATTGCTCTCCAGAATGTCAGAGGGCTGTAAGGCACAAATCACTTACATTAGGGGTGGGTAAATAGCGGCCCGCGGGCCAAATGTTGCCCGCCACAGCGTTTTAAGTGGCCCACAGAAGCATTCAGAAAATATATTAAAATCTGAAATTTCCTCTAACTTATCACAACAAATGTTAGTGTTGACTGCTTAGCCTAGCTGAACTGAGATTTGCTTCTGTTTCACAAAGGACGCACGGCCCTCAGCCAAAACGGGGCTTTCTCAAAATGGCCCACGACCCTAGTTAGTTGCCCACCCCTGACCTACATCATGGGTGGCGGAAGCTTTCACAAAGTGCACAAGTGCACATCATAAAAACCATAGAATTTTTTTGCGGTTTGATTTGGGCAACTGTGACGTCACAAGCATTGAAATATGACGTCATTACCTACACACCATATTAAGGTTTAAATTACACTTTCAGACAAAATTACACCACTATGAAAACGTATCAGTGAACCACCTGAAAATCAAATGGGCTGTTATAGGGTCGATCCAGGTCAAGAGCGTCACTCGGGCTCATCAAACGGTTTATTCTGACTGACTGAATCAACCTTTCGACTCTTGTGTCACTGAAATTCCCATTTGCTTTCATTCTGGATGGCATTATCGTTGCTCTGTGACGTTATGTTATGTAACAGTAAATGAGAAGTTCTTATGATAACTTCTACACTGTTGCGCAACATTCGTCACAGATCAACGATAACACCAGTAAGTCCTCTGCGAACTAGACTCATTCATATTAACCCGAGTTGTTAGACAATTTATCATTCGTTTGAAATTATTCTCGAAATGGAACTGCCCATTGGAATTGGACTTCAAATCCAATGTTCTATCGATGCAAATCCGTTGCTTGAAAAACATTCAGTCCGATATGAATTATGTTTCAAAAAATACTTGATTGCGTCGGGTTAATGTGTGCTGATAAGGGAACCAACGCTTCGGATTAATATATGGAGACAATCCAAACTGAGGCCTGACAATAAGGAGTAGCTGTTGTTTAAATCAGGAATGTAGAAGCGGAAGCTGGAAGCGGAAGCGGTGGAAGCGGTCCTTTTTCTGTGGAAGCGGAAGCGCGAAAATTCTACCGCTTCCGCTTCCACATAGGTTATTTGACTTGAACAGTAACTTGGCAAAAATTTTTGTCCATTTGGCGATGTGGATTAAACGGTGAAGTTGCACTTCTATAAGTCTGAATTAGCGTGCGATATCAGCAGCACGAGAGAACGAGAAAAAGCATAGGGGAAAGTCGGCACCTACGGGCCACCTTTTATGATATCGAGCGTAGCTACAACACGGTGTAATATTTTTTGCTCAAATTTTTCCAGTAAATGTCTTAGGGTTGTGGCATGCTTTGTGGGAATTTAAGGAGCAAAATACCTGCAACCTTAAAAGTTACATGGATTATTTCATCCGTCATTCTAGTGGATCAAGCGTCCCCATGCGTCGGGACCCATCAACTGGCTTGAGGGACCAACGAACCATGCTTAAAACTGTACGAAACTCTTGGTCCATTGCTGCACGGTTTATGTGCACCATTCCTTAAATTAAAAATCGAACTAACAAAACCTTAAGCAGCTAACTGAAACACATTAATGGGTTTATTATCACTGGCTATTACCGATTTATGGAAAGTAGATCTTCGGTTTAAATATTTGAAGGTGAATCAAAACGAAATGTTGTTTTAAAGGTCAATCCTGAAAATTGAACAATAGTACAACAAGGTATGTTTTAATACATCTGAAGAAAATAAATCATGAATGTATATATCCAGTGAATGTTTACATCAAACTTTTTAATGCCAAACCTCTTTTGGTTGAACTTGATTCGACAAGAGGGAGATAGGGGTCCGCATGAATATGTTTTATGTTCTGCTCAATATAACTACATTCAACACTGCTGAGATGCTTTTTAAGAAACCTTTCCTCTAAATAGCTATATTAGTACTAATTTTCAGCACCTGCCCAATATATAAAAAAACTTTTTTTTTGCGACTGATTGCAAAAGCACACAGCTCTTTTTTTGGTTCTACTGAACAGGACCGTAACTATGGGGGGCACAAATCCCCTTAAAAATGTTTGCCCTCCGTGGAAAAAAGTGTTGAACATAGTGTAAAACTATTGTACATCTAATTGGCCCCCTTCAGAAAAATCTTCGCCTTATCCTGGTATCCCAACCTGGTTACAGGCCTGCTACTACACCATCGCTATCTTCATGAGATGATTTAAAGACTTCTGTGCTGCTACTATTATAAGTTCAAGGGTCTAGGTATGGTTCTGACGAGGCTTCAAAACAGTATCGCAGCCAGAATGAGGTCGAAAAAGCCATGGTCCCGAGAAACAAACTTGCTAAGATTTCTGGCGGTTTTCTATCAATTTTCAACTGTTGCAAACTAAAGGATGGAACAATTGGACCCAAGATGCCATCAGTGACTGACGATATCATTGACTGCCAAACAAAATTATTGGCTGTGCTACTGCTTCAGAATGTTTACTTATATCTGTAATTTTTCCATGAACACCAATATATTTTACTAGCTTTTGCTTTAATAGGGTGGGTCGGTGATAATGGAAAGACTTGTGCTTCTTCCTGGTTCGTATTTTTGTGATACCCTGACTGTTGGCATATGCTTGTATTTCTTGAAGAGTTATAAAAGTTATATTATAGCTGGAGGATGCTACATTTTCAGAATATGCGAAAGAAAATTCTTCAGCATCCCGATCAAATTCCTTTTCTGCAAGAGTTTAGGATGGTCCGCCACGAAACGTGACCGACAAGCGTCGTTGAAAAAACTGTATATGTTTATCAAACGGAAATATTTTCGTTTTTTCAAAACCGTCCTCACTTATACCCGGCCAGTCGATGCTTTTTTCTCCTGCTAAAATGCATATTATGTTGCACTATGTTAACCAAATAAAAGATGCCGGAAGCAACTTAGAAACAACAGCGTTAAAACAAAAAGTTCAAGACCCAATAATTTTATTTCAACCACCAGAAAAGTTATAACCAGTGACAAGAGTCTAAACGTTGTACTTGCTTGCATCCCGCTAACATGGAAAAAATAAGTAAGTACGAGGAATACCTAATATTGATAAGTGGCGCTAAACCTGTGCAGTTATCAAAAAATCTGGGGGGTTCAAGGGTCCCCCTATGATCACAGGAGCAGACCTTCCTTTAACTAGCATCCATGGCGTTCTTCACAGAAGGCCTAGTCTGCTAAGGTCAACGGTCGTTTTCTCGTTTTTTGTGGAAGCGGAAGCGATAGGTGTGGAAACAGAAAAGGTTGACGAAATAGCCGCTTCCACATCCCTGGTTTAAATATAAGGTTTGCAATTGTCAACCAAAAATAATTGGAAGCAAATTTAAGAAAAAACTTCTTTAACCCTTTCTCCACTGTAGGGTAATTTGGATCAGAAAACATTAGCATTGTCACCTTTGTGCATTCAAATCAAGTTGGGATGGGACAAATCAGTATTACTGGTGTAGGTTGTGATGAATTTAATCTGTATTTGTCCCATGTCACGCTTAACTGAGCACTGCAATGTGAAGGTTTTTGGAAGCATCTGGTTGCCGTTTCTGTCAGAGTTAAGAATAGGTTGTGCTTTTCGGGTGACACAGGTAACGAAATATTCTTGTTGAAGCTGTATATTTGCTTCTGGTTCCTATTGAGAGCTAATAAGCAGCCTTTTGTGCTTTATGATGATTACATTCTATTTTTGATTGTTTTTTCTTGTAGTAGCGGGACATACTGTAAGAGTATATGTCCCTACATTATTTGACGCTGGTCTATTTTTGCCCAACAGTGTGAGTTATGCTAGATTTTGCAGAATAGCTAGTATAACATTTTCACTTGATGAGGCAGTAAAACATGTTTTTCCTTCGGTGAAGTCTGCAAAACGTGGAATGAAGGGTGTAAGAAGTGGAACAAGACTATGAACAAGATGTGACGCAAAACCTGGCTACGTGCATGACACAACAATTTTCCCTGAAAAGGAGATTTTTGCCTAGATGCAAAGTTAGTGTGAATGAGTGGTTACAAAAGTGTCCCGATCATTCACAATTACTCATCAGGGATGTTTTGGTGTTTGATTGATTTTTTACATCCAGGAAATGCCGTTTCCTGCAGTTAAGACTTACAAATTTACCACGCATTCAGTAGGTTACAAGGAACGTTCAGCGGAAGTCTAATCGATCATGAACATGCCATTTTACCATTTAGAAGTAGACGAGTTAGAAAGCGTTTTAGTGCTGCAAAACTGCTACAATATGTGGATGAACACATTCGCAATGGAAGGTAAATTAAGAAGGCACTTCGCCCTACGTGCAGAAAAAAAAAACTTCACGTGCCAAAAGTGCGTCCTGCCTAACCTGTATTGTTTTTTTCACACCATATCACACCTAAAATGATAACACAAGGCAACCTTTGCCAGGAAAATGTTTTTTTTTATTGCAAAACGTGTTTTTGCCATTGGTTGTCTTTGTGTCTTCAATACTGTTGGAACATAGTTATCCCAGGATGCAATGCTTAAGGGACAAAAATGCCCATTTCCGGTTCATACATTCTGTAAAGATATAACATAAGATTGAAATTACTTTGTTTACTTATTCATAAAACAATGCTCTCATGCCAAAAATCCAATTTCAAATCGATTTGTTTAAAATCAGTATTGAAAGGTGCGACAGCTTGTTTTGCACCTTCATGTCACAACTAGTACCCTGACAATTCTACTTACATACTCCAGGGCTGTCCCCACCTCATGTTCACAGCATACTCATGGTTGCAGATAATGAAATGTTCTTCGACTTCCGGAAGCAGCAAACATTTTTATTCAAAACGGTTACCTCTTTTGCTTTTTCGCTTCTGTTTGTATTAGCACACTTGTAATTGACCAGATTACTGTAAGACGTTTCCTGTCTTTTGGATACTTGCAGTCAAACGCAAAACACGATATAATTCTCTTTTCCGATGTCGCTTGCAAAAAAGGACAATTCTGTCCACCTTAAAACTGGATATGCGACACAATGTGAAAATACACTTGTTAAACCTACGCGCTTGGTGCGTAGTAAGGTTGTCCCATTAGATGGAAGAAGAGGATAACGAATTTGATTCGCTGAACATGAATTCAATATCGTCAGTATGAAACCTTAATCTGCTACATGTCTGCGCTTTGCTTTATGGAGCTACCCTCTACGTAAAAGTTCCACTTACGGCCTAATCGGATCTGTTGGCCAAAGGTGCAAGCACTGATAAAGGCACTTACAGATTTGTCAGCTACAAGAGATTTCAACGGATATTAAGTTTCATTGTCAGCAAGCGCAATGTTCGCTTACAATAATGTTTCCTTGTAGCGACATGCACAAGACAAGAACAGTGCCGGCGGAAAGTTTTGATTCAAATGTAAATTTGACATGTCTTTCAAGGAATGGAAGTAGATGGATATTTCGGGTACAACTTCCCTTCTAGAAAATTGCCTTTTTTTGCGATTAACCGGCTGTCTTCACTGCAGCCACCTCCTCCCACATTACAACTTCAAGTGCTTCTTGCATGTGGACAATTTGAATTCCATCATTTTTGCACCTAAACATACGCTTTCAAACGTCGGTCTATCAAAAAACAAATATCAATGAACTTTTAGTGAAGAAGAAATCAAAGTGAAATGTACATGAATGAAGAATACTTTCAGAGAGAGTGTTGAAAATATTTGAATCTCTCTCAAATTGTTTTGGAGGGTTTGCACGAATTACTAAACTTCGTGTTTCACAAATCATCGCATGTAACGAGCAGGAGTGGCTACGCCAACACAGGAAATGAAACTGAGGCTACAAAAATATTTTCAAATGTAACATAACAGCGCAGCAGTGATTCACATTCGGCTTATATTATGCATTCGTTGCGACAGCGATCATACATTTGACATAAGCCTGACGGATGAAACGAACTGTTCAGGTGATGAAATAAGTCATGGGAAACGTGCGTGAATATGACATCACTTGCTACATTAGCAAAACACGGTAACAAGTATCCACAAAGAGGCATGCAAGCTGAAAACCATAAACTTGCATGACACTTAATTGCGTAACATACGCAGGATTGAGCACGAACTGCATGGGGAGTTACAGTACGCCACAGTATCCTATCCTCTTCTACTGTAAACTGTACAGAGCAATTCTTGAACACCAATTTGCACGAATAATCTTGTTCGAAAATATGCAGTGCTCAGCTATAAAAGTGCAGTTTGGGGCTTAGCTGCCATTGTACCCCACTGCTGGTCTTTGATAGCAGTGGCTTCATGTTAAGATATGGAGGACCTGCAACACGCTTCACATATTGCTGCATAAAGCAGGCAAAACAAAAAACGAGATGGATGCTTGAATATCATTTGTTTTGGTTTCTGTACACACCAGTTGTCTTTTGAATCACTCTGCGTATTGAGAGATTTAACTTTTAATGAAAAGCCAATAAATGGGAACTAATGGTGGACGACTTGGCAGGTTAACAAAAACATTTTAGATTCAAAGCAGATATCCCAAATCAATAAACCTGTTTTTGCTGCTAGAGTTCTTCAGATAAGATCGTATATTTGAGGCCTACACATCTACACCTTCATTCGGTGAAAAAAATCGCAAAACGGTTTTGCATTCAGGAAGTAATTTCGACAAAGTAATTCAGTTAGGCAATTGCTTTCAAAACTCATTAAAAGAAAATATTTCATTAGTAAACTGCTGAAGGAAGAAGATATGTTGAGCAGCTTTCTTTAAATAAATGTCTAGAATTTCGCGTCCGTTAATTGTTCTTTGATTAAACGTAAATGAACATTTTGCGTTGATGTGGCAAAAATGCCGTAGTCATTGGTGTTTACGTTTTCCGTCTCTTCTTTTCGAATTTCATCTTTTCGCCTCGGGTATAACATAAACTGAGTCCTGCAGAGAAGGACAGTGCTTGTTAAAGATAACCTTTAAAAGAAAAGAAAAGAGTATATTCAAACGAAGTTTAGGAACAAGCTGTGTTAGTCGAAAGCAGTGTGCCATCTAAGAAAATTTTGCACAGAGTAAATGTTGTTTTTAGTGCGCATGCAATTCCGCAAGTATGTGGACACAGCGAAGCGTTTCAATCAGTAAAAGGTGAATACGACATATATAGGATATGAAATTTGGAATGTTGCAAGTGCGCGAGAATGAGATTTCGCTGTGCAATTAGTCTGGTTGTACTGCGCGTTGTACTGCTCAGCTGCGCAGTTGCGCACCTTAGAGGATGCACTGATTGAAAGCATTATTTCCACCTTTATTTCATACTCAGCGCTACGTTTATATGTGCGGCTGGACCATCCTCACCTCATGTTTACGGCATCCTCAATGGTTTCAGGCAGGAGGACATCCTTTGATTCAGGAACCAGCAAATACAAAGCACTGGCCAGAAGCAATAGGCCTGATGTTATCAAGCACGGCTGCAAAACGCTACCAGATTCACCTGAAGAGCTTATGTTGAATATATAGTAATTTTGGGGGTTTCACCATTGCCTTTTTAGAGTGCTGAGCATTTATTTGTTAGTGAGTCAACATCCGCACGAAATACCTACACTTTTTAACAATAGTCGACATTATACAAACATTTTTTTAAAAAGTAGACCGCATGTGCCACTAAACTGGACAGTTTTGATTATGCGCAGGTAATGAATTGATTACATCGTTTAAATATTGTATGCAAATGTTTTGCTTTCCTTTTATCGATTCATGATTGTTGAACTCACAAAATATTGCACAAAGAAATCAGAAAAACAAAACCAGTGATCACTAGTCGCAACGTTTCATGTGCATCATAAAGCTGATAAAACATCTGAAACAACGCTAAATGTTTTCAGCAAAGATATGCTCGTAAAACTAAAAAGGTGATTTCTCCGGTATATGGATCTACAGAAGCGTCTGTCTAATACCGGATGTCCACGGGAATGGTTATGCGTGTGAAAATTTTCATGTAGTCTAGTGTTATTCGATGATGTTCAAATAATTGTTGGCATCGAAAAAGAACTTCTATGTTGTAGAATGCGCATTGGCAGCAAAATGTCGTCAAATCAGCCAGCAACGCACAACACTCAATTGCATTGTAACTTATAGTCTCTCACAGTAGTTAGCCACGTGTGAATAAACTTTCCGATTAAAATTATTGTGCGACATTAAAGAGAATTATTGAGATTTCCATCAAATACAAAATCACCCTCTTGCTTAGCCTACCTCTATTCATTTCATAACATTTCTTAGTCTACATCGTGCCTAGTTGGACACTTCAATTTCATGAAACAGTTGGAAATTGCAAAACCAATTTGTTCTTTATTCTCGTCTTCGTCGTTTGAGCCAGTTTTTCAAACCACTGCTTAGCCTCACTGAATTTCAGGGTAGGTGTTGAGCAGCCATTCAACTTTATCATCATCGAGAACCGTCAGGTTGTACTGCTATTGCTTGCTATTTACTAACATGCTTATTCGGAAGTTGTCATCGCGGACCTTGAAATGTTGAAGCAATAAAGAAATTGTTCCGCACGATTACAAGTTGTCACTCCTGGCCATCAGCTTCAACCAAAGCATATCTTTAGCAGTGGTCAGCGTGCATACACAGTATGACGGAAAAAAAACAAACACAACCATCCTGCGGGTGCCTACTTCATTATTCGCTGAATTCGTCTCTCGCACAACGAACTTGGATTGTTTGACATGGATAAGCAAATGTTGGGTAAAAAATGCCAGGATTGTTGTTACTGTAGAATGCATTGCATAAATCTTTTTAACACGGAAGGAGTAACAACTGAGTGCAAAGTAGAAGTCGTGATATATTGTTTTGAAACACTGTTTTTACTCCGTGAATCCACTTTTGCCTCAACAACTAAGGATTAACAGTTTTTCTATTTTGCAGTATAATGTGGACCTGATGCTTGACAATAATATGTCATAGTATACCCAGCGTTTAATCCACTGTACAGTGGATACGCGTGCATAATGTGGCATGTTAAACTCTCAAAATGTCATGCGAGTTAACAAGTACAAACAAAAGGTGACGTACCAGATAAGGCGAAATTTTTAAATTATATCAAAAGGCCTCGAAGCTTAACGTGACAGTCCATTCTAGACGTTTTACTGTGTTCTGGATGTTTTATTGCATTAAAGACGTTTTATTGCATGCAACTGTAGATGCTTTATTGCATTCTAGTTATCCTTCGGTGGTGGAGTGAAGAGATATCCAGATGCCAGCCAAGGTGCTATCACTAAATGAGAACCAGTTTGTGAGAATTTACGTCTGTTAAGATTTGGTTGCAAAATGCAGGAAACGATGTAGCGAAAGGTGGTTTGATTTTGTTAGTACTTGAGTTTTGGACATGTTAAATATTATTTACCATGTTCATTTAGCCTAGCATTTTGAAGTTGATAGTAGGTAGATAAATATGTTTCTGATTGGATGGACATTTTGAAGATTGACGCAGTGGAATTCAATATTTTGAAACTGTTCAATAGGACATTTTTATTACGTTTATGGTGCACCACCGTCACAGCACCTAAATCATCCACTCTCAACCTCAGTCTCTTTTTTATCATAAATTTATACATATGTATCAGAACGGCGAGGACACCAGAACATCTGTGAAAAGTTATTACCCGACGTAGATGCGAGCACAAGCAACTGCACACACACACAGTAACAGCACCACAATTCCTAAACTGCCTTCGACGATCGTCCGATCAGAGATTTGTTTAGGGAACAATGTTCCCTCTAAGCTGCGCGCCTGCGCGGCTGCGCAACTGCTACGATCCCTCTGCGCAGTTGCAACAATGCTTAGCGCAGTCTCCACTACTTGCTAACCGCCCACTGTAATGGATTTAATAACTTCTGCTCAGCAAAACTGTGATTCAGCGCAACCGCTTGTTTTTCCGCGCAGCATTATTGAATGAAGCGAGCGCACTGACCACTATGCCACACGTCCTGTATGTCATAAATATTACTGCTGAATCCTGCCGCATAATCGTATTGAACTGAGAGGAGAGCTACATCAATACCTTCGATATTTCTGACTGAAGTTAAGCCTTTGAATACGGGTCTGAGAAATCCTGACAGGAGGTGAAAATACAGTAGATATTATGCATACTGATCGTAGAAAGCTCACAACGCGTAACCGTACTAGAGGACAATACTTTTGCAAATTTCGGCAAAACCAGATATGTAGAGTGATTGCAACCCAGGGTTTGCGCAGAAATCCCTTCATTAAAAACAAAAGGCTTGTTGTAGATTGCGAAGTCGCTACGCCTAGTCAGCGGACTTTGGCTTATCTGGTGGAAAAAATGAACGAACCATTTCTGCATGCAGTAATTTCGCGTTTTGCACGACAATCAAGAAAGAGCAAGTTGGCGCCAACATGAAACACGGGACAACAGGTGGGAAAGAATCTGACATATCAACGCGAATTATTTTCTGGAATCAAATCGTGCCATACTGAAAGACAATCCGTTTATTATTATTACAATGGTGCATCCACCTCATGTACGAAAATAACTACGAAAAACACGGATAGCGTGCTGCACCCAAGTGTGACCGTTGTTCTATGATTGAATACATCAGCTCCTTTCAGGGACAAATCCACTGTGCCGTATGCACACTGTTTGCCAAATCCGTAACGATTTCATATGTAGCAGGCAACATAACATATAACATATAAAAGAACTGATGAAACGTGCGCCCAAGGTACAAAGGCAATTTACTGGCAATATTGTTATCAGGTCAAAGGCGGCAGATGACTATGTTTGACAGAATGCAGTGAGCGCAACATGGGTGAATGAAAGATATTGGTGCGGTTTATATGATCATGCAGCATGAGGAATCTTCAAATGGTTGAGCTATCTTCTTCTGATGGCAAAATTCTTTTGCATGAGGTTTGTTAAGAAAAATGACTTCCTTCAACCGCTCTTTGTCAAATTTCCGCATTAAATATATCGCGAACACTTCATCTATCTCGCGAATTTGCATTCGAATTGAAGTATTGGTGAGCACCGCCATTCCGCCAAGAAGTTTCTCGGGATGCCCATTAGTCTTTGCGCTTATAATCTTCCTGCCAGTTCGTAAATTTACTTCTATGCCAAGGTGCGGGTTTCGAGGTAAATCTAAACGGTCAAGATTTATATTCAATTGCAGTGGAGCTTCTTCCAACTCGTCTTCGCTGTAGCGAATAGTGAAAGCAATGGCAATGAGATGTCGAGACCTCTCCTTTGGAAATTCGTAGTGGTCCGTTGCCTGGACTGACACCTCGTGGTAATTCATGTATAACTTTTTGTAAAGATTATTTAGAGTGAATCGGGCAGCACTCCAAGGTGTCTTTATTTTGGTGCAGCAGCTTTCATTGATTGAAACTTTGGTGATTCTCCCAACTGCACTCATTCTCTTGTCATTAGCAACGAATACGTTGTGTGGTTTCAAGTACTGCTCCAATTTCCAAAAATATCCGGGACCATCAACACGAGACTCAACAAACATAACGTTACCTCCACTGAAAAGGAGACCACAACAAAACACAACAGAAAAACTATGAGTTTCCTTTTCAGAATCCATATCTAAGTGTACCGCCATCTGTGAAATATCGAAGATTCAATTCATAGAAACGGTGATTCCTTAATTCCAGAATGGAAAGGTGAGCATCTGTTTTTTTTTGTTTTTTTTGAATTAATAACATGTTCAAACCTGTCCAAACATGCGCGTGCTCCCTGTTGAGGTTATAACAGCAAGCTCGCCGCACCAACCGCTGATTTACAGCAACGTTTCAGCAGTTTCACTGTTTAGGTGAGTAGCGACGTAGAAATGATGCATCGGCCTTATTTGATACACGTTAATAAAATCATACCCGAAGTAAATTTCTTTTGAAATATGCTGAAGAAATACCTTTCAATAACTACAACCTTTGTGAAACATTCACCTTACATCTACACTCGTTAATTATAGTTTTTCCAATAAAAAGTTTCTACATCTGGATAGTCAAAAAAGTTCGGCATATGTGCCTCCCGCACGGATCAATATTTCTTATACGGCTAGTAAGCATCCGTCAAAATTGCTAGAGCAACGGTTTGAAGCTGCAAAAGCAGAAATGTTAAACTGTTTCAAATAAAGAAGCTGTAACACTCCGGCGACCGCTTAATCAACCAACATGCCTTTTACCTCGAGGGTAATTCTATTCCAGTCACGCTCCCGTCAATTCGATCTAAAGCCTTGACAAACCAATCAAAGAAAGCACCAGTAACAAAACGTGCTTCTCGAAAAGAAACCTGTGTCATAAATTCACACCAGACTTCTCCATTTTGTTTTCGTCACATTTTTGCATTCGTCGCCAAGCCATTTGGGAGTATGGTAGCATATTTGATCCAAATGCATTTCATAACTCAAAATCGAACGGTGTGCATGTAAATGGAAACAGCTTTCACAGTTAAGATAAGTATGAAGCATTGTGACTAAACAAAGGCAGGCGAGCAGCCAGCATTTCCAATACGGGGAGTTAACGACCACAGAGTCTCAGCATTTAAATATTTAATGCCCCTTGTTTTCAAAGACTCATCCCAAAACCGTGCATTTGTATGGCTTTTCTTGCCTGATCAGTTGTGTTCAGATTTAAAATGGCCGATAATAACTCTACTTTCATTGAATCGATGAGTTTTAAAAGTATTGGTAGTCAAGTTCCAAGGTTCTAATTTGACTTAATGCCACCATTTTCTTGTAGAGCTCTCCCGCGCAAGTGCTTGTGAAACTCTCGTTGATGCATTGCACAATCTGCAGTATACCCATTGCAGACAATATTGCGATTGAGCAAAAAATCATCGTGGCCACCTTGCAATGGCACTTATTATATTCATACGCTCCTGATTTACACCAAGACACGTTCAATCGAGGCCGAGTAGCGATTTTGCTCTTCGACACTGACTTCCGAAGTTGGCCTTCTGCAAAAATTTCTCGCATATAAGACGTGGATCCTGTTGTCGTCCGATTATTAAGCGACTAATTGACCTATGCGTGTGATAAACGTAAACACTAGAGCCTCTTGATAATCTGTAAAGTGTTTTGGCTACCTTCGACTGATTCCGTAAAATCTTTGCAGCAGTTTCAAACCTGCTTTGTTGAAATTGCAGTCCCGTCGCCACGGGGAGGATTTGGTGGGCTTAGCCCATCCAAACAAAGCTCCAATCCCCCCAAATTGACATATGAAACAATGAATTAGTAGCATTTTTGTCAAATTTGAATCTCAAACAAGCCCTGCAGGAACGCAAAGCCCCCTATTGGCGACTTTCTGGCGACGGTTCTGTGAATTTGGTTTGATAAAACTCTTCAAATTTACTGACGTCGTTGAGATATACAATGGAATTTTAAGAAGTAAACAGTTAAAACAGCATCGCCACGCCATTATTACAAAATTTATTGCCCACGCTCAGCTGCATGTAAAGATAGCTTAGCACCACGCGTAATTAAAATTTATAGAAATCACGAGTTTCTAGAAACCACAATAACTTGTTTGCGGAATTTTAAGACCGAATGGGAACTAAATTGAGTTTAGTTTCTTTGTGGTCACATGCACTTTATCCAGAAAACAGATTGCACGATATTTGTAAGCAATGACGGTGTCAATAACCTCAGAACTAACAAAAGGAAAAGCATCTGCTCCCTACATGAAGTAACTATTCTGCTGACCCTTATTGTTGCAATTGAATTATTTGAAATTTTACTGTCTGATAGGGTGGCAATCTACATCAACTGAAAGTTAAAACAATTTGAGACTATGCACAGGTCTGACCATAACTACTTGAAAGAACTGAATTTTTACTAGCCGGCAAGGTAGTGGAAAATCAATGAAGAAAAATTCAAGGCTCCATATCATTGTGAGTGAACCTTCACTAAACAAGCTATCACAAATAAATAAAGAAAATGAATACTGTTGCAACTGATGTTACCATGGCGTTTTAAACACATATTCGAAACCAAATCGCTCAAGGTTGCCCGGTTAGCATTTTGAATGCCAAAATAAGGAAACTTTGCCCAAAACTTTACTTAAGTGATTCAGTGTAAGAAAATGTTGTTTTTTCGTGTAAGTTATAGTTTGGCATGTTTTTGGCCTTTTTATTATTGTCGTTGTCAGCAAAAACATTGCTTGGCTATTTTCTAAACATGTCTGCTTTGAGATTAAACCCATAATTTGTTTTCATCCTGTCTGGCAGATATTGAATTTTTGGCAAATTTTGTCTAGCGATTTGACCTATTTGGTCTGACCTGAGAAAACCTAATAGTTTTTTTTGTGAGACACGTGTAACAGCACTTTGTAATAGATATTATGTGGAATTTGACGCATCTAACATTTGGCCTGAAATTGTTCCTTACGTAATTGACCTCATTGATTGCATTTTCTGTTTCATGCTCTGTGGTCATATCTTGTGTTAGAGACTAAAATTCCTGTGGTATCTTTGAAACGTACTTAAATTGTTCACAATTTTACTTATAGGTTTGCTTGGAATTTACAGCATTGGAAGTGAGTAAAAGACGTAAAATTGATTTTTGGCAAACAAACTGTTGACTCAACTACATGACTTTTGTGATAATTGATTCTTGAAATGTGAATATGTGCACATCCGAATCATCGCAATGTTGTGAAAGTGGAACATGACAGGCAGATTCCTCAAAAGCTTTTAGAAAACCCAAAGCATTCAATTTGTACAGTGTGAAGCTTAATTTTTTCATAGTGATATTTGAAACTACTTAAAAATTATTTTGATTATACAGTACGTTTGCGTTTTTGTTTCAGATTTCTGTAATTGACATAGATCAAAAAATAGATTATACCTGCAGTAAAAAAGAATTTAAGGTTTTGTAAAACCTACGTTTTTCGTATAAGTTGGAATTTTGTCTTTGAAAGAAGGATTACAGATTTGCAAATCAGTTTTCGGTTGATTAATTTTAAGGCCGGCAATTCATTTTGGAAGAATTTGTATAAGCAGCCAACCAACAACAGAAGAGAGCAATAACGGATATGCAGCCCTTTTTCTGTCCCATCTGATAGCAACCTGTGACTGTACCATCCCTTTCATTGGGATTCTCACAACACTAGTAAGACAAACTACGTTGCATCACGTGCATCTCTAAGGACTAGCCACTGTACAGCAGCGGCTAAAACACCAAACTTGGTCCAATCAAGTGGGGCATGGAGAATCGGGTTACCCCGATGTTGATTGCCACCTAATGAAAGACGCAACTATCTCATTTTATTAGATTTGCATCATTACGTCATGGCACTAAGCTTCTATGTCTTTATTGATTGTACTTTAGAAACACAACAATGGCCTTCGATTTCCTGAAATTCTTGCTATATGACTTATGATTGCTAACGACTGGGCATGGTGCAAATTTCAAACTTTTTTGTTAATTTTCGTGACAGCAAGGCCGAAGCCTGAATTGTGCTTCTTGCCGGGGCGGTTAAGGTGAACGCTCTTGACCAAGGAGCGCTACGGTAATTCACTCAGTGGCCGTGGATCGTGCACCAACCTTCTAATTGAGAGGCGGACACTTTACCACTGAGCTATTGCCGCCCCCATTTCAAACTTTGAACTATTTGTTTGTTTGCTTATAAATATCCATTATTGCTGCGAAGGTATAGAATACATTTGTGCTTTTCCCGCGTTGTGTGATTAACTTGAACCACGTTTGCAGTCATTGATTTGGAATCATTGTAATGACAGTTTCTTTGATTTCCTCTATGTTTAGTGAAAATTGGGCAGATGCATCGTATTGTAAGACGAGCGAAAACGCTCACGTATCGCCGACACCTCGAGTCACTTTTCAAAAAGCTGACATCACGCGTCGCACTCTTCAGGCGGATTGCAGGCTAGGGTTAGGGTAATGGGACAACAACGTTGCGAACTGGCACTTTAGCCCTGGTCCATTAAACAACTGTCTACTACACTCCCGCCTGGTGCCCCAGTGCTCACACCCGTCTCGTTGATCCTGTCATGAACCACGTCTTGGGAAACGTGACTGGATGCCTGCGTCGTACACCAGCGGACAAACTTTACATCCTTGAAGGCAAGAAACATGCTGAGCTTCGCCGCAAATGAGCTACAGTCTTTCTACGCTCACCTGGCCACCGGGTGGGAATGCACGGCATGTCAAATCGAGAAATCCATTTGTTCCCGCCGCACAACAACCCATCAGTTCATCTGACGACAATAACACATCTGCGACGCTCTGGGCGAATCACCGATGGAATGCGAAGTGGTGGAGAGCACTGTGAGACTTCCTACTTTCATCCCAGACATCTGCACCAACACTCCTGAAATGGTCCTAGCCAGAACAGCGTGGGCCCGGCTTAACCGCCTCCGCACCGGGGTCGGACATTTCCGCTCCTGCTTCTACAAATGGAGCATGGCACCTTCTGCGGCTTGTGAGTGTGAAATAGAAGCTTGAGAGTGTGGCATAGAACAGACCGTTGACCATGTTGTCCGTGATGTTTAAATCCATCGACCCCTCTATGGAGTGGATGGCCTAGGTGCGGATTACAAGAACTGGCTAAAAAGATATACAATAAAGAAGCGAAAAAGGGAAAAAATTATGAAAAGATGTATTCCGCGAATATCTAATCAAATATGTGGAGATGAATTGTTGGCACAATGACCAAAACAAGATGAGGTAATACCTACGGAAAGTTATACAAGTGCTGTTCGAACAGATGTGAAAATTACAGTAAACCTCATTGGTCACGCCACATGTTTCTACAACGCTGTAACAAACGTTGACTGTTGAATGAAAGGTTTATGAGCAAACCTTTGTTCGAAATGAAGCAAGCATTGGCTTTTTTGGAGAAATAGAGCATCCTGTCAACAAAACCCACAGCGATATTCACAAAAGAGTAAACACAATGTAAACATCACCGACCGTAGTGGCTGGTGCTTGTTTTTTCGTCAGAGGTTAAACGCCTTAGCATCAAGTATAATTTACAGTAAAATCTATTGATAAATAACTTAGTCCTAACCGCACATTGGTCGACTTCTCGCCTCCACACACGATGTAGCAGCATAGACATACTTTATTTGGATGCTTCCAACCAAAACGAAACATTTTTCCAACTCATGCATGAAAGATTCTGCTTTTCACAACATGTTGACGTAAGGGTCGGAATTGTTTCACTCTTCAACGGGAAGGCTTTTGCGTTTTGGATCAGATCAACAAATAAGAGGGAAAATGTAATTGAAATCAACACAGTTTGGAATCACCACGACGTGTTTGAAGGAAAATTTACATCGGCAATTTCCTTGGGAAATGCAGATCTGCCAATGCAAGATGTGAATCTGTGAGCAAATCTCTAAACAACCTGAACCTGCCAAGAGGGTAGGGGTAACAAAAATACAAGCATTGCTAAATGATTTCAGAAAACGTTAGTTGGTGATTAATTTGTAACATGCAGGACGTGGTGAAATAGGAATATGTTGGTAAGCAGTGCACGGAGTTGTGTAGATACTTATTGCGAACAATATGGCCACAAATATCGAATACATCATTGTGTTCAAAATTTCAGCTCAGTCGTAAGCCATCATCAGGGATATAAATACAATAAATCAGTTAGAGTTAGAAAGAAAAAATGATACAATTTGAAGGCTTTCCTATTTTATTACGTCATAAACACCAATATGTATTAAAAAGCAGCAAAGGGGTAGACCAGCATCGGGGAACCTGCAGTATTTACTATCACGGGCCGCATCAAATGTGCATTATTGCTGGCAGCCGCAAAATCTATTAATTATATCCGAAAGTTCCAGCTTCATCTGACTATGAGGAAGAGTGACTTCTCTTGACTTACTACCTAAGTACCTGCTTATCATGGAGCTGCGTTTTGACGCGATGCGTTGTAATTGTGTAACGAAAATTCTGATGCGGACCTGTCAAGAGCGAAGATGTAACAAAAATACAAGCATTGCGAAAAGATTTCAGAAAATGTCAGACGGTGATTATTTCGTAATATACGTGATGAAAGACGAATATTTTGGCTTTCTGCTGAACAAAACAAGCTCTAATCTTATTGTTCAAGATGCAGTACATCAGACGGATAAATACCAAATCAAAGGCAGTTATAAGAAATCAACGATGGAAGCTTTTTCGTGGTCACTTGCATGGTTTCGTTGATTGTGTCAAAGCACGTTGATTGAAAAAGAATGCAGATGAGATTCTTGGTTGACACGTTGGGCTCAAACAATTGAATTTCAATATCAGATCTTCAGACTGCTTTGCGACGAGGTTGCAGCAACAAACATGGTGAAAAAGGAGCAGGCGCAATCACTGCGCGAAATCGCACGAAAAAGAGTTTCTTTTCTATGCAGCGTGTATTATCTAGTAACATTTGTATTGATTAAGGTGGAAATTCCAAAAAGTGAAAAAAAAAATTATTCTGTATTTATATTTCACTCAGCAAAGTTAACGGAAGAGCATTGCACAGAGCTGTTCGGTCCAACGTAGTTGGTTAGAGGTTTTCAACTGCTCTGAAAAATCGGAAGAAATTTTCAGAATTTGAATTTAAAAAATAGCTGAGTTACAGTTGAAACGACATTCTCTCAAAAGAAAAAGTGATGTTACCTCACTGACGCGGTGTGCTAATTTACTCTTGCAATTTTAACTGAAAGATTAATTATAGCGTAGCTACACCGGATGTTTTACATGCATCAGTCCTAGGCTTGCTGAAATTTAGCGTTCCCAGCCCACAAGAGATTTTGCGGGTAATGCTATTCCTATCGTTAATTTTGATATGATAGAAAGACATCAATGCCGTTATTTGCATGTAGTCTGCCATTAGAGAGTTAATCCGGAGACTTGTTTGTTGCAGGGGAGAATTACTGTTCAAAAAGACCTTAACGTAGGATTACCATGATTGAAAGTGTTTCTGCGGACGTAGTATGTTCTTCATCCACATCCGAAGAAAAAACTACTTACCACTACTATGAAGCTACCTTTAAAATTTTTATTGAAAACTTCGCTGCTTCCTTTTCAGTGTTCAAAGCAGCCGATGACGTCAGTAAAACAACGAAGTCACTTTTGTTTTATAAAATTGAACACAAAGTTACGCACATTAGAAAGCAGCTGCGCGGTAGCCTTTACATCACTGTACGAGGCACATTCTGTGCAGTAGAACTTCGGCAGGTTACTTTTGAAGAGAGACAAAGCTCCTGGTTTGACGCGAAGGCCGCCATTACCGCGATTTACGAAGACGACTATCTAGCATATGACGATTTGGATTTCACGCGTCTGGAGACGCCCATTCCGCCGTTCACTGCTGACGAGCACAGCCAGTTCGCAGCGATGGCGTTCACTTTGACGTACAAAGCGAACGAACACTTGAAGGGGAACGTGCCTTATCGTTTTGCGGAAATGGTTCCTGTGCACAAGATTCGGCCAACTATCGCTGGTTGGAGCATCTTCTTTAGGACCAGCCGTGAAGGAAAACGCAAGGGGAAAAGCACAATGAAGAGAGCAGTTTCAAATGTGACCGGAGTTGCTGCCAATCTAGCAATGGCGACGTCTATGAAGAAACCGTTTTGTCAAGATCATGAAGAGGACGTCGTACTTTACGGCATGGCTTCCGTCAACGGTGCTACAGCCGCTTATTTGTTGCGAGAACTGGAAACATATATGATAGTGTACCTAATGAAGAAATTCACCGATCCCGGTAAACTGCGAGAGATACGATACCTGACCACGGGCGAAATGGTCGATTATTGCGAGGAGAAGGCCATTGATCAGTATTCGAATGTTAACTGAGTTTCGCTTTATAGCCACAGCCGCAGCATGGCTTGTTAAACTTTACGAATTAAAAAGAAGTTTGTCACTGCATTCCACCTGTATGAAGTCACAGAATAACTTCGTTTTGCTATAAATGTGAGCTGAAGATATCTGTTTGATAGTGTACGAAAACTGGATGTCGTATTCATAAGAAAACAACATGACGAACAACTTGCGAGGATCGTTTCCATGTTGGCAGGAGCTTGTTTGTTTCATTTTGTGATTGAAGCACATCTATGGTACCGAAGAACTGCATCGTTTTCGCTTACTTTTTCTTTGCCATGTTGTTGAACCGAAACTGCAAACTAATCGCTTATTCAAAAACCAAGTTGCGTACGTAGCACAGTTATACTTATGGTTAGCAGGAATTAAGCTCGTTGAGTTTCGAAGGAAGGTGGGCCACTTAAGATGTGCAGTAAAGGCAAAATTGTGAAACGCTTTACTTGCCAAAAAATAAGTATTGACATCTGCATGTCGAATTTGATGCTTACGCTGAGTCCACATGGAAGATTGTGGTTACGGATAGTATGTCAATGACGAATTGGAGCATTCTTTTTATCTAGATTTAACCTTGACTTTTTCATTTCTCCAAAACCAACGAGTGCACGTAACATCGCTGAGTGGGTATTACGATTCATTTGCTTAATTTCGCTCTGCTTGTCCAAATCTTAAAATCCAGCATAGTTGTGTGGTAATAAATGGATGATCGAAGTCAAACAAATACGAAGTTTCCTAAAAGCACAAGTCGCCTGTACTAGGTTTATCCAACAAATTTGAATAAAACCAAGCTGGAACATTGAGGGGATGGAAGATCTATGTTTGTGGCGACCTTTTACCACTATCAATTTGTTATCGACTATAACTGGGTGATGCGCGTGTGACGTATTTGGGTAACTTTTGCGCTTTCGAAAAGCACGGTCTACTAGCTCAGTTACATAGATCCTGTTTTTTCTGTGACTTAAAATTTTTTTCAGGGTGACGTTTCACGGCATGTAACACTGAATTAACTCGAATATCTACCCTGCTGTATTTGATACTTGCATTGCTGTCACACGCACTAAAAGAAAATACTTGAAAAATAATTTAATACAAAAACAAATTATTCGCCTAAACGCGGTTCATTATTTCCAATTACCTTTTCACGTTGGATGTCTCGAGATTTTGTGCGACACATGACATTTTGTGTGTGATGCATTAGAACAGTGGTTCCTAACCTGGGGGTAATTACCCGCAAAGCCGCTAAGGTGCAATCTGCCATTTTTTAGGCGCAAATGACATATACCAATTTTTTGTGGTTACGTTGCACTGAACTATTTTCCACTTTGTGGAATGTAGAGTTTCGTATGCGTTCACAGATTGTTTCTTTACACTTGAACACACTGCCTTCCGTGAGGCTATAGTGCCGGAGTAGCTGATGAACTGCAGATCTTAGTCCAGTGACTTGTATTAGCATAGATCGTATTGTGACTCACAACTCACAATTTGTGAGTTAAAAAATATTGCATGAAGTTGTTTGCCAGCATTGCGCTGAGGACAGTAGGCCCGCAGCAGTTACAACATTATGATGTAACAACCCATTGTTGCGAAACATTAGCTCAGGTTCTTGCTATGTGGTGGACCACTGACCATTTTCCAATGCAACCGTCGTACGTGGTGAGGAATAATTCAGCCTAGCAGCCCTTCTGAATGGATGAGATAGCGCTAAACGCACAGCAAGTCACAACTGGACTGAAACGTGTTTTTTATCATCTCAAATCTGTTGACTGCGGAAGATCAAATCTGTAGAAAAGTTCTGGTTGCCAATGAAAAAAATGAATAGCTTGATTTTGCTGCTTGTTAGACTTGTCTTCAGGCGTTATAAGTAGGGCAAGTTTTTGCAACATTTTTATGGCTTCCTAAATACGTACTCAAAATTTATGTAGTACGATATTTTAAGCTGGTTCCAGGAATTTTATATGGCGACTTTTTTCCTTTTCACACGCAACTTTTCCTGCAACTTCCACCAAGTATTTTGCAAAGTGTAGAAGTTTGATTTAAAAAGCATGCTTTAGAACTATTTCAGTATAGTTCTGTTCTCTTTGATAGCAGAATCGAACTCACTAGTGACCTAAAAGCAATTGTAGAAATGACCCGGTCAAACATCAGTCCACAACTGCACGCCAAATTGCTACGAAACTTCATGCACTGTGGAGCTTGCAAAACAACTTCATGCACAAATTTTTTAGCAAATTGCCTAGCAACTTCATGCACAAGTTTTAGCATGCTAGGCAAAATGTTGGCAAAAGATTACCATTTCTCCCTTGGTAATGTTTGGAAATATTTAACTATTTAACATTATATGTAAATAAATCGCTTGAGTAAATCACTTTCGTTTAAAATGTTTGCGCACAAGTACAACTTTTTACTGCAAATTTTGTCAAAATTAAAGCATACTTGTCACGATTTTATTGCAACAAAAACTTGCCGTAGTTATGAGTTTTTAGTAGTTTTCGGACAGCTGCTGGTTTTAGAGCGAAAAAGTGCGTTACGGTGCAGGGCGGGAGCGGGCAAGATTTCTCAAATTCCTGCAGGTGCCAGGCGGAGCGGGTTTAAATTTTGCGGGTGTGGGGCGGGAGCGGACAAACAATTTCAACCCGCGCAGGACTCTAGTGTACACCGCAGGTGACTGCAGCAGGTCGATAAGTTCAAGTACCTTGGTGTGTTATTCACGAGTGACGGAAGATGGAACAAGGAAATGTATACACTGACTAACAGAGCAAACGTAATTCTGCGCGAGCACTATTGCTCTGTGGTCAAAAAACAGGAGCTTTCAATCACCGCAAAACTGTCAGTTTTCAAATTCGTCTTTGTTTTCGATCCTGAAAAAGCGGGGCCCTAGGCAATAGCACAGTTCGCCTCCCCTGATATCCACCCCTGCTCAAAAGTACATACAACAAGAAGAACTGCCTTCATTGTATAACATTTTGAGCTGATTAAAGTTCAAGGGAACGTCATAAAACATATTTTTCGATTGGTTCGCCACGTCACGCAGCACTTAGTGCAGCGTGGTCCAACTACAGGCCCGCGGGCCACGTATGGCCCGCGGACAGAGTTTTTAAGGCCCACTAGCTTTCTCAGTATTAATTTTTGTGTGTATGTTACAGTAAGCAATTTATTTAGAACAACCATCTGTTATTAATAATGTGCAATATTAATAACGTTAGTCTAGGCAGGGGTCGGCAACGTTTAATACAAAAGAGCTATTCTGCTTCATATTCCAGCAGTTATGACCGCTGAGTAGCCACAAAACGTTAATGGCATTTTATTTTTCATGGGTCTTCACAGGGGCGCAGGTGTAACTAACTTAATTGTAATAATAATAATCAGATGTAATTCCAATTTTTTCATATCCAGAGAGAGCCACTTTAGAGAAATCAAAGAGCTGCAGGTTGTCCACTTCTGGACTAGAGTGTAGAGAACTTTTAGCATTTAGCCAACAAAGACAGGTTTCCCAAACTGAAAGATTTCCCACTAAAAATGCGCTTGACATTTGGAAGCACATACGTGTGTGAGGGTACATTTTCTACCATGAAGCAAGTCAAATCTAAAAACGGCAGAAATCGAAAGGCAGGCGATATACCAGGCCATGGTCTCCGACTTGCTACCACTAACATATGGTGTTGTTAAAGGAATGATAATGTCAGAGGAGGCTCAACCAAAGGTATCGCACTGATGAAAATTTGTGAATTGTCTGTTGCTATTGTGTAAGTATTTCAATAACACATTCACTCATTTTCCTGGTTTCATACATCATTTTCTTGAAAGTGGCCCGCTAGTTGTCACGTTTTTGTAAAATGGCGCGAAGGTCAAAAGTAGTTGGACCACGCTGACTTAGTGCATCAGACCAACAATGAAATAGCAGCAATTGAGATACTTCCATATGCACAAAAAAGAAATGGCAATACATTATATATCGACTTAAACAACAAGTATAATCAAATAATTTGCACAAGTTGTATAAATAAAGTTATAAAAACAAAAACCTTGTGCATAATTGCCCGTTTCAATGTTGCACTTTGAGGATCATGGGCCCCCTAGACTCTTAAAGGCCCCCGTGCGGTGCACCGGCTGCACTCCCATCTTGTGAGACCTGCAATGTACGAGCAGTAGAGTTCATAAGTGTGCGCCATTCCAGGCGCACACCTTCAGAACTGGAAAGCACATAATTATCTTTCTAGCTCTTTTTGCGATTTCCCTTGAGCGCACAATCTGGAAAATGTCAGGTTATGTTTAGTTTCCTAGCGTGTGCGCCGCACACCCAGTAAACCCGGAGTATACGCCCCTGCTTCGGGTAGTGCCTCGGTTTCAAGAGCTTTCTGATCACGTGTTTCTGCAACAACAACATTCATACGATATTTGCACATCAAGAGGATTTTTACCTGCCTAATTGATTGCCTTAAGAAACCAATTGCAAACTAAAACCTGGTTTATGTTTCCGTCAAAGCTTTGTCAGTGACATGCAGAATCGGCATTTTAAGGGATAAAATTATTTACAATTGTGCAACACGAATCACAAATGAAAGAATTTCATTGTGACGACTAGTTTGCAGTTAGGAAAAATCCACTCCGGGAAAAGACAAAGGTTTTGAAAATTCAAATCGGTTGATTTCCTCAAGAAAAAAGTTACCCCTTAATACGATTATACAGTGAGGGATTTTTTGCTAAATGAGTTTGCTACAGTCATTGATTTTTACAATTCGCCAAAGTCGATCGTAAAACCACATAAATGATTTTTTTACTGTTGAGGTGTTACTTCAAAAGCATTTCAAAATTCGTTTAAAACAAGAAGCTACTGAAGGATGCAGTTATTCTTATTATGTCCACGAAACGTTATCTGCTTGATCAATGAAAAGTTAGCAGTCTTTGTGATAACGTTTGAACGCATAAGCACTGACAATTTTATGGTCTACGATCTTTCGGCCCAAGTGATTAAAATCAATGAGAATTAAGTTGTATACCTTCAGAATGTTTTTACGTAACCCATATTCTGCAGGTAATAATTTTTTTCAATAAGTTTATTGTGCTTTCTGACATGCTATGCCAAGCTGACCTAATAAGCTGTGATGCACAACCACATGTTATATTTATGTCTTGATTTTCTTGGGCCAGGATGATCAAGTTACTGATTTCTGTTAAATTATGTTGTTTTACAAGCAACAACATGAATTAAAACCTACTAAGTGTATTGACGGTTGTCCGCCTTTGTTCATCAAAGAAAAATTCGCAAAATGGGAGTTTTTCTGTAGTTTTAGTGAAAATCGAGGATGTTGTTGTTATTGAACGGTATACATATTGCAGGAGATGAGTTGCTGCTGCGATTGTAGCGAAAAAGAGGAAGTGTTCATTCAAAACGCGTTGCATTACATTACAAGCTGTGTTCTTGGAAGCAATGTAGCTCAAAAAGTATGATTGTGCTTTTGCGCCATGGCTTGTACACCGGCATGCGAAAACCTTTGCTAAAGATTCAAACGCATATAACATTTTATGTTCCTGAATGCGCAACGAACGTTTACCCCAATGGTCTTCATACCCAAACACACTGGCCTTGGAAATGTAAGGTCAATCGAGCAAGAATTATCAGAGTACGGTAGTTTAGGATTGAGCAACAACAATTCATGCCCAAATGTGGATTCATTCTCATAGGCATAAGAATAGCAATGATTCGTACGGCACGGTTTATCACTGCACAATTCCCCTGCATGGCTAAAGACTCGTTCCGACGGAGCCGATGCCGCTGTCATACACAGGAGTTCTCTAGCAGCAGCCTTCAGGTAAGGGAATCGATGTTCGTTTAACCAATACCATAAAAAAGGGTGTGCAATCCGTGGGCCAAAAGTGGCCCGGGACCTGAAATTTTGCGGCCCGCGGAAAGGTTCAGAATCAAGATTTCAAAGCAAGCTTTACGGTTTGTAAAGGGTATTGCGAATCTGCCGTAGGTGATCAGCGAGTGTCTAACCCACAGAGCTTGAAACATGCAGGCAGTAGCGGATTAGGGGGGGGGCTGACTGGGTTACAGCCAGGGGCCCCCAACTCTTAGAGAGGCCCTAATCCCTAAGTCGGTAAAAAGTGCAATGTCTTTGTTAGAAAAGGCCCCTTTCTAAATTTCAGCCAAGGTCTCATAAACTTTAATCAGCCCCTGCATGTAGGTGTAGCCCGTGGGCAAATCTGGTAATGTGTATTTGACCCAGCAATGCTTCATGTTTGCACACCCCTGCCCTAAAACATCACAGCTGACTGACAGCCGTAAGTACCAGATGACTACTGTGACTTCTGCATGAATGGATAGGCAATGTAACGTAATAATACTCACTGACAATGCCACATAGTTCGTATTGCAAATTCGAATGAGAAAAGAGAAAAGAAACTAATCAAATTTTTACTGTTTTTGATTTTCAAGTAATAGTGGCGTAGCACTTGTGACCATTTTGTTGCACTTTCCTTGAGCGAGGGTGCATTCTCGTTTCATCTTTAAAACACTGTTGGACAAATAAGGATTTTTAGCAAAACCGGAGACTAGATTAGAACTAAAATGAGAGCACTTAAGCTTTTAGCAAATTAAATTAGAATTACCATCATTTCGCTCTAATTCATTGAATGAGAAAACTAGAATTATTTAGTTGTCCAAGTCTGGACTGAAGAGCTTGGTGAGGTTCGATGCTCTTCTGTAAGATTTAATAAATTGCGTTGCGTTTGCCCGATGTAGTAGGCACCGCATGAGCATTTAAGCCTTTAAACAACGTTATAGCGGTTGAGTAAAGCTTGCCGGTGCTTAACCGAGAACCAGCTTTGAAGCTTTCGGATATTTTGAAAACAACGCAGCTTATATCTTCACAAATATCCAGAGATTCAAAACTGAGCTTTTCTGCAGTGGAAACAGTAGTAGTAGTAGTAGGACTCCATCGGTCATTGGTTGACCATGGGTAAGGGCATCCTAGTCCCGGCTGTTAGTTCGGCTGAGGCAGCGTTTCTTGTGGCTGTAGAGACCGATGCGGGAGTGGCAATCTCTGTCGCATTCGTCACATCTGTGAATGGTCTCCAATCTGTTGGAGTTGTTGCGCTCCTTTCTGCGTGCGCGTTTGCCTGTCGCTTCGATCATCAGCTTCGTTTCTCCTGACTTGAGGTGTTTGTTCAAGGTATTTCTCCATCTTGATCGGTCAACTG
>Ga0210059_1002799_pt1 | contig 27566 bp, 18 predicted proteins | sample Ectturendosymbi2_FD_188042 | JGI IMG/M metagenome (GOLD analysis project Ga0210059, IMG submission 188042) | Ecteinascidia turbinata endosymbiont from Florida, USA - Sample 2 (SPAdes) (version 2) | ecosystem: Host-associated > Tunicates > Ascidians > Unclassified | place: Key West, Florida... | reverse complement strand
TTGGGTTTAGGTTTTGGGTTTAGGTTTTGGGTTTAGGTTTTGGGTTTAGGTTTTGGGTTTAGGTTTTGGGTTTAGGTTTTGCGTTTAGGTTTTGGGTTTTGGGTTTAGGTTTGGGTTTAGGTTTTGGGTTTAGGTTTTGCGTTTAGTTTTAGGCTTAGGGTTTTAGGTCATGTAACAAGCACCTTACGTTAATCCAGGTGTATCGTTCTTGTCACTTGACCAATCCAAGCAATCGGATTCTCCTAATGGCAAAATAACTCCAGCAGTGTTTTTCTCTCTGATGCCTAATAGACACTTCCTTGTTACAATTTGGAAATGCCAAAAGACTGTGTCTATTTTGCCTCATGAGGCAAAAGCATTGCTGGACTGTTTTGCCTGCAACCAATCATATTTGTCTAAAAGCAAAATAGCTTCAGTAGTTCTTTTGACTCATGAGGCAAAATAAAAATACACGACTTTACATTGGCTGATCAGGACAGGGTCGGACTGATGATTTTCAAAAATTTTGCAGATCAGGACTGGATCGGATTAAATTTTATTGGATCAGGACTGGACTCGGACTGAAAAATATCACAGTCCACTCATCTCTGCTAGGTAATGTTTGGAAATATTTCGCATTATATGTAAATAAATCGCTTGAGTAAATCACTTTCGGTTAAAATGCATGTGCACAAATACAACTTTTTACTGCAAATTTTGTCAAAATTTAATGCATACTTCTCATGACTTTATTGCAACAAAAACTTGCCCTAGTTGTGAGTTCTTAGTAGTTTTCGGACAGCTGCCGGTTTAAGACCGAAAAAGAGCTGTGCGGGTTGAGATGGTCTGCGGGGCGGGTGCGAGTTGGAAGTGTGCGGGGTGGGAGTGGGCAAGATTTCTCAAATTCCTGCGGGTGTGGGGCGGGTTTAAATTGTGCGGGGTGGGAGCGGACAAAAAATTTCAACCCATGCAGGACTCTAAGACCCACTGCACAACTGCAGACAAGCTACTGATTCCCAGCTTCTCACTACCTAGAAGAGTCCTGATGAGCAAGAAGCCAGAGGTGGCGATGGACTCGGAGTCGACTCCGGCAGGATTCTGCGTTTTAGTTTCGGACACGGTTCAGGACCCGGAGTCAAAATTTGTGAATAAACGGACCCAGATCCGGAGCCACTTCTCAGTTTCAGCAGTAGCATAAATCTGCATGGTCATTTTTCACGTAAAAGCATGGGTAAATTTCGTTTGGATCGATGGAAGCCCGAGTTTGAACAGAAGTCGGATTCTCAAATTTGAGAAATTTCCGGACCCAAACATGGATCCGGATTCAAAAATTTTGGAACATGAGCGGAGTTAGAGTCTGAAAAAGTGACTCCGGCCACCTCTGCAGGAAGCACGGCCTTGCCACATTTGTTCACGAGCGGTTAGAATGGTCACTGGTCAATCAGTCTCCAGAGCAATCAGAGACTGAGCGGTTGAGCGAAGACGTCGAGGACACAAGACCATCAACGTCTACAAACCTCCACGCTCGCGACTCACATCTACGGCCATCCCGACGTTCGCACAACCCAGTTAGTATGTTGGCGACTTCAACTGCCAACATGTCAACTGAGGCTACAGCAAACATTCCCTGACGGTAAGAGCTTGGACGCCTGGACAACAGCCAACAACCTTGGACTGCTGTATCCTGTATGACTCAAAAGAAGCAGTCAGTTCCTCCTCTCTGTAATGTGTAAAGTATCTTGCTTTCAAAGAGGCTCAACAGCAACTGTAATGTGTAAGTAGGCTACTTTGCTTTCAAAGGGCCCCCAACAGCAGTTGTAATGTGTAAATACCTTGCTTTGAAAGGGGGCCAAACCAAAGTAACTGTAATGCATAAGCACTTTTCTTTCAAAGGCCCCCCTGACTTCACTGATTTCTAGTGCTTCATATTTGGGGGGGTCGAAGCTTTCTCTGGGGGGATAAGTGGTGACGGGACTGAATTTTGCACCCCCTATGACAGCGTGGATCCCCAAATTGGAAGGTATGGAGAGCGGCTGATACGGCTCTGCACACATCACTGGTTGCTCGGATCCTGCGTGAAATTTAGTCAGACCGGCGAGACCACGGTAGTTGAAGAATTCATTTCGAAACTACAAGAAACAGTCGCAGAAGTCGGAAGATTGATCTTTCGTGCATTTCAGTGTGAGATGGAGCTGGATTATGTTACTGTCAGCAGATTGCTGCTTGTCTCAGTAGCAAAAGGTTTATGAAAACATTAAGAATTGGTTTCAGTTAATTTATCTGAATTTTCCCTGTCTGCAATATTGCGTTCTGCTGCCCCACATACGATTTCGAAACATCTTACATAAGTGATTCGTGACTACAGCTTTAACTCTACCCATACGTCCTGCAACCTCACAGAATTTTGTACGGATTTTCTGTAATGATTCAGAAGCAATTCTTTTGCGTATTTCAGATCTTTGCCCTAGAGGTCAAACATTTCTTTCAGAAAAACGCTTGATAGAATTCACAAATCATATTCATTTAGCGAAAATGATGTAAAACGTGAAATAACTTTGGCAAATAATTTGCTTCGGAAGGAGTCGAAACCCATATCGCTCGAATATTTTTTTTTATTTATAGCTAGTAAAGCTGCGTTTGATTGCTACTGGTAGCTGTAACTCTTCCCGTCACTGGCGCTTCATCCGAGAGAAGTTTAAAAATGAAATTAATGAAAACATTTCCCAGAAATTCCATGACCAATGAAAGATTGGCTAACACTGATCTGCTTTAAATTGAAAGGTACTAGCTGAAAAACAGCTTTAGATGAGTTTGTATATGAATTTGGCAGACGACATGATAATCGAAGAATTAGGTTACATCGAGGTGATGATGACATGAAATTCTAACGTAGACTGTGGAGGAATCTATGTGAGAATTATATTGCGCATTGTCTATTTGTCTGAATAGCCGTCACCCTATACACGCTGCACACTCGTAATAGCAGTTGCATAACATTGTTATGGTTACACCAAACTACAAAATATCCATAAGTCACCACAAAAACGGATTAGTCAGTGGTCACCAATCCGCTGGAAGGTGGTTTACTTTTTATGAGCTTTGCAGTAAGAATATTTTGATGAAGTTAGTTGGCTATCGACAGCCTACTTGTTTCTGTGTCAAGATGGAATCCGTGGTTGGAACCATTTCGCTTTCATGTGAATTGTATTCACTTTCGTGGAGCTGTTTTTGCTCATGTGGGGCCGGCACAATTGTGTATGGAAAATGGTGGGCACCTACCCTCTCAGAATGACCCTTCCAAGAAAAGCCTGGGTCCGGCATAACCGCCATCGCAGCGCTGTCGGACGTTTCCGCTCCCGCTTGTACAGATGGGGAATGGCCTTCTCTGCTGCCTGTGAGTGTGGCGCAGAAGAACAAACCGTCGACCATGTTGTCCTTGAATGTCCAACCCATCGAACTTCTCATGGAGTGCAAGGCCTGACGGTTCTGGACGAAAAGACAATCGAATGGCTGCACGACACTTGCCCGAGATCTGGTGCGGCTTAGCAGTGGTTGGAAGAACTGGCTCAAAAGAAAAAGTGCCTCGACTTGAATCAAATCGCGTAAGTAATTTCTTTGTATCTGACTTGAGTGATGGTTAGTGAAATCGGTGCAATAACAAAAAATGCATGTCTTTTTTGGTGTGTAAACATGACTCGACTCACAAAATTTTGCCTATGGCTAACTCAAGATACATAATGATAATCTGGAAGCATTTCGTGAGTAGAAAAAGTGAAGAAGTAGTATAATTTTATTTAGCTCAAAATGACGTAAGTTGATAAACCATCGACTCGAAGAATGTTATGGCTCGACTTCCGCTGGAGTGGAATCTGCGACTATAGTTGACCAGAGACGATTATAACTAGGGCAACCAATTTTTTTACCTAAAAACTTAAAATTTTGACTTAATAATTTAGAAATTTTGACTTTATTTTGACCTATCAATTTTCTGCGTTTGCAACTGCAAAATAATTCTGCCTTAGGTGTTGAGGTTAACCCAGAAGCATATTCATGCACTCTATGCTTCGAAATTTTGAAACATTTGGTTGTTTAACTTTGGGGATGATATATTGATAAGTACATAAATAACTACAGTAGAGTCAAACCTGAGAACATCATAAAGTTGAAACGTTATATGTATAATGGATTGAGCATTTACCAAACCAAGTACTGTAAGACCACATTTCTTGCCCTACCATGCCATGCTGCATGCTATTCATTCGTCCAGTAGTGGGCAAAACAGCATTATTATGCCAGAAGTCGCAACAAATGCATTATTATTACAGAATTGCAACTAAGCTTGCAAAAGCATATCAATATATGTTGTTGTAGTTTCAATGAAGTGTCGATGAAGAGAAAAAACTGTGCTGCAAGATAATTTTGACCTAATGAAAAAATTTGACCTAATGATAAATTTTGACTTTTTTTTGACCTAATAACTTGGGATTCCCTCATGGTATGAGCGTGAAATTTGATTTGTGGACGTTTCATGAAGTTTCAAAACGGCAGAAAAATTTTGACTTTATTGACTTTTGGTTGCCCTAATTATAACCTTCGCCGGCAAAAGCCACGATCGTGGCCTTTGAAGTTATGATCGGCCATAACTCGCGAGCGAAAGTGCACTACAGTGTCATTGAAGACATCCTCGGATTCGGAAGACAGCAAAGCATTTTTGAGGTACGGTGCGCGCACTATAACGTCATTGTGACGTCTTTTGAGGGAAAACTCGTTTTTCGCGTTGCCAAAAAATTCGTGGTTTTTATTCAAAAAGCAGTGGAGCAGAAACGAAACACTTTCGAAATAAGGTTTCTGTATAAAAAATGTCAGTCATGACCGTAACTTTACGAAATTAATTGCAAGGTATGCACTTCCTATTTTGGCGGATAAAACGGTACAAAACCCAAACTATTTGGGTTGTTTTTACCCTCTTTGGGTCTTGGAAGGGTAAATTGTGCCCAGTCAACACACACGAAACGTATGAAAATTGCAGAACATGTTTCCCTTTGTGTCTTACAACATCCCACCAAATTTCACGTGAAAATGCAGTATTGAGAGGAAAAACGTTATGGAAGATTTTGCCCATAATTAATTATCTAATCCCCAAGGGGATTAGCTAATTAATTTGTTGTTTTTAGGCCATAACTTTCAACCACTAACGCTAGAAGGCCAATCAAGGGCTCCAAATATGCGGATTTTCGCCTAGTTTATGTTAAAAGGAAAAGAGTAATTACTCCTTGTATGTTTTTCTCAAGCTCCGATGACGCCATCCGAAAATGACATCACCCGATCACACAATTTTAATAAAGAAATTTTTCCCCACAAAACAGCCATTGCTCACTTTGGTTGGAATTTATTCTTAGTTGGGGTTTTCCGACGTAGTTGAAGCCAAAAAAACGTTTCGAAAAAGCTAACAGGGAAGCGTGACAAAAATTTGTGCGTGACAAACTGACACGATTTGACCTTGGATTCGAAAAGTTCATTGCTCGGCAATTTGTAGTTGGACAACATCACTGCGTGAAGGTACAGGAAATGACGTAAAAAGCTGCATAAATTCCTGTTGTGCTTGCCCATTTGCCTAAGATCAGTAACAAATAAAATTTGAGTCAAAGTGACGGACTTAATTGCACATATCCGAAACAGTGTTTGAAGAGCTGTTGTTGTTTTTCAAGAAGTGTAAGTGAGCTTGCTAGCGTTGAACATCGAAAAAGTAAAAGCAAGACATTAATTAAAAAACTTATTACCTTTTTCGATTCTGTATAACGTTGGTCGAATGCAGGTGCTTGCTTGTTTAAGTGTTTGTTCCTTTGCAGTATTCACTGCTCATCTAATAGCCTATCTACCCTGTGATGTGTTCTGACCAAACGTGTTTTGGACCGTTGTGTCCTTTAACTAACCTCTGTGATATGCAACAAGTGTCTGGAAAAAAACATGTAGGCCTAAGTGAAATTAAAAAAAATAAGACATATTAATATAAAATAAAATAAAACAATTGAAAATAAAGCATATGCTTTAAAAACATATTGGGTTAGTAGCCCTTTTTACAGAAGTTCACTACAATTTGCAGCCATTATACTAACTAGAAGTTGGTGTTCCAAACTGGAAAACGAGGTTAAGAAATCTTCAAATTACTGTTTCGTTTTAGCTTGAGACTGAACAAAGTCTGTAAATTTGTCAAATGTCCAACAAGTTTTTCTCTAAAGTTTATAAAAATACCATCGCTTTTTAAAAGCGGAAATTTTGGCATCAATTTAAAAGTTATATGTTGCATTCATGGCTTCACCACAAACGAAGCACGACCCTTCTTGACAACTTTAAGTGCCGTCGCCATTTGGCTTGTTGAGGTAGTTAGTTGATTTCGTAATCGCTCTTGCAAAAGCGCTTTGGACAGCGATGTAGGAAGCCTATGTACAAATCTTGAAATTCTACACAACAAATAATTTTTCTGTTGCTTGCATCCGCCAACCGATTTGACAAATAGGTAGCTTTCCTGGCAGTGATGAAGCATCGAGGCTTAATCTCGATCTCTAGAGACTAGTTTTCGTGAATCTCAGTCGCAATTTACCTATACATTTACTGCCAATTGCAGCCTTTGTAAAACGTAACCAACACTGGCTATGGACCGTTCAATGAATCTCTTCAGGCGAGTTCTCGGAGTGAGATTTGTTTATTTTATTGTATTCTATTTCTGTGGATATTACGCCTATCATATGCTGACAAAGTAGTGTAAAGCGCTGTCCTTCTTGGTGGCATTGACGTAACATTCCAAAAATTCATATCATGACACAAGGCAATCAATATGCACACAACAGGCTATACAACTGAAAAAAAGCACTGAAATGGACTCCGTAACCAAGTGGTCAAATCTGTGCAAATAATATCCATCAACTGTAATTTCAGCTCCAGACTGAGTTTTCAGAATCGTTTTCAGTCTCATCACCAAGGTACTTTAGCGCTGAGTTTTCAGGGTTAGATCCATACAAATGCAAGTGGGTCCTAATTCACGTGCAACGGTAGCAAAAAATAGGTTACGGGTAAACGTTTGCGACTTTCTAAACAACCATATCAAATATTCAGTAAACAAAAGCGAGCTAAACGTATTATTTTGCTTGTTTTTGTTTTCACGACAAAATCTTTTTTCGCCAAGCTTTTCCACTGAATCGTTGAACAGGGTGCATCTTGTTTCGACTCACAAAATCAGTGGTAATTATTTTTAAGGGTTTAAGTTTCTTCTTGCACAGTTAGTGCGGTGCGACAAAAAAGTGTGTTTAGCGCCTTGGAGCCCCATATCTTTATTTCTTGGTTTATCACTTGCTGCGAGATATAAAACGTTAAAAGCGAATGATAGGTCGGACCAAGCTTTTCTGGCTTTCTTTCTGAGGGGATTTTTCCCGTTTTACCCATAGAAAGTGTAGGCAAAATGTAGAGGATTTCAAATAGACGAACACTGGCATATAACCCGAAGACGTACCTGAAGGGCATTAAAATGTCCATGGTTACGCAACAGAGATGAAACAACTGAAGAAGTTTCACAGTAAAAAAGTACGACTGGTTAAATGACTGTTGTTGACGCTCTCGCGGATGACGACAAAGATGTCCCAGGCCGTCGCCGGTCGCAAACCTTCGCGTAGGACGAACACCACGGCGCCAATCTTTGTCGCCAATCGGCAAACGAACCGATTATGCACAGGACGTTGCAGAGCAAGTTTGCATCGTAGAGCAAATTGATCACGATGAATGGTGTTGTCAATGGCAACCCAATGGCCAAAGAGAAGGCCAAAGTGTCGGACACCACGCACAGTATTGTTGTAATAATGGACCGTTTGACCAAGGCAACCATGATTTTGTCGGAGGTTCTGCGAAACAAAATTTTTTGTAATAACATATAATTTCATCGCATTTCAATCTTGTTACCTTACTAGTGACTAGGGTTGTCTGTAAAGGATGTGTCTCCGGTTTGTTGAAACTCGTTTACCCTCGCTAACCTTCATCACTCTTTTCGACAATTTTGATGAACCAATTAAAGATTTGAAACTGTAAGACATTTTTGGCCATCCCATACTTTTGGCATATCATACGGTTGGCTGAGAATCCAAAGCAAGAGTATAACGAGAGTTTTTCAATTGGCTTCATCCGCCATTCAACGAAGAGTTTCGTAGACCATTCGGCAACAAGACGGTTCAGTCGCTTGGCAATTTGGCAGCACGGCAACAACAGAGACGTAAATATAAGAAAGCGGTGACACATTCATGATGTAACTGATCTCCTTTCAAAAGACCATGGCGCCCCCTTAAGCCAAGACGTTTTAGAGCAATTGCATTATTTTTAAAATCAATGATGTTTTTGCTCTTGTTTTTTCTTTTCAACGAAAAATGCGAAAAACGCAAGTGCTGTTTTTCCTTTTGTTGACTCCCCTCCAAATGCCAGGTCTTGATTTGCTACTGGAGGAGGAGTCTATAGACAGCAAGACTGAATGGCAGAAGTGGACTAGGGCTAGATCAGACCCTTAGCCAGCTTTTTAGCATAGATTTTGATTTAGACCGGTGAAAAAAGCTGAAGAGTTGTAAGAGAGCTTAAAACACTTTTGAACCTTATGTGCTACTGTAACTTTAAAACAGGAAAATTGGACTTCAGTTTGGGAATTAAGCCACCTCAAGCCCCAAAGCCATTAATCTAAATGAGATAAGCCTATTTGGGCCCGTCATGTTGCACTCACTTGGCATTGACTCTAACTCACCACTCGGTCATGGCGTTAATTAACTCGGAATTTTTGTGTCGGGGATGCTTTTGGTCTTGGCATAGTCACTTTGTCGCGTAATTCTCATGCAATTGTTGCATTGCGCTATTGGGTTTTAAATGTTTCAAATGATTGAAAAAAACGAGCATTCCGGTTCTAATGAACATGTTTTTCTTCGAAATTAACTCATTTGAAACAAACAACCTTGAACCATTAGATCATAGATTTTACAGCGCCAGGTCTTGCTGAGGTATAACCAATATTAGGCAATAGGAGAACTATTAATCAGCACCGAGTAACGAAATCCAAATTGAGGATTTTCTTACGTCTCTGATGATTTCTTAAACATCGCATGCCGGTTCAGTGGCCTCATAAATAATACGAAGAGCGTTAGTTGCATTGCCACAGAGCCGGCGTACAAAACAATCAGAGCTATTCTTGGCTGCGTAGTCTCCTCGCTGTTGGCTGCTGTTTGGTTTGTTTCCACTTTTTCTATGCAGCCGATGGGACTTGTTTCAAACTTCCAGAGTACTGCTGTCAGGATCATGCCTGCGTGAAAACGTATTTTTGATCACTTTGAAAATTGGTGTGGCACCTGCAAACAAATACACGTATATTGCTGATTTAAGCCAAGTCAAACCAGTATTAATTTTTGCAACTATACTACCTTAACGGTTAAAGTGAAGTTTTAAATCATAACAATCAAACTTTTGGGGAAAAATCCATCAACCGCTTAAAGTTCTCAATCAGTGATGAGACAGCGGCAGTAAAAATCGCTTTTGTCTGTTGAAATAAAAAATGGGTGTAAAGTACTATTCCAGTTCCACACGTAACACGAAGCAACATTGATCTGAGTCCAGCGCAGTCCATCCACTAGAATCAACTTCGATTCCAACCTCTTAAAAAGGTCGTCGCTGACCACAGCAATATTTGTGACTAAATAAACAGACGAGTAGGGAAGCAATAAACTCTTTCGGTTGTTGGCAGTGATATAATACCGTCTGTTTCAAGGTTTTCTTCAGCAATAATCTATTAATAGGCTAGTCTGAATGGAGAAGCAGATACAGATCAGAGACAGAAGAATCAGAGACAAATCAGAGACAGAACTTGTCAGAGCTAAAATTCCTTCGATGTCTGTCTTTCGAGAAATTATTCACCAGGCTAACCTTTCACCAATAGGACTCTTAGCAAGGTTTTAAGCTCCTTAAGTAGGCTGAAAAAATCAAATCAGATCATGTGTAATCTATTCAACCGTACACGGTTATTGTGCTTGTTTTTTGCATTTTCGTATGGAGGGCTTATCCACTCAAGATACCCGTTATATCCGCGGGCCTGGTTCGCGAGATTACATTTCTGAACAGTCAAGACCTAACAAATCTGACTTGTTCATGCATTTGGTCAAACAAAGTAGAAAATCGTTACGAATTCGAGATCCGCAAGGCAAACCTGCAACCATCATGACCAAAAACACAGGTAGAATTACGGCGCTCAAGATTCTCGTGAATCGGCTGTGTAGTTGGGCCAGAGTCGGGCTAATGTAGCATGCTCTTTGCCTCTTCCACAGAAAGGAGTACAGGCATGCGAGTCCAGCAGCGTAAAAAACGAAGGAGAAGCACTGAAAGGCAAAGTGCGTTGCAGATGAAACCCATCGGCTTGTTGAAATTGAGCTCTTTGGACAAAGCAAAAAAAGCAAAAACATTTTCTGCTGTTCAATATACAAACAAAAAACATGGCTTAGTTACTATGATACCTTTGTACAGATCCAGAAAATTTGAAAATGTCATATTTCATTATAACGATAAAGAAAGCGAAAGTTTTACGATGACATGGAGAAACTCTTTTTGATCTTTGCTTAGTCCATAAAGTAAGTAGCGCGTAACAACGCTTTGCTCTCGTTTGAAATTTGGCAAAGACTCTTAGAAAAGTGTTTACATTACAGTGGTGGGCAACCTAGCTGTACAGGATATGAGGGTTATTTCCTGGGTGGGTGGGTGGTAGTTTAAAGCGACAATTGTTTTATGTGCTTTTTCGTCTTTTCCTGTTCGTAGAACGGAATAAAATCGCGAACTGATAGATATCAACCATCATATTAACCTGCATAACTTGGCAAGCAACATCACTGGTCTCCACTGTGTAGAACACTGTGAATTCGGTGCAGCAATTCAAGCAAGCACATAAGGAGCCCGCTAAGCTAAGGTTGTCCAACCACGGCGTTGTCATTTCTGTAAAAATCGAGAAGTCATTCAGAGGTGGGCCAAAATCGAAGTAACACAAATGCTAAAGGAGTCCTTTGAGAATGGAAAACATAAACAAAAAATAAGCACCTATCGCCATGCAACGAAATGCCGTTACTTTGTTTAATTCTGCTTAGGGATTTATTAAACAAAACGTGTTAAATTTAAGTCCTGAATGAACTGCATTAATGAAGATTTTAATTACAAGAAACATAATTTAAACTTTATGTGAAATGTTGCCAGCCACACTAACTATGCTTATTACCACCACTAAACTAAACCGAAAGTTTACCAACCCTTCTCAGGTATTTCTTAAATTCTTTTTACCACAAAAATTCTAAATCATTTTAGTACAGCCTTACTTATTTACGGTGATTATAGACCTGTTCCGAAAGAACATGCTTCCACCATGCGATCTGAATATAAAATACTCTATCTAACAAATGGAGTTTTACTTTTTTCGTGTTAAACATTTATTTAAAACATGCATATCATTCTGTTAAAAACCGCTATGGTGTTGTGGAACAAATCATACTCAAGCGGGTTCCTGTGGAAATGGAAACCATCAGCGTTCGTTGCGTGCTGGCGTATAGTTTCAATATTCCAAGGCTATCTCTCCCTGATTTATGATTTTTAGACGTACAACCTATGCTGAGAAGAAGCTTTGACGCTTTGAAAATTTGCAAACCGTATCTCTACATATTGTCGCTGACCTTTACGCTTGAATGATCTTCGGCTGCCATCCTGTTGCTGTTGTAGCAACTCACGTTTCTTGCGCTTTGCCGTCCTCACACGATGAGTTACCAACGCTGTGAAGACGTAGATGGTGGCGAGGGTGAGTAAAATCCCAATGAAAATCAAAGCGATTCTAAGCGATGCGAAATCATCAATTACAACAGCTGGCGTTGTCACGTTAGACATCACGCCCTGCTACGTAGAAAGCAAATAAGGGGCGATGGCTTGCTTCTGGGTGATAAGATTCCGACAAATTGACTGTGTGTTATGGCGTAATGATCATGCATACACAGCTTCAATATACCTGCAATCAAACGCATTGACGATATGAAAGAAGTCCTGCAAAGGCCTAAAACGCTATTTTGTGCAGCAAGCTCGTAACTTTTTTCCAACATTTTAACAAACAAGATTTTATTTCGATTTACCTAACGTATAGTAACCACGATTCACAAATCAAACCACTGGCAGGCTTAGATCTCTTATGCCTTTTTAGCCCTTAGAACGTACTAAAGTATATCAACTTTATGCACACTTTCGTTTAATGGGAACTTTCACCTGCATTTGGAGTTTTAAGCCGAAGTTTTTAGTCTTTATGGAAAGCATTTCTCAAACAGCCAAAACTTTCAAGTTACCCGTCTTCACTTTGATTTTCTTGAAATTCTTACCTGGCTACAAAACTGTTGTATGCATGCATCCAGACCCGACGACAGCTAAGTTCACTGGGGTGGGTCTTTCGAGTTGGGCAAAGGTATTTTGAATCAGGGTTATCAAAGCTTATTAACTTTGTCGCATTTATTAACCTTACTTGATGTTCAAAAAGAGGGTTCGACATTCCATTTAGGGAGATAGTCCCCACAAAAGAAATAGTGCTAACGCTCGTTTAAAACGGGATGTGACTTGTTACACTCAACACAGTGGCAATTGTTCGGGTGGCAGTTGTTTAAGGCGGCAAATGTCATAACCAAAGAATGGCTAAGGAAGAGAATTGAAAAGACCTTTCATTGCTAAGGACTGATAAACATAAATGTGAACTCCAATCCTTTTGTTCAAACCTTTTACTACCCTCTTTGGCAATGAACAGCATGTATTGAGACTGGTCGATTTTTATAAATATACAGTATTCCAATAGAAACATATATGTCATGGACGGATGATATTAAACCTTAAGTAACAAAAAGTCTACCATATGTTCTTTGCTTCGAATATCGTGACTGCTATTTTTTCACTGAGTGTCTTCTTCGAAATCCTTTATCAACAGGTAAACACTGCACGAATGTAAAGATTTTATCTGGTCATGGAACACTGGAATGATGAACTTGGTATGGAACATTGGAATGATGAGCAGTTTTATCAGAACATGTTTTTATCTTTAAAATCCTGTCTTGATCTGGTAAGTGCAGTTGAAAAATTCGGAAGTTTTGAAGAAAAAATAGGAAATCAAAATCAGAATGAAGTTGACGGTGTTCAAAATTACTTCGATTTTAAGGCGTGACAAAGTTGATATGAAAAAACGGCTTTTTGAAACAGGCGTTTGCCCAGCTGAATTTTGGATAAATTATTGGTTTTACCGTTTTCTTTCTGTAAGTATTCACTATATTTTCCTTGATCATTTTCGTTTCTTAAAATTATCTGAGCAAATTTTTTCAAATGCCATTTGACATCAGTATTCTTACGGAACTGCACGCTGGGCCAGCCAGTAAAAGAGCACCGCCTCAACGAATTTAGAAACGTGTCAAGTTTACAACAATTAAAACACAAAGTGCTTCAAATTTGTGCGAGTGCTTATTAAGTTAGTTTCCCTGTTTTTAATTTTAATCAACCACTGCTGGGGATCTAAAGATAAATTAAAATTTTTGTGATCGCTATTGTGATCAACTACCACTTGTTACGTCACAAACAGGGTATATAACTACCACTAAACTGATGACCCCGTTGCCTTGGTCATAGACATGGGCGGATTGTACCCATACTTATTTCTTCTTGTAAAAATACCAGAAAACATCTAGAACAGGGGTTCTTAAAATGGAGTATGTCAACCCTTCAGGAGTCCGTGTATGCAATTTAAAGGTGGGCTTTGCAGACATTTTGAATACTACAATGATGCTACGATGATTAAAACCTAATTTCGACTATTTATTGCAAAGTTTATTCTTAAGGGTCCGTAACTTTTATTAGGTTGTACCAGAGTCCGTGACCCGCCAACTGTTTAGGAAACGCTGATCTAGAAGGATGCTGTTGATTTCTTACAAACATTTGCTTTGAAACTATTTTTCATTGAGTCTTACGGTTGGCGCCACTACAAAAGGGAATCCATAATCTTGTCTTTCATGGCTTTAAAAGTTGACGTTGCTTATTTTCTCAGAAAGATTCGACCTTTTAATTTCCTCCGAAAATTAGCTTAATTGAAAGCAATTTTTAGAAGATATTTAAACTTTAAGTTTTTTGGTAATTCTATTATTTTCAAGTTTGCTTCCGGTGCAAGGTTGAGGCTATAAGTATTTTTTTCAGAGCACAGAAACGTTGGGTACGGTGGACGTTTTACGCTTCAAGAACCAGGGTTGCCGATTCGGAGGTAAAACGTCCGACTCTGACCTTTCCAAAATTTCCGACACCGACTCCGCCCTTCCAAAATTCCGACTCTGACTCCTGACTCCGACTCCTTAGCATAACAGGAATGAAGTTTGGCTGTTGACAATTTTGTAGCAACTAGCAATCAATGGAAATCGTGGTAAACAGCAAGAATTCTCTGTTTCAAGGAAAATTTCGAAAGAAATTGTACCATTTCAACAGGCACGAGTAAGAATTCCTAACTTAGGAGTGCAATGTATAAAATGATTCAGTTGAACTTCCGGAGTCGGATTCGGATAAAAAATCCGACTCCGACTCTAACTCCTAGTGTTCTTAGGAATCTGACAGCGACTCCGACTCCACCCAAAAACTTGCGACTCCGACTCAGGCTCCGACTCGGCAACCCTGTCAAGAACTGTAGTGTCATCGCACACATTTCGTTTTAAAACTGAGAAGGATAATGCAAAGCTGGTACGGTTTGGTTAGCACTAATTTTGGTACAAACCGCGGATAACGTGTTACCAAAATAGTACTTTTCAAGATCCGAAGCAAATTGCCACAATTCAATCACTAATCGCTGTTGTTTTGTTACATTCAAAAGTCTCGCAGATAAATTCAAAGACTGGGTCTGAAATTTATAATTTTATAATTATATTCCTTTCATATTTATCAAAAAGTATTTATATTATCAAATGTTTATTCTCTTTTTACAGTCTTTTTCTTTGCATGCGCAGTAAATACCATGAAAAGTTATTGCGTCATAGTGCGGCAAAGGGTAGAATAACTATCCTATCGAAGTGGTTGCCAAAACTTCAACACATACTACCCTTTCCAAACGCACTGGTAGTTGAGCATGAACATGACCATGCATAGTATCTCTTATACACGGATAGGCGATGCAAAAAAGCGTATAAGCACGAGACTGCGCTTCAATCTTCAGAGCGTATACCATGTAAGTGAAAAGCATGTGTGATGCGCTTATCAGCGGTACACTGTGTCTGTGGGCTTTGCCGCATAGCATGCCTCTCTGACATTGGTTATTTACTTTACTTGTGTTAAATAACGGGATTTAAGATTTACAATTGTGCGATTGTGAAATGCGAGCAACCAAGGTGAGAGACATGATAGCTTTAGGGGCAATCTTTTCAAATTTGACTTTAATAGCGACGTTTTTCAACAGTCTTTCTTTTGTGAAGGCATTTTTCTATCGTCTTGTGATGCCACCCATTTGGGCGTTCATTTTGGCACCTCAAGAGAAGTTAATTTCATCGCATTTGCATCTTCCTAACCTACTAGTGACTAAGGTTGTCTGTAAAAGATGTGCCTCGGTTTGGATAGAATTGATGTGGTTTATTCAACTTAGATGCATCTACGACAGTGTGTATCTTCACTAAAATCAGAAAATTTAGTATCACCTTTTACGAAAAGTTCCAAAATCCTAATTAAGTTTTTACAAGTACGGAAGAAAAACCAACCGTTGAAAATTTTGGTTAAGCCTTGTTTTTCAAAACAAGGAGGTCTTGCTGTACTTTTGTAAATAACTTCCCCTCCTGCAACAAGTAAGTTTTACAAGTTTTGCTCAAAATGTTTAAGGGTTTGTTAATATTTTTAACCGGAATTTTCAGTCATGTTGCTTTTAGTAACAGCTGTAGTACAGTGCTGCTTTTTCGTTGCGTCTAGACACAAATAGGCAAAGTCAAACACAGAATGATGATTAACTTTAGAGCTGTCAGAATAAACTAAATGTTCATTGCACAATCTTATTTTTTGTTATCGACAGAAAACGAAGCGAAAGGTTTTAAAAAACTTGTAAAGTTTTGAAAGTTTGCAAAACTTCGTAATAACGTGATGGTTGACAAAATATCTCGATGCAGGTGATGAGTTGACTAAAACAGTGGTTACCGTCATCACAATGAAATTTGAAACAGTGATTCTCAAACGGGGCACGCAAAGGTGCTCAAAAGGGTACAAAAATTTTTAAGTGTCTTCTAATGAAAATTTAACGTAAAATACAATATTTATAGGTACATTTCTGATTACTGTTGTCATGATTACAGTCAAGGGGTACTTGATAGACAAAAAAATTGCGCAAAGACATAACAAAGAAAGGTTGAGAGTCACTGGACTAAAACAAATTCCAAATTCACTCACGGTTGCTCGTTAAGGTAATGTTTTATCTGCAGCAAATCCTGCCTGGGTTTGCTTCAAACATTTTTCAAACAACGTTTGTATTTTTGCTTCAGTGACAGGGAATTACGGATCGTTGGATCGCGTTGCATGCTGCTTCTATAAATTTGGATTCAGCCTATGGTTGACTATACGGTATAGTCTACCATACCGTCCTTGTTTCTAAGATTTGCCCTTATTTTGCAGTTTACGTCTTAGAAAACATTACTGTCCTTATTTCTAGGAAATGTCTTTTATTGCGACTTGCGTCCTTATGTTTTCTTATTTTTTGTAGCATAAAAATTTCAAATAAGCAATATCAGAAAGACCATTACCACCTCATTGTAAACATTTTGTACTCACGGTTTTGTGGCCTCATAAAATTAGTGTAATCTTGCAGCACAGAGATGTAAAACACTATCAGTCACTGTTAGCATGTAAGCTGTCAACTCTGCTTAGGATTCGTGGGGAAGCTGGTTTTGTAGCGAAGGTTTAGCATTCAATTGATCAATGAAATATGCAAAGGGAAAAAATGTTTTTTGTGACAATTACAAGAAAGAAGTCGAGAATCAAACAATGCTGAAGCAAATTGTTCCTGGAGATTGGCAAACATATGATCTGACGTTAGTCATACAAACAGAAACAATTGTTTTCTTTTTAGGTAATAAAATCAAATTTTCATCACCCGTCCTTATTTTTGGTTCCAGATCGATGGCAGCCCTGCAGTATACCTAATTATGCACGTAACGTGTCTGCAACAGCTGGAAATTAAAAATTAGCACTTTTCTGGAACGTTTTATAAAGATTGGGTTACTCAAGCTTTTGCTTGAACACGAACGGGGTAAAGTTTATTGTGTTTCGTGCTTTGATTGTATGTTAAATTTGGTCGTATGCTTTTCTGGACACGTAGTTTTCTATGCATGAGAGGTAAGGCCATGAATTGATGCATTAGAACTTGCAGAGCTTGCGCAGTAGGTGAAGAAATTCACAGTCTTGACATTGAAATGGAAAGTTTTTATATGCGGTAAACAATGAGTGTGCATATTGTTCAAGAAATATCTTTTCACGAGTTGCAATAACCACAAGGAGTCTTTCGTCGCAACAGGGTTTGCATCTTTCATTTTTCCTTTTTTTATACTGGCTGTTGGCACGGTAAAAACTTTCTACTTTAGGAACAGGTAAACCTGGCCATGTGAGCTACTCTTGAAGGTCATGCACATGCTTTCTCATCCCAAGTAGCTCTTACTCGGCAAGGACAGATTGTAGTGGGCTTTTTTCCGACCATAGCAGAAGCAAAGGCCTTCAATCCTTGCAGTTCCTTCAGAATTAACTGCTGATTTTCAAAAGACCTGCCAATTTCCTCAAAATCATTGCTTAGTCTTGCAAACAAACACACAGACCTGCTCTTCGAAGTCATTTTAGAATAGAAATCAATCACTTATTTCTGTTCAAAAGCAGGCTTACATTCTCCATCACACTACTAAGCAATGTGTCTTTAGAGAGTATGTGACCCTCACGCTGACGAAACTTATGATACTAGTCATATTGGAAGCTTGCTGATTGGCAGCTCCCCGTACCTTTCTCATATACGCTTGTTACCTGCTAACGTTTGACTGTTTGGCACTTCGCTACATGTAATCATTAACCAGCTAGTGCAACAGTGATACCACAACTTACAAGCGGCAAAAACTGAAGAAGATGGTCAAAGCTCTGAACAAACAGTTGAGCAAACCAAACTGTTTTTCTCTTCTGCGCATTGAATTCCTTGCTTCTTATATTTAACCTAAATTAACTGGATCTCTTGTGCACGATTTGTAGGAAATGGATTCATGGCAAATGCGCAAAATCAAGAGTGTCACCCCCTGTTTGGCAAAAAATTTGTCTGTGCTCGGTGTAGGGCATTTGTAGAAAGAGCAGTGAAGCCTGTGGAAAAGTTATGCGATGAAGTGGAAACGGTGAATGGTTTCTGTTATTTGGGCGACAAATTGAATGCTAGTGGAGGTGTGAAATAATGGTAACAGCTAGCACAAGATTTGGATGGATGAAGTTCAGAGAGTGCGGTGAATTTTTATATGGAAAAAGTTGTCAATGATGGTGAAAGGAAGGGCCATTCGGTCATGTGTGAGATCGGCTATGCTATACGGAAGTGAGACATGGTGTTTGAGAGAGAATGAATGAGATGTCAATTCTGAGGCGAACTGAGAGAGCTATGGTAAGATCCATGTGTGTCGCAAATCTGATGGACAAAAAGAACACTAATAAATTGATGAACATCCTGGGAGAAAATGTAGAAAATCTGGCAAAAACCAGTAGGATGCTATGGTACCAGGGGCGTAACGAGGTTAGATGACGCCTGGGGCAAGAAACAAGTTTGGCGCCCCCATATTCGAACCTGAGTTCTTTCGGAAGGAAATTTACTGTAATGAAGAAAGTACTTTTGAAATTGTTGGGACTTTTCGGCCCTATCAGCAGACATTTGGCTCCTCCCGCAGTGATCCGGCGCTTCCAGAATGATCCAGCGATCCAGCTCCCGGGGAATCGTGCCCTCCTTTTTCCCCCGTCGATACGCCGCTCTATGATACGGACATGTTTTTCGCATAGATGAGGATGATGCCCTAAGAAAGACGCTGCTTCAAGATGGAGGGTGAGAGAAAACTGGGAAGACCACGGAAGACAAGGAGGAGGCAAGTAGAAGAGGAGATTAGAAGGATAGAGTTGCGGAAGGAAGACGTCCTTGATCTAGCAAGATGGAGAAATGGTATAAACTTAATTCATGGCAGAAATCAAGTAAATCCGGCCAACACTGTTTAGCGGGGACAAAACCGGATTAAAATAGGAACATAATACTACTCTGTGTATGGGTGCCTCGCCGGAGTCGCGGATATCCCAGACAAAAAAGGATGACTGTAGCATTCATGCTTTCGGTAAAATTTTGACAGGTTAGAAAAGATTTGCATTTCAGCGCTTTCACGGATAAAACGGAAAAACTCATATCGAAAATGTACTGACAGTAGAAGGACAAAGTTTGTATTGGTGAACATATTTTTTAATTTGCGAGAAGATTCTGCTGTTCCAAGGCAAACGCTTTTGAAGAAGCTGATGTCCGGCAAAGGATTTCAACTTCCGAGTTTGAGAAAGGTATGTTTGCGCCACAAATTAACAAGTATATTACAGGATTTAACAAATTTGCTGAACATCAAATGCTGGTTTGATTGAACATTTCTGGCGTAATTGTATTAATCATCACTCTTTTGTGACGTCATACTTTCCCGGGGTTTGCTTAAAAAGGAGACAAGAATCTTCCAACCTGGACTCGGACCTTTCTGATGGTAGGACAACCGGTTGTTCTGTGATGCTTCCTTATAACCAATAACCGCTTTGTGAATTCCATCATTCCAGTCATCATTCAAAGAATTTTTGATAATTATTTTTGGAAAAGAGGGTAACACGAATGGAGATGAGACCTGAAAGCAGTGGAAGTGCTTCTTTTCTTACTCAGGCAAAAATAACGCTTATTACCCAACAACAGAGCCAAGGCGCTCGACATCATTATTTAGATATGCAAGCGGAATGCTTTCTAATTCTAACATTTTTAAGTGCGATGAGGTTTCGTTTACTAACAGTGTGTCATAATAAATAATCAAACGAAATGTACCTATTTGCATAGTAAGAATGTTGATGAAAAGGTATAGAAACTAGACCATGCAAACAAGGTGAGATACTTGTCTTACAGACCCCTTCACTAAACCAACGGGAAGTTTTGTTTCCACATCTAACCGCTGTTTACCTGGGTGAATATTCAGTTCAACTGGGCTCAACCTGAGTGGCATGAACTACGGAAAAATTATTGTAAACAGTGGGCTTCTATGCTTTCTGAATAAGTTTTGCGCTTGTGCTGGTTAACATATATTTATTTTTAATTGTGAACAGACAGTTTAAGCAAGTTTTACTCATAAAAAGTATAAACTATGTCTCCAACATATTTCTGTAAACGATGTGGGTTTTGTAATTTCTAAACTAAACAAACCACACATCTTGGTGTATTAATCCATGCCTCACTAAAGGATGAAACTGACATTTAGAAACAAATGAAATCACTTCATTGTGCAGCGAATAGTCTCAGAGGTACCTTCTCGCAGTGCATAACTGCAGCAAAAAATGCTTTGTTTTGTGTCTATTGCATGTCATGGTGTGCCTGCCAGTTGCACGCAAAGTAGAGTATGATCTTAAGCGATTGCACATAAGCTCAGGGGCGTAACGACGGGGGGCAGGGGGGCACAACTCCCCGGCCGCCGAATCGCTGTGGGGGCGCCGAATGACTGCGAGGGCGCCGAAAAATCCCAACAATGTCACAACCACTTTCTTCAATACAGTACATTTGGTTCCGAAAGATCTCAGGTTCGAACATCAGGGCGCCGAACTTGCTTCTTTCCCCGGGCGCCATCAAACCTCGTTACGACCCTGCGTAAGCTGCAACAACGTCTATCGACTCTTGCATTATATCCCCGAAATGGAAGTTTTCGTCAGTATAAAGTTACCTTCTTCGTCAAAACACTTGATGCCTTGATTAGAAACAATTTGTATGTATTTTCTTAAACGTTGTGTATCTTCACATTACTTTTTATCCGCAAATTTCAACTGTCTGATGCTTTTTACAAGTCTTCCTCTTGTTCCCAGTACTATGTAAAGCTTCTGTTCGACAATTGAGCGAATGTAGTATAATGATGTAATAATGTAACGTATTTTTGCCCACAGACACGAAGTCCATAGTACAACACACACTTTTGCACAACCCAGGTTGATAAAACATGCATAACAGAACGTTTTACAACGGCATTGGAGGCTGAGTCACAGCGTTACAGACACTTACTTAACAGAACGCTTTGGAACGGCGTTGGAAGCGGAACCACAGAGTTACAGGCACATTCTTAAAATTTTTTTAAGTTGAATACCATCATTAAATGCTCATAGCACAGTAAGTATTGCACTTATCGTAAAGGCTGATGTGCCATGGCCTAGTGATGCGAGGCCCCCGAAAATAAGATTGTTGGCCTTTCTAGGTGACAAGCAAAAAGGGTCACCCAATTTTCAGTGGTCCCAACGTTGGAAGTTTCAGTGTGTTTTAGTCACGGATTTGTGTAAAGGCGAGACACATTTGACATGCACATGATATAAAGTGCTTCGTATTAGCGATTTCGTGAGAATCACATGGGATGGGACAGTCACAAGTTGCAATGGGAGAGAAAAAAGTGTGCCGTGGACAGTAACTTCCACTTTGAGGAGAGATGCCTCAGGCTTTCGTTGATATTCAAATGAAGAAGCCACTGATTAAATCGGTTTAGATAGAATTTGCAAACAAATTGTTGATTGTCGATCTATTAGCTCAATGTTACTTCACCTAACGTAAGTCTGTATAATGTCTTTATTTTTCTGTGTACAATTTGTTAGTGCAGTATTAGAAACATTAGTCCAACTAGATCCACGGAATCTGCTAAATGAAGCACGTAGCACAGGCCACAAAGTGGCATTTACTAGATCTGCTTCGATGCATTTTGATTTCCAGCCACCCAATGGTTTGCGATTCGTATCTATTGAAAAACATGTACAGTTTTATTTTCATATAAAACACTTTTTTCCCAAACAAGAAGATTGAGGCAAGTGCTGTGTCTCTTCAATGTTCAGCGACTATTTTGATTCAAGTGACTATTTTGATATCAGTACACCGCACGGATCACGCGCTACTACAGCATAGAGCTGCGTAAAGTTAGTTTTGCAGCCAAAAATCACTATCAAGACAGAAGGTCTATGACCTAAGGAAAACTAAACCAGTACCAGTACTATTACTCAAACCACAAGACGTCCATTTGCCTTTTGTCATCAAGTTTGTAAAATATAGTAGCCTGTTTCCTGGCAAAAGAGTAGCATTTTGAAAAGTATTAGGCTTGCTGATGACATGCTGCGGCCATTCTTCGTTTGCCTGCTCGCAAATTAAATATCATCGCACAATCAAACGCTGATTAAAAGCGTATATGTTGGATAAACGAGAAAAATGCGTTATTATTATTTAATTTCACTTGCCCCTCAAAAATAGCTACACTGGCTATGGCTTGGCTAACATGACTTTGGGCCACCATTGTGTATGGTCGATAATGTGTAGACAAACCAAAACTGATGATCTACGGTCGGATTTTAATAATGGGTTGCATATTTTATGCAACAGCAGAATATAATTTCAGAAAGCACTGTATAAAAAGTTGCAGAAAAATTGAACAAACATCTGAATGAAGGATCAATTCGCATATTGGCAAACGAACAAAACATCTATCTATTTCTTTCCAAATAAAAAAGATGAAAGATACTTTAAATTTTTGGGAATTTCAGACCAAAGTTCGGACCAATGTACATTAAAGATAGCTGACCCAGAGATATTTTCATTCTGGGTAAATGGTATATTTGCGAGGAAGCAAGCCTTATTTGATAATTGTGAACTGATGCAATCTTGCAATAATAATTGTGAAAGTGTACAGCAGTTTACATTTACCAAATTAGTACATAAATTTGGCAAGTGATAATTTGAAGAAACGAGGAATTTCAAAAATTCGGTATTTAGATCAGAAAATATTTGTTTCAGTTTTGTGACAATTAAAGGCTCTTAGCTTTAGTCCGCAATCTAATTGCAGGAATTGAAGTATTTTTATTGCCTCTTTCCCAATTGTATATGGAGCAAGTTAGATCAGAATGAAAAAGAGAAAAACAGCCGTTTCAGCGATCGGCGTTTTGGCAGCGTTGTTGACGGTCTAGTGGAGTTCTGATTTTGGCTTTATTAATTTAATTTTGCCAATTATTCTTAGCAACAGTACGAGGTTTTTCTAATATTGTTTCATTGTCAACTTTCGCATAGGACTGAAGATGCGTTTAACACGAAACTAGTTTCCTGGTGAAAATAAATTGCGACTGATTCGCTTGATGTGTGGTCACTGCTGTGACTTTACTATTTTGCTGTAGCATATCTTTATTACAAATCATGTCATCATGGATGGCAACAATTCATAAATCGGTAGAATGGTTAGCGCAATCAAAACCATATTGCTATGGGCTTGGAATACAATTACTTGAAAAAAGAGAGCAATACTGTAAATCAATTTTTCATGTATTTTGGGGAGGGTTGAAAGAATGGATATTGGTCTAGTACAGGTTTTTTGTTAAGGAAAATGTTAGGTACCCGGTATTGATCTGTAGGGACCCCATTTCTCTGATTCTAGGGACCAGTGGCGTGCAGAGGTCTGGTGATGCCCATGGCGACTGCTTGATTGGATGCCCCCTACCAAATTCTAGTATTGAGCAGTGCCGTGTGGTGGTCATTGTTACTGGATATACGCTGATTGTGACGTCACAATATGTCGTCATATTCAGGTTTGCAACCAACGTTTTGGCGAAGTTTGTTGACACAACATGTATATTTAACGACGCCGGGGGAGCAGTAAGAGCAGTAGGGGGTGCAGTAAAACAGTTTAGGGCAATGGAAACTTATAAAAAAAACAAAAAAATCATTGCCTATCATGCTTGTTTCTGTTCATCAGCAATGTTGACCTCAAAAATAATAATAACAGAAATTATAGAAAATCATTCTGATATTTCTGGGTGCTCGAAAAGCTGCAATGACTATATTTCAAGTGGATCTTGATAAACTACGAAATTACCTATGATACTCTTATGAAAAGCAGTGATGTTGGAGGTGAAGGTGAAGGGGGTGCAATCGCACCCCCAAAAGTTGTGATTTGCTGAAAATCTGGGCAACATCCCTGAAAACCCGCATAAAAATGGCGCCCAACATTGCTTGACTTCAAAAAATGGCGCCCAAGGTTTGCAGAAAAACACATGAAGATCTTTTTGGAGGTCATACCAGAAAGGTCTTAATGATCTTTGTGAGAGAGAATTTGTAGACAAAAGTTGCACAAAAACTTTACAGTGGAGTTTGGAGAAATTCGGGCAAAAATCCTTCGCATCCCCAAAAATTTGCCTTGATGCTCCAAAACCTATGGTGGAAAGGCCACTCCAGCCCCGTTGCTCTCCTTTTGAAAGGACAGAGGGATGAATGCCCCCGCCATGCCTCCACCTTCCGGCGTCCCTGTGCACATTCCGGCGTCCCTGTGCACATTATTCTACACGCATTCTCCTTACTCGTTGTTGCAGGCTACAATTTGTCACTGTAATGAACATAATCAGCGGTATCATAAGACAGCAGTTCATAACTGAAAAAAAGCGCGTTGAAACAGTGGTGTAGAACACACTCAGTGCTACGTCAGCGCCGTTCACAACTGCAAAAATACAAAGTTGCGCGAATGTCTCGTCGCATAGCAGCGATCAGAAGGTATGCGGCTGGGATTACGGACACCCAGGGTTGACAGTTTGAAACTTGTCAATTACCGTATTTATTCGAGTATAAGTCGCATGCGTGTATAAGTCGCACCTCCATATTTGACCTGATCAAACGGTAAAAAATTTTTTAAGCAACATTTATTCATCAAAATCACGTAACAAAAACTGAAAAGTCATCGAAATCACTGCATTCACTGTACTGAAATAGTTTATCCCCGTGTAGTTTGCCTTTGCGTTTTTCTTGCGATTGTCATCGCATGCGCATGTATGCACACACATGAAGGTGCAAAGCGTCGTCTAGATAACACGCGTACAGTAGCAGCTTACATGCGCATTTCACACGTCTTGTATAAGTTGCACCTGACATTTTTGGTGAATTTTAGTACAAAAAAATGCGACATATACTCGAATAAATACGGTACACAAGATATGAGAATGCGCATAAAGTAGGCTACGCAAGAAACTTTTCGTTTTTTATTATGTGGCTGTTATATGCAGTGGCGTAACTGACGGGGGGCAAGGGGGCGAACCGCCCCCCCTGGTAAGCTAAATGTAGAAACTGGGCCCCCTTTAGCTGACATTTTGACATTTAGTATTTTTTTGGTTTTTAGTAGGTTATTGTTTTTTTGCGTTTTCGGGGTGTTTTCGTTTTTTTTTGAGCCAGTATTGACATCCACGACATCCAGGTTCATGATCACTTCTTAACTTTTTTTCTGAGTGTTGGCTGGTGGCCCCCTTCAGCTAAGTTTTGCTCCCCCTGGCCCAAACCTCTAGCTACGCCCCTGGTTATACGTACAATTACTAAGTAGAAAGAACAGATAGGGCTTGTGTGAGCCATTATGATCAATGCGCCTGAACTGCCAATTGATGATGAAGCACGAATCGAAACACGTATTGCAAGCACAGGTGTGCTACTGTATTAGCATAAAAAACGAAACGGGAAACTAGGGATGATCATAAAATCACCTAAATGAAGCACGTTGAAATTGGAAAGTTTTGAAATTTGACTCAGTAAATCAATTAAACGTTCATAATTATCTTCAGAGTTGATGTAATTGGAACCAACCAAAAAAATCACCCGTTTTAAAAAGCCCACTCAAAAAAAGCAATAAGACCCACTAAAATTCCGCTCTTGAATTTTCCTTTGAAAAATGTACTATGAAGGAAAAAGTTAAATAAGCAGCATATTCAATGTTAACTACAAGTTTTTTTAATGAAACAAAACGAACAACAACGAAATTGAAGGACTTGAAAAAAAGAGAAGAATACTTCGAACAGTTTGAGTAAATTCTACTGGTTATCTTTTTCAGCTCTGTAAAATCGGTATATTTTGATCAAGTTTTCTGCCTTCTCTGCATCCAAGCTGTTTCTGATGTTGGACCGTATATTGAAAAAATACACTATGTAGATGCTGAACTAGCAGGGCATGTACATAAACGTGACGTGAAACTGCAGAGTTTGTGTGAGGGTGGCTTTTCTCTGTTTGCTGTGCGCATTCTTGCTAAGCTTTGCCACTTTAGAGTGAACTGACCAACAACACTGCGAAAACGAAGATGGGTATATTTCTTTCCCCTCAAATTAGAATGCCATAATAGCTACAACAACTTGTTATTGTATGATTCTGCAAATGGTGATATTGCATAATGCAATAAAAACAATTCAGAATGGGATTTTTGCGTTTTTTTGAAATAAGAACAAAAACTTGTTTCATTTAAAAAAAAACAAAAACACGGATTGAAAAAACAGAAGGGCTGAATTTTTTTCATAAAATGGTGTTTTTTCAACCCTGACTATCTTTAAAAACTTTTTTTGTGATTTTCCCTTGATCGCACGATCTAGAATAAGTCACTTCACTATCAGTTTGATTGGACGTGCGCCGCACACCTAAAGTAAAATACCCTAGTTATGAAGAAGCTGAGAATTACTGGCATTTGAATACGTAAAAACTCGTGTTGACAACAAAAAAGTTTCGAAAAATTAAATCCATTCTGTACGCATTAGTAGACTTACAATAGGAAAAATAATCTAGTTACAGCATTTAAATTTATGTAATTTCACTCTTTGGATGTCCCCCTGCCTTGGATGCCCGGGGCCGGCGCCCCGTTCGCCCCCCCCCCTCTGCACGCCACTGCTAGGGACCCAATTTTCTCCGATTCTAGGGACCCGATGATCACTTTCTCTGATTCTAGGAACCCGATTTTCAATTCTAGGGACCCGATTCGGGTCCCTGAAACACCTTAAAAAAACCTGGTCTAGTAATTAGGATATTTGAGAATGGCTATTTTGGAGATGGGTGTAATTTGAGAAATTTTCAAAAAAGTTGGAAAATTCACCTTGTGCCATACGTGTATTGAAAATGTCAGATAATCATGAAGATAAAATATTGGCTGACAGTTTCAAGAACTCTGCTGTAGTTTCATATGAGTTTGATGTTGTTTTATTATTTAGAGATGAAATTATTTAGCTTGCTTCACCAGCGGTGGTATTGTATTGTATTGAGCTTTAGCCGCCAGTACAAAAAATTATGCATAGACAGGTACATCAACAAAAGAATAAACGTGGGGCAGGGACACCGAAAAACCCTAAGGTTATCTTGTCAAGGTGACCCTAAAAATTGTGTAAAATACTATAACCAGTAGTATGTGGCTATTATCTATAAACAAATGTTGAAAACAAAAGAAAAAATAATATTCGATATACCAAATAACAATAAATTGCAAATAACAATAAAC
>Ga0210059_1002798_pt1 | contig 27568 bp, 18 predicted proteins | sample Ectturendosymbi2_FD_188042 | JGI IMG/M metagenome (GOLD analysis project Ga0210059, IMG submission 188042) | Ecteinascidia turbinata endosymbiont from Florida, USA - Sample 2 (SPAdes) (version 2) | ecosystem: Host-associated > Tunicates > Ascidians > Unclassified | place: Key West, Florida... | reverse complement strand
ATGTGGCACTCAAGCTACGGAAGCGCTACTCCAACATTTCACAAATACATTGAAACGATGATTTGTCATTCGGTCGGATAGCAGCGTGGTGGTCAGTGTCCATTGTTGAATCACAATTGCTGTTATGCGTTAGTTAAGCATGACTAAGGAAAGCAGTGTTTGCAACAAAGCAACTTACGCAAGTTAAAAGCGCATTGTTTGTAATTGTATGAGAACTACCGCGGCATTATTGTGCAATCATCGGATACGTAATGCGAACATGTGCACCTTAGCTATTGTTATGGTGACTTGTTCTTATCGAATTTACTTCTGGCGGAGGGGCGGTAATCGGTTATAGCCTAGTGCTGCTTTTGTTTAGGCTTGGTTGTAGATGAAAGCTATATCCGCCCAATAAGCCGACCCCAGAAAATTAGGTTGCAAAAGTAGGTCCAGAAAATCGGCTTATTAGCCGGAAAATACGGTAATAGTATCGGTACTGGTTTTGAGTGTAGGCAATAAAGCACTACTTGATCCATACATTAGGCGCACTGGCTTATAAGGCGCACGATCAATTTATGAGGAAAAAAAAGGATTTAAATTGCGCCTTATGGTCCGTAAAATACGGTACTGCTTGAGTAATACAAAAATATTGGATATCGGCAATGAAACATCGGTATCGGCCCAAAAAACCTTATCGGTCGAGCTCTATTTTTTAGAAGTTCTTGAGGCATTTCTTTATTCTGTAGTTCTACAAATCTTCGTACATGTCAGCTGTGAGATACAAACGTGGCCCAACTGTAGTGTATGTAGTCCAAAGCAAGCAGAAAAATGGCTGCAAGTGAGAGAAACGTTCCACGAATAATACGGGCAGTTATTACGTCACACACACAGTGCGCGCATTGAAGATAATATGCAAGGCATGAGCAGCAACAACTTCGAATTTACAATTCAACTGATGACCGTTGGTTTGCTAAACACTAAAGAATTTCAGAATTTTGTTTACTGTATCAGGAGCAAGGGATTTTTAGAACATCTAGAAGCATTTTTATGTACCACAGTTCATGAAATCTCCGTGCTCGGTTTGTTGTCAAGCTACAGATACCAACAGTGTCAGCTGCACGCATGTGGAACAATGTGATTGTTTCGTAATAATCGTACACAACGTTAGAAGGAAAATGCTGTTACCTGTTCCAAAACACTCGCATTACAAAGCTGCAGTGTCAGCATCTAATATTTGATCAGCGTTCCTGCTGAGTACCTTTGGTACAAGGGGACATGTAATGGCAATGAAGCGATGCGCCTCTGATGTAGTGCAATACATTAAAGTTTTCCATATTTCTGCATGTCAACCATGATTCCAGGTTGGTAGTAGTTAATTATGCACTGGAAAAAGATCTTGTAGAAGAAGCGGATGTGGCAAGTTATACAAAGATCTTTTCAAGCCATTTGTGCAAAGGCAACTGCTCATTCGCAGTATTCCTTTCTTCAGGCACTTTTCTAGCTGACACGTTAACAAAACAACTACAACAGATTTTGAAACATGCAAGAAACAATGCACTCAACAACTTACAAACGCATGTAGCGTGTAGTTGGTTAAGTAACTGCAGAAATCACTGCGCATGTTGGATGTCTCACAAAAGCCTTTGTCGTGGACTACAAAATGTCACTATAAGCACAAAAGTGGTTGCAAAGTTTCAACTTGTCTGTGTGGTGTAAGTGAAAAACACAGGGAGTGGACTTAAAAAAAATCTCTGCATGTGCATACTTAGTGCTGTGTCCATGCGGTGCAAGAGAAAAACACATGTGAATGGACTGAAAAAATGTCAGTGCATGCACAGTAGTGCTCTTGTTTTTACGTAGCGCAAGAGAAAAACGCACGTGAATCGACTAAAAAAATGTCTGTTTGCGTGCATTAACTTTCATATGGTAGAACCAAGTGCACCGCTGATGTTGTGGATGATCAAATCGGAATCCAAATGCCCGGTTTAAATTTGCATTTTGGATTTGGTTAGTTTAAGATCAGAATCCTTCTGGATTCGGTATTCCTAAATGCCCAGCCCTAACTGTTGCAAGAGTACTCTCGGGCTGCGGTAAAGTTATCAAGCTTGGACAGGTCTGCAGTTACAAAAGGGTTGGGTGTCATTGCTTTAATGTATATCTTTCAAGCACTTATTGCAGATATAAAAGATTGTTTGGGATACCTACAGTGATCTCAGTTATGCGTAGTTTGTGAAAAATACGGCATATCTTTTTGGACCACTTCAAATTTTTGTGAACTAATAATACAAGGCAATTTTAAACTGTGGTGCATCCATGAAAGATCACATAGTTCGACCAACAAATGTAGCCATTTTCTAGGCCTAGAAAAGGTAAACACTTTTGTGAAACCCAACCATTGTCACAGAGAAGCTGATGTATTTAAACAAGTGAAAACTTTTGACTTTCCCATATTTGACTGCCTCCCCCCAAACGCCTTGTTTGGATCTGCCATTGGCATCTATGTTTCTGATGAGTTTTATTATCTATTTTGTGTTTGGTTATGCCTGCAAGTGTAGAATGAAGGGGAGGCAAGGGGAGACACTTTCCCAGGCGTCGAATCTCTGTGGGAGGTGCCAAAACGTCCCAACAATGTCACAAGTGCTTTCTTCAGTACAGTGCATTTGCTTTTGAAAGACCTCAGGTTTGAACATTGGGGAACCAAACTTGCTTCTTGCCTGGGACATGGACGTCTGCAGTGGGGGGAAAACAAGCATTTGACCTCCCTTGAAATTGGGACCATGAACCAAAATTTATAGTAAATGTGAAGTCAGCAGCTTAATTCTAATTGTTTGATTTAATTTTTGCAATAATAGTTTATTTGCTGCTGATACTCACCCTGCACAAGAGTCAGGTTAACTGTCTCAATGTCACACATCAGCTGATGTCCCCTCCTTTACCTGGAAAGGCAGGTTGCGATTCTTGCAAGCAGATTATTCTGCTCTTGTTCTTCATAACGTAACAATAACATGGCAATAAATTTTCAAAGGTTCACTTCAAGTTACAGTGGGAGGCTTTTGCTGCATGTGACTGAACTAAGACATCTTTGGTGGGTAATGCAGCAAGACAATGACTGCTGACAGCAGTAAGGAACAAATTTTTATACTGGTGAAAAGAAGCATCAGTGAATCTGTAGCAATGCTTCCACAAGTTTGAAAAATCCACTGTTAGTGTGAGTGTGAGCAGTGGGCCAAGGTGGCCTAAAAGTCCTCCACTTATTACATCACTCACAAAAAATCCGCACCCCCAGCCAAAAATTTTTTTTTCGAGTGCAAGCTATGAGACTTGCCCTGTCTCTTGAGCTATTGACCCGGTCAGTAGCACTTACCAGACCGGAGAAATTCATGTGCAAAGCCAGGTGCGTTTTGGTGTTTTTTGCTCAAAAATCCCTGATTTCGACCTGACGCCAAAGTGTTAAGAACTGTAGAGAGCTTCAAGAAATTCAGGGTTCCACGCAGTATTGGAAGTATTGAAAAAGTATAGAATTTCAAAATTTCTTTTCAAGACCTTGAAAAAGTATTGAAATTGGCCAAATATACATTTAGTATTGAAAAAGTATGGAATACTTTAATGGGTAAGATATTTGAAATATTCGAGCAGAATTTTACTGAAGGCAAAGCACTTCATTATATACGCAATGTGCAAAATTTGAGTTTCATAATTAACACTTTTAGAGCCAGCTGGTTTCGGCGATTTTCGCAAAAAAAGCAGCAGTTTTTGGTTGCCTTACCAACATCCTAGCTCCTCCGCCCATTACGCTAGAGAGCTGTTCAACGGCTCAAACGGATGAGCCAGTCTAGTAGATTGCACTCGAAAAAAAAATTTTTGCCTGGGGGGTGCGTTTTTTTTGTGAGTGACGTCATAAGTGGAGGACTTTTAGGCCACCTTGGCCCACTTTGCCTGGCCCTGGGCGCCAAACGTTAGGTGGTAGTATTTCGCTGAAGTTTTTACTGGAAACTAGGCTACAATCCGAGTCTTTTGATACTTTGGATGACCTGCTGGGGTTTCGGGTTCAAAAGTTGTGATGTAAGTTAGTCAAAATATTTGACTAATTAGATAATTAATTAATTTGTTTATTTTAGATCATAACTTTTGAACCAGAAACGCTAGAAAGTTGATCAAAGGCTCAAAAGACTTGGAATCGAGTCTATTTTCCAATGAAAACTTCAGCAAAACACTTTGGCCTAGTGGTTGGGCCCTAGGCCAGGCGACATGAGCCAAAGTGACCCCAAAACTTCTTCACTTATGACGTCAGTCACAAAAAATCCGCACCCCCCAACCAAGAAATTTTTTTTGAGTGCAATCTACTAGACTGGCCGATCCGTTTGAGCTGTTGAACAGCTCTCTAGCGCAATCGGCGGAGGAACTAGTGCGTTTGTAAGGAAACCGAAAACTGCTGTTTTTTAGGCCGAAATCCAAGTACGAATATATCGTAGACCGGGTCTCAAGGAGTTAAGAATTTCAAAAAATGAAGAGAAGTATTGTAAAGGTATTGAAAAAGTATAGAAAATGATTTTTAAAAATGTGTGGGAACCCTAGAAATTTGTCACCAAAACTAACTTTCCCAAGCAAAGATTTCTGCACTCGATGCATGGAACTTTGCAAGCACATACGTGTGACATGTGTGGCAGTAAGCTACATTTTTTGCAATGAAGCAAGTCCACTCTAAAAACATAAATTGAATGATAGGCGAAACACTGGAAAATAGTCATCAACATGCTACTACTAACATTGGTATTGATATAGGAAAGATAGTATCAAAGAAGGCATGGTCACAGTTATCCCACCAGGCCCGTAACCAGCTTGGGACACTAGAGGGGCCCACTTTTTTTAAACTGTGTCCAATAGTTTCAAACTATATGCCCAGCACATTTTTTCAAGGGAAGTGAAAAATTTTCTAGCATCCCCTAGTGACGGGCCTGCATCCCACTGATGGAGATTTGTAATAAATTGCTATTTGGTATTGTATAATGATATCAATGACCCACTCTTATCTTCCTTTTCTGAATTCTTGGAAAACAATTGTTTTATACATGATTTCGTTGGAAGTGGCTTGCAAGTTGTCACATCTTTGCAAAACGGCTCGTAGTTGGACCCTGCTGCTCTAAGGTTTAGTTCTGACTTCTGAGTGAATACTGAGAGCATAGCTGCATTTGCTGTGGCATGTTTTCATAATTCTTTTGCTCAATTTTAAAACCTGCATGGTGTTTCATCTTAAATTTCCGTAATGTTCCTGACCACTGCTGCCAACGAATGCATTTTTGCAACTGTTGCTGTAACATGGGGCAATCTCCTTGCGGTGTAAAAGGAGTAAATGAAAGTAGTAGTTTTGCTTCGGTCAGTGTATATCGTATGTTGGTTGTCGGCTAAGAAAGACATTTGACTTTTTTCTAGCTGACATGGGTATTGGTGCAAAGTAGTGACATTTATTGTGAATATTCAATCGCACTTCAAGTGATTAGTTTTTGGGTTGACAAATTATCTTGTTTGTATCATCTTCACAGATTTCATACATTATATAACATAAAATCACTGTGGTAATATAAGGTTGCTCTAATTTCTCAGCATTAATGAGCTGGATCAGCATACTGATAAAACCATCTATGAAACATGTGTGCAGATATATCAAGGTTGTCTTTTATGTTATTAGATCTGAACCGATTACTGTAGTTTGCTGTTAATACCAATTTTATATATATTGATATTAATTGAATAAAAAGCAAACCATTATATGTGTACATCCTGATCAAACTAAGCATAGCAAGACAACAATGAGATGTTGTCTGTTTGTAACAAAATGTTTACCAGATAATGGTGAAGTGACAAAATTAAGGTCGTTATGAAGTCATGAATATCATTATATTATTGCTACCTGTCAGGATTAAGGTTTTAATGAATTATTCTTGCATGTTGCTGTACACCACACTTTCTGTTTTTATGTAGGTTAGGTTGTGCTTGTAAAGTTGTGATCATGTCTTTGATCAGACTAGTAACATCTAGGCAACTTTACAATTTGACATCTGGAAGCCCGGGAACATTACAAAATCGATGCTTCAGCAATGCACCGTTGAAAGATGAAGATAGAATTTTTACAAATCTCTATGGTCGACATGACTGGAAATTAAAAGGATCTCTGAAAAGAGGGGATTGGTACAAAACAAAAGAAATAGTTTTGAAAGGACATGAATGGATTCTACAGCAAATAAAAGAGTCGGGATTGCGAGGTCGTGGTGGTGCTGGCTTCCCAACTGGTTTGAAGTGGAGTTTTATGAACAGACCGCCGGATGGTCGACCCAAGTATCTTGTTGTAAATGCTGATGAAGGTGAGCCAGGAACATGTAAAGATCGTGAAATCATGAGGCATGATCCACACAAATTAGTAGAAGGTTGTTTGGTTGCTGGCCGAGCCATGGGGGCTCGTGCAGCATACATATATATTCGTGGTGAATTTTACAATGAAGCATCAAATCTAAATCTTGCCATCAAAGAGGCTTATGATGCTGGTCTAATTGGTCAAAATGCATGTGGTAGTGGATATGACTTCGATGTGTTCGTTCATCGAGGTGCTGGTGCTTATATATGTGGAGAAGAAACTTCACTTATTGAAAGTTTGGAAGGAAAGCAGGGAAAACCACGACTGAAACCACCATTTCCTGCAGAAGTTGGTGTTTTTGGATGTCCAACAACTGTTGCCAACGTGGAAACTGTTGCCGTTGCTCCCACCATCTGCCGACGGGGTCCCTCCTGGTTTGCTGGTTTTGGACGTGAACGAAACACTGGCACGAAGTTGTTCAATATATCGGGTCATGTTAATTTCCCATGCACTGTTGAGGAAACTATGAGCATCCCAATGAAAGAATTGATCGAAAGACACTGTGGTGGAGTGCGAGGTGGATGGGACAACCTTCTTTGTGTCATACCTGGTGGTTCCTCAACTCCTTTAATTCCAAAGCATGTCTGTGATGATGTCCTCATGGATTTCGATGCCTTGGTTGAAGTGCAGAGTGGTTTAGGAACTGCTGCTCTGATAGTCATGGATAAAAGTACTGATGTAATCAGAGCAATATCAAGACTTATGGAGTTCTACAAGCATGAATCTTGTGGCCAATGCACGCCTTGCCGAGAAGGTGTGTCATGGATGAATGACATGCTCAAGCGATTTACAAAAGGTGATGCTGACCCTCAGGAAATAGATGCGCTTTGGGAAATTTCAAAACAAGTTGAGGGCCACACAATTTGTGCTCTTGGAGATGGGGCAGCCTGGCCAGCCCAGGGCCTGATTAGGCACATGAGACCAGTTCTTGAAGAAAGGATGGAAGCTTTTTTACGTGGAAAGCAGCAAAAAAGTGCTGTTCAAAGTTAAAATCCTTGGACAATATCACCTGAATTATTAACATTTTTGTTTAGAAATATGAAGTTTACAAATCGATTGGTTTCACAAGCTTAAAAAATGTTCATGTTGTGTAATGCCTGTACAACAGCACCAAACGTTTCCACTCATTGCAACCCTTTTAGATTTGCTTGACTGAAGATAAATTGGTGAATTGCTGCACGATATTCATTTTGTGCATTTTTCTTTTTATTGCTGTAGCAGAGTTTGTGATGGAGTGAAAATGAAAAACGCTATGTATTTTTGAAAACGTAAATTTAGGATGCACACTATATGAATGAATGTGTTCATTATCAAATGTGCAAAGGAATATCTTTGTATTGCCAGCTGTTGTCTCATTCTTGTTTAGATGACAGTTGGTTGTTAAGGAGATAAATGGTGAATTTGACCAAAATGGTGTGTCTAAATCTTAATTTCTGAAAAATTAGGTCATTCTTCAGATGTTCATTGAGTCATTGGAAACATTAAGAGAAGTTTGATTTTAGTTGTGAGAAAGTAGGCTCCTTGACATTAAAAGAAAGTACTATAAAAATTCGTGTAAAGGGTGTTGTTATTTTCTCGGTTTATTTCTATTTTGCGCTTATTCTTTCCAAATAACATTTAGCTTGAAATAAATCCAGCTGCTGAAATTGAATGAGAATCAAGTATGTCTGTTGACACAACTGCCAAGTCCCACGGTGTTGCTCCGTTCTCCGAAGATGAGCAACACGTAGCGGGAAACGCTCACTCTTTTTTCAAAGCGTGCCAATATGACGCAACAATTGGAATTTTAAAGAAGCTTTCGAAGTCTCATCCAAATGACGCAAGGGTGGCGCACAACAAAGCTTTGACTGAGTTTTGCAAGTCTAGCAAAACCAAAGTCGCAGATTTCAAGAAAAACCTATCTAAGGTACTGTTCATTGTCTAATACTTGCGATAATAAGGTTTGGTTGTTACGCAACACTGTGTTTCGCGCAGCGCTGAATAACTGACGGCATCGTTTCTGATATCCATCATGTGCGACGGCCGTGGAATGTGACCGATCTGTTACTGTTTGCAGATTCAAAAGGTTCTTCAACAGTCAACTAAAGATGAAGATGATTTTGTCACAAGTGCAGAGAAAACTAACTACGCTGTTCTGCACTTTAACCAAGCTTTAATGTTCTACAGTATGCATCAGTACAGGTAGAATATTGGCGAAACTGTGAAAATCAGTTAAATGTTTTGTTTCAAAGGCGTCTCTTTCGTAAATTGGATTTTAAATCAATGACAGGTTGTGCAGATGACCCTGAGTTTGCCTTTAACTTGGAACAAAATGGTTTGTCGTTTGCTTCAGTAAATAAAACTGGCAGGACTCCGCACTTGATGCTTTTTTTTCTCAATGTAGATTTCCCAAGTTCACTTCATTGCACCTGATATACCGCTGCCCGTTTTATGGTTTTGTTTTCAAGAAAAAAAATTTTGTCACGCTTCACTTGTGTTTGCAGTGAAGCGGAAAACATTCTGGAACAGGTTTACGAGAACTGTGACATAACAGAAGACTTATTCATACTTAGGCTTTGTCTGTTATTGGCGGAGACATACTTGACGACCTACAACGTTGAAAAAGCAGGTAAAAGGCGTCACACAGTAGCATCAGGCAATCCCAGCCTCTCACCAATGCTAAATATGTTTAGTTTCCACTTCATGAGAAAGCAATTCGGGTGACTTTTCGTTTTCGAACATTCAAATTATTGTTTCGTTGATATTTATGTAACATTGGAAGTCATAGTACTTCAATTAAGTTTAGGTTTCATATATTTCCCAACCGAACGTCTTGACTGGATTTTTCGTTTATCCAAACCATTGTTTTGATCATTTTTTAGGAAAGGTTATTGCAGCTACAGAGAAAACGTTTCTAACTGCTGAGGAAGCGAATTCAAACCCTAGAAATGGCGGTAATGAGGAGAAAGGTAAACGAAGTGTTTGTTTTTGACGAAGTCTGTCACCTAAGACTTTGTCTGAATCAGCAAGAACTGTTCACGATATTTTAGTAATGTTATGTTCCGTTATCTGCCACTGGTGACGCATTCAGTGGCAAAGAGACATTCACATTTAAACGTAAATTAACGTCCCACCATTATTGACAAGTTGAAAGGGATGTTCCGACGCGTTCTTTTGCTCCTGCACCACAAGCAAGTAGTTCATTTTTCGAAGCGATGCCAAAGTTCCTGAAGTGGTTCTGGCGCCAATTGAAGACGCCATCGTGGTTTGTACCGAGTTTGTGGGAAATCTAGTTTGTAATTTTTTTGGTGTGAAAACGTCAGAAATCAGTCGGATGTTTGTTCAGCAAATGTCAAACGCTCACAATATTCACCAAACGCGGAAACACGTGATGCCGCAAAATTTGTTGACATTTGAAACAATCAAGTGAAATACAAAGTTTGAGGAAATCGATTTCACGTAATATCACGCATCCTCAGAAGTCAAAGCTGCAAGCAATGCTTACAGGTGATATGCTGTAGGGTTAAAGTAAGAACAGGGAAAGCAAAGAAAGTCCAGACTAAAATGACTAAATCAAAACGCAAGCCGTGGCAAGTAAAAAACTTAAAAATACTTCCATCCCAAACACAGTAGAATTTGTCTAATTCGTCATCGTTTAATTCGCTCAATTCGTTACTTTTTCGTCGGTCCCAGCACAATTCCTATCTTTTGTGTACATTTCTGTTCGTCAATTTGCTCATTTCGTCACCTCTTTCTATCCCCGAGAAGCGTTTTGTTCGGCTAATACGTCAGTTGCAGTTTCGCTTTAGATGTCTAAGCAGCAAGTGCGTGTGGGAATTCAAACAAATCAAGGATCTTTATCTGAGAATTGTTGCACCTCGCAATTTGTTTATCGAATTTATACACGAGGTGCGAAGCGCGACCCGACTCCCCATTGAGAGAACGTGGGAAGTCTTTAAAGTTTGTTAAAGATTGCAAAGGTGCTAGATTCAATGCGTGAGTCTAGATAGAGTAGAGGAATTAAAGAGTTTAATTTAGTAAACAACCATAACGTCATAAAGTTGTATTTTACTGCAAATAAAAGCACTATAAATACGAGTTACTATGATAAAGTATATGAGCTACTATGATAGAGTTTTCACTTGTTTGCATAATTCGTCACTTCGCTTAATTCGTCACTTTTCTAATCCCCCTGAGGTGACGAATTAGGCAAATTTTACTGTATTTGCTTTCACTGGAACTTCAAAACTAACTGACACCAATCACAGAGCAACAAAACCATAGCTGCGAACGCAGTGTCTTTGACGCAACAAAGAGCTAACGAGTAGTGGGATGTGTAGGTAGGAAGGTAGCAAAAACATGTTTTTGTTTTTAGCCCTTATGAAGATAGTTGCATGAAATGTTGAAACGTTGACAAGTTTTTAATGTGTTTTTATGTTTTCACCGCCAGTAGAGCCCGACTAAAGTTTGTTTAGAAAGGTAGTCTTTGGAGGAGGTCGAGCTCTTCTGTTAAAGATGCGTGTCAATCTACCACATGAACAGGCGCCCCCATTGTCACTAGCCGAGCAGTTCTTATCGTCCCACGAATCGATCCTCTGCTGACGCGTCTTTTCGCTCAAAGTCTTTTCAAGGTTTAATAAACTCCTTGCGTTCTTCTCTCAGCCAAGGAAACGGCCATCTTGAGCGCGTTCGACGCTGAATCACTTCGCTCCTACCTCCGCATCCTGAAAGTTCGCCATCTCCTGCAGCTTAGGTCCATCAAGCCCTGCAAGCGCGAAATGAAGCTCCTGGCCGGGGTGGGGGGTCAGTCCACCCCCAGCCAACAGCTGAGCGCCTCCGCCGTGACGTCCTTGTTCCTCAAAAGCAATTTCGAATTCGTGGTGCGTCCGGCCCTGCTTTGCTCAAATACCTCTGCGCTATTGGACTGTCCGTGTTTTTATTAAGTTCATTTGCTGCTATTTGGGGGCACTCGGATTTTCCGGCCATACCTGGACCAAGTCTCCCCCTACTGCGGTTTTATGGGGGAGCACCCGGAAACATTGTAACCGGAAAACTTGCTGATTGTAGTTTTGGCCGAAGACGCAGCATTCGCATGAAAGACCCCCGCTCATTACGTCAAGACTTGGTTGGGAGGACTGCATGTGTTTTAAATAAGATTATGAGCTCATAATCGCTGCGACACCCGAGCAGACTTCGCTTGTGGGTATTGGTGATGAATGTTGCGCAAATATTATAATTCAGGATTATTTTTTGAATGACTTGCAATTGTTCGTAAACAAAATGTATGGCCCGCTGCTACACTCAACAAGGGCGGGTTTGAAACACTGGCTTATGACGCTTTTCGTTTCATTTCATGTTTTAGTTGATATGTTCAAGATAACATAAAAGTTTAAGGATGTTTGATGCTGAATACATCGTGGAGTTAATTTAATGCCACCCTGGTTGCTAAGCAGTGGAATTGTTGCCAAGCAACCACGGCGTTTGGTAAAAGTATTACAAAAATGTATCATAAAAATGTGTTTGCATAAAAGCATTTATAAAAAAAGTATTTACAAAGATCGTTGCGTCCCAGGTAATAGTGAATTATTAGATGTACGATCTTTTCAAACAAAGAAAATGCGTATTTTTCAACAAAATACTTGGTCGTGGGTTTGTGGTGCCTTCGTAGTGTTTGGAGATGTTGGCGAAATGTGTTGTTGTCGGAACCAATAAAATCTGAAACCTTTGGTTAATTGTAAGGTTTTCGTTTCTTTTTACTTCAGTCCGTAGTTCATTGACCAAAGTTCAAACATTTCCGTGTCATTTTTTCACAAAAAATTCACGCAATTTTTTTCCAGCGATCCAATTACCACAAAGCTTTCAAACTTCTGGGAAGCCACCCCCCACCCTATCAAGCCACTTCTGAAGATGACCCCCACCATTGTCCTCATGAACCCCTGCCGACCATGTACTACAACAACATGGGTGAGAGCGTGCTTGACACAGTAGTAGGTGTTGTTCACTGTTGACGTATCGTGTTATACCCGAAAAGTCAACGAAACTTCGCGTTTCCTTTTCCCACCATCTGCTTCCGTACTCGTTGAAGGTGAACTTCATACCCAGTCGACTTTTGGCGTACTTGAATGTTCAACTGTGTTGACAGCTTTTGTTTTCGTGTGTCGCAAAGTGTTCTATGTGTTGCGTGAACACAGAACAAAGCCTTTGTGTGTTGTTTGAACACATTTATTGAATGTTTTGTGTTGTGATTCATGGCAACACTGTGCTGGTCGTGCCAGCTACCGAGGTAGAGCTCATGCTTTCTTGCATTCTGGTCAAATTTGTTTGCTGCTATCGAGTAGTAATAAATGTGATCATCGATAAACTTTGATCCCAACTGATGCAACCCACTGTGTGTGTGCGCTGCTGTGTGCGCTGCTGTGTGGAGCATGTTGCCTTCTGGCCTGACAAGTTCAGGTTAACTGGTTTAAAACTGGAGACCTCTGCCTTCAGCCGTGATCCACTTCGGCATGGGGAAGTACCACACGGGGACTTTCTACCTCCAGAAGGCGTTGCACGAGAACGAGTCGGTCGTGACGTCAGTGATGAAGCAGCATCAGCAGCAGAGCGGAACGAGACACCAACAACAGCAAAACGCCAAGCCCATCGATGTCCTCCACATGAACAAAAGGTAGAAGCGGTCGTGATGTTGATGCGTTCCATGATTTCCCGACAACTGTGTTTGCCGTAGTAAGATTTCTTAGAATTTTCGGAAAAAAATATTACGGTTTTCGTATGTTAAGTAAAAAATTTGATGCTGTAGTGAAAGAACCATGTGCTTTATCAAAACTGTCAATTCCCGCCAAAAACTTCCCGGGTAAGTTTATTTGCCTGCCAGGGACTTTGACACCAGAATCAGGTTGAAGTGGTTGTTGCCAGCAAGTCTTCGCACAACGTCGTGTCTGTCTTTACTTCGAATGATTCCTACAGAATCTTGTTTTTGATTTGCTTTCAACACGTTCTGTTTCACCCACCCACAGATACGAGCTGCTGTACAACTGCGGCCTCCTCCTCCTCCACGCCGGTCACTCCTCCCCAGCATTCGAGTGCCTGATCGCCATCGTACCCGTCTTCCATTCGAACCCGCGTCTATGGCTTCGAGTGGCAGAATGCTGCATACAGAAATGTACTGGGAGTGGCTCGCACGAAGGTTTGTGTTGGGGTGGTTGCTATTGTGACGCCTCCTTCCGCTTGAGAAGCGGTAGTTTTCGAGTGAAATCAATGACAAATGCATTTTATTTCAAATTGTTCCCCACGAGTAATTTGCCACGTGGTCAACGCTCTTGGATTTTATCGGTCGTGCGCGTGTATCTTGCGTTCAAAGCTCCCCCCCAGGCCTGGCGCTTTTTCGGGGTTTTCGCCCCCCCCCTCCCTGGTGATGTCACCAACTGCTACGTAGTTTGTTTATTTTCAAAGAAACTTCGGGCAAGTCCAAATCGGGGAGGAAATCGAACGCGGCCAACCCTGGTATTTTCACAATGATTGGTTCGGGAGTTCACCGGAAGGTCGTGATCAATTCCCCCCCATCAGCTACGGGTATGGTCGTTGCATGTTACTCCTTTTTCTAATGTTGTCAATGGATCGAATGGTTTCCTCTGCACTTGTCTGGCGCATTTTGAAACCCAGCAGCCATGGCAACCATAGACTTCTCCAAACGTTGCTAATGACAGCAACAACGTCATCAACTGAAAAAATAAAATTTTTTTTGTTATTTCCACTCCCACATGACACAGGACCCGCGAGGAAACTGTCTATTTTAATTTAATTTCAAGCAACTAGTTTCATGAGCTTCACTTTGACTGGTGCTTTACACTGTAGCGAAAAAAACTTTTGGCTTCAAAGCTGTTTTTGAGGTTAGCCAGCATTTCGTGCATTCCACGATATTTTTACTTCCCAACAAGCGAAGATGCATCAGTGCGTAGCGTACGCTGTGGTCGTTACGTATAGCGTGACGTGGTGGTTACGCAGCGTGAACTATTAACTTTGTCTGCGTCTACCCGCGATGAAGTTGAGGCCCCTGACCTTATTGGGACGTTGATCGTAGCCTGGTACATTCATGGCCACTCTTCTAAGCGCGGGGTGTACGTTTCCTCCCACTCTAGACCGTGTCACCCCGTGGATCAGTTCATAAACAAAACAATCAGCTTCTAGAATATTTAGTATTATTCGCAACAATTACAATAATTATATGTTTCAAGTCAGTGGCAAAATTACCCCCCCCCCAATTAAGCTGTCAGTGGTTGTAGCTCCTGTTGGTGAATCACGGGGTTCTTGTTTCAGGGGGGAAGAACAACAACTTAGTGATGCCCGCTCCCACGTTCGAATTCGCTTCTGTTTGCCTCAACAATGCTTTGATTGTTCTTCAACAATCGACACATGACAGCCAGCAAACGGACAACGAGGAATCGGACGTAAGTTTCCTCCATTGCTCGTGTGAGCTGCTCTGGAAAGCTGCGGTTTCCTTTTCATCTTCTGCTTCAACCGTTTGAAGATAGTTTTCACAAACATTTGTAGAGTAACGAAAGGTGGATGTGGAATAATACGCGCCATTATCATATGACTGCCATTGTTACGTATCCACCAAAATTGGCGATGGAACAGCAAATGAACTGAAATGACCTCAGAAGTTGTTTTTGAAAACTCGGGTTCCTCCCCAACGGGATCAGCAGTGTTTTTTTCACGAGCTTTTGTTTGTTATTGGAAGTTGCCATAAACAGTCTCCTGTTTGTTTTCGTTGTTACGTCATAACCGCAGGTTGTTCTGCTGCATCTTCCAAAAACATTGTGCCTTTTTCAGTCCGATCAGCAAAAGCCAAATGACGAAAAGAACGACACTCCCATCGTCCACTGTCTACCCGGGCCGCCCGTCACCGGTGATGACGTCATGCACTTGCACGCATCAATCCTGGTCAACAGCGCGTTTGTTGCGTTGCAGCTTGGCAACGGGTTGCTAGCGATGCATCGTTGCCAAGCGTTGCTAAGGTTACCCAATCTCACCGGATGCCACAGGTTTGTTTGGATTCGAAAGTTTGGCTTTGTTTTGTCATAGTGAGCATCAATGAAGCTTTTATGACGTTCTTGCACGAAAAACAGAAGTGTTCAACAGTCTGATGCTAAAAAAGGGAAGTCGAAAGCAAAACAAGTCAAAGACACATCGTAAACCATTGCTTCTCACCCCCTGGGTGACGACCCCAAAACTGGGTCACTGTTCACTTCCGATCCTGTACTCATGCTCTGTTGCATAATTTTATTTCTAACGCGAGGAGTTTTGTAGCAACAAACTGCCGCTGCGGCTATTGCCATTGTGACATCACAATGCTTTTTCATATTGGTCTTTGTGGACAATGTGCTGACTGGTTGCAATTGTGATCCTTGTTTTGGTAAAGTGGCTAGGCAGGTGGTCGAAGATGTAAATATTACTTGACACTTAATGTTTGTGTTGTCGCAAAAAATTGAGAAGCACTGTACAAAACGTTTGCGTGAACACTGCTACCGCCATCAGCATGATGGAATATTCCGTGATGCGAACGGCGGCTCAAATAGGCCGTGGTCCGAGATGGCTTCTTTATAATGTGCAACAAAAGCGGGTGTAAGTGTTAGTTGCCGGTCTCAACAATGACGATCCCTTTGTGACGACTTTAATCTAAACAATCGTCACCCCCTCCTCGTTCGGGCCAGGACCAGCGCGATGATATGACTCGTGCGCAGGGGGTAACGAGGGGGTAAGGGGGGCATAAATACCCGGGCGCCGAATCACTATGGGGTTCCTAAAAGTCCCAACATGTCACAAGTACTTCCTTCACAACAGTACATTTGCTTCCGAAAAAACTTAAAGTTTGAACATGGGGGCGCCAAACTTGCTTCTTGCTCCGGGCGACATTATGTTGCCCCCTTTGCATTTACGACTTCATGTTAAATCAAACTGTTGGGCCGTAAGTAATTTGAACGTGAAATTTCAATTTCCAAAAACCAACGTGGAAATAATCACGTTGTATTTTTGCGAGATTATAAACTCATTTTCTGTGCCGCACTTTTGTGTTTTCTGCAGTCTTGTAATTAGAAATTTTAAGTCTATAGTTTTTAATCTGTCGTAAAATTTTCTTGGTATAAGCATCAAATCTTGGAGGGGGGGTGAATTCCATCTTCCACGGGGGTAAATTAATGAACCGTAAATTGCTGCAAATGTAAATTTTTATAAATAATTCTGAAGTGCAAGAGTTTATTAATTTCGTATTTTCAATAAATGAACATCACTGAGTGTACTGGGGGTAAATCTGGTGATCTTGTTTGATAAAAGGGTTAGATACGCGAAAGTGGTTAAGAACCACTGCCTTAGAACGAATGTATTTTGTTTACGACTGTGTTAGACCGTCCATTGACGGACAGTAGGTATAACCGCGGTCTCTTGTGTATGGACAGGTACTTGGGCCACATGTACCTTGCTGAAGCCCTTGTCTGCGTGGACAAGATTTCGGACGCCATCGAATATTTGAATCCGGATAAAACCGCCAGCATTTCGACGACGTTCAAAAGCAACGGGAAGACTTCTGATGGTGAGGACTTAATTCTCTGCGCTCTGGCCATCCCTTGCTCCATCTCATCTCTAATACTTCTTGTTTGATGTTTGCAGATGATGGGGGTTCGCGTTCGAATCCCGACAACAGCGGAAATCGTCACAGACCACGTGGGTAGAACAGAGTTGTTGAAAAATCGAAGGGATTGTTGTATTTGGTTCCGGGGTTAAAGCGTTTTTGTTATTGGTGGAACTTGGCCCGAATAAGGACCAGGTTTAAAATATTGATTCCACTGCCCCTTCACACGCCATTTTATACGTATATCTTATACCTGAAGCTCAAACGTATCGATATCACTGAAGCAACAGAAGCCTTTTGCCGGAGGTGCCCGGATGTGCAATGGTTTCACGGTCCGGTGCATTCTTGGCGGGAATTTTCATGATCACCATCACTACAGAGCCGTTAGGACTGGGTTCAAGTAAACAAAAATGTATTGTTTAAGTGATAAGTAATTTCTAAGAAATTACGTAAGTAGCTTAAGTAAATCAGGAAAATCGATGTTAGACTTGAAAACATGCAAGCGCATCAAAATTATTGTATTATTAAATCACTTTGTGGGTGAATAGCTACTTATTTTCTAAAAAACGTCGCACACGACACAAACTGTCAATCATCTCATCACTCAATATAGACATAAGCCTTGATATGAACAGTCCGGAAGCACTAAAGCATCTTTCAGGTTACACTGAAGAAGGTGGAACACGATCAAGACAGAATTTCAATTTTCTAAGCACTTTAGGGCATTCTTTAGTTGCTTCATAAAATTCCATTTCTTTTTTGATGTGAGCCGAGTTGTTTTTCTGGATTTCATATCCATGAAAAGCCTCTGTTTTGAACAGAACGTCATTAAGTTCTTCTGATTTTGATTTTTTTGATGGGTTCCTGCAGCATTATCAACATTTTTATTGTAATTGTTAGAATCAATCCGGCCATGCGGAGAGAATCTTTGGTAAATGTTGTTACCAATTTTGGCAAGGTCTTTTTTCCTGGGATAATTCAATAACGAAGTTTCCACCAGCTTATAATAATCCGGAGATTTTAAGTATCTAGCAAGCCTGGATACTCCCTCAATTCGCCTGGTGCTTATCCTCTCTTTTACTGCAATGTAAACTTACAACAGGGATAGGCAATTAAATTGGCTCGAGGGTCACTTTGAGAAGGCCGCGTTTAGCGGAGGGCAGTAAGATCTAATTTGATCGCAAAATAAATGAAACAAAAACATTGATTGTACACAGAAAAGGTTTTAATATAATTATAATTATCGAGGATTTTCCAAGCAGTCAATTGAGCTGGTGCTCTGTCTCCAGCATTTCACAGACGATGCTTTTCCAGAGAGAATTTTTTATTTAGTATTTTGCATTTTTTTTAAATTTTATGTTCTCTTTTCAGCTTGGCAGCATTCTCACTCCCCCTACGAGTTCCCCTCCACGCTCCGATGCGCTCACGCCTACATGACCTTTAACCTTGCCACCTCCCACTGCTTGCGTAGCGAGCTTGACAAAGCGCAGCGATTGTTACATCATGGATCGACGCTTATTACGCACGTACCACGTCAAGCATTGTTGCTGTTCGTTTATTTATGTTTGAATGGACGCGGCAATCCACAGCAGGCCGTGCAGGTTGGTCGAGTGTGCTGTTTGCTGTGCTTGTTTTTATATTTAGTGTGTTGTTGGTGTGTCGTTTTCTGTGTTGTTGTCTTGTGTCCGTGCCTTATTCTTCTACACAGTGGAACCATGAGTGTCGTGTTAAGCCTTCCAGCAAACAATCCAGGGCCAAAACGGCCTCCACTATATTGGGCGTCGCTTTACTTGAAGCCCAATAGCGTTTTGTTAGTGTGCATATTATGATGTCATAATCATCGCAACCAGGCTGTGGAGGGAAGGGATTGTTGCCATCGCGACTGGAAGATTTGTGAAAATCCACCAGAAAGTATCGTAGCGAAATTTCGTGACCTACGTTGGGCCCTGGTTGTAATTTTCTGGCCATCTTGGGCGCCAGTTTGTGGGAATAGTCTTGGGGGGGCGTTTGTAGGTTTATCTTACGGCAAACAAAGGCAAGTTTTTTCTACACTGTCCAATAACCGACCTCCGGTGAACTTCACTTGTTTTACGCTTAAACCAGAGCTGTCGAACCGGAACTGAAATTTCCGGCTCCGACTCCGGTCATCTAATTTCTTGGTTCCGGATCCAGAATGATTTGAAATCTAAACAGTGAATGTAAAGTTGTTAAATGCAGAGCGACTGTCAGTAAATATTAAATCGATTCGTATTTAATTGTAATCCTGGCTTTAAGTGAAACGATAGAAATGTTTCACGACCCAGTGAGTCCATGTGCTGCAGCTGCAATGGTCGCTGCTTTAATTAACGTCGCATGTCCAGGCACTGAAGCGGAACAGCGTCAATCCCGCGTCCAATCAACAGTCGACACGCGCCGGGAACGGACATCGGGGTTTCTCTGCCGTGCCCGCCGCAGGATCTGCTTCGTCTTCCGGCAGTTCGAGCTCCGATATCCCGGGGTCGCGCTCCAAGACGTCGCTTGCGCCGCACGGTAGCGCTGCGGACCGAGGGGGGAAAGGAAAGAACGAAGGCAAAGGGAAAAGAAATCGCCGATGATAATTTTCGCCCCCCTCCCTTGAAAACCTCCTTATTTTGCCATTTTTTTCCTTCTAATGTATTCCTGATCTCATGGCGAGGTTTCTTGCGCGGCAGCTCTGCTGTTTTGTTTGGGTGATTTGTTTTTCTCTCTTAAAGGCACTAAACCTTTTATTTCAAAATATTGTTTGAAATGTATTGGATTATTCTGGTTTCTAACAATACAAAGATCAATCGCAAGAAACCACCGGCCTTGCTGTTTGCGCAGTTCGTCCGATGATCAGGATCCGCTCACCTCAGAGTCCCGTAAAGACCAGGAGTGTTCGGTTGCGGTTTAAAAATATTATATAATAAGTAGCGAAATTGTTGTCGAGGTATCTTGACTTTCAACTTAACATTATTGCGAAACAATTCATTACCGCCATCAATCGCGTGCGCTGGGGCGATCAGCTGTGACGCATTTCGGATGCGAATGCATCCATGTCTCTCCATCGCGTAGTGAGGTGCAGATGAGATAAGTTATCTTTCAGTTTCACCCAATCACCACCAACGCATCAGACGCAGCTAATCTCGGCATTTCCCGCTGAAAACATGAACAACATTCATCGTGCGAACGCGATTGTGACGTCTCTCGCACTCGCCATGTTCAAGTTGAGCTATTTTAGGCAAAATTTCGGGAATCTGGACTTGTTTCATGTTGGTTTGCCTAAAAAAATTGATTTGGTTTGATCTCGAGTTGGTTGGTTTTTAAGCCGAAATCGTTTCCTCTGAGAGAAAATGTTACTGTTCCATTTTATTCGGCAACAGGCTCAGCGCTTGCAGGCAGATCTGGGCCAGCGCGACAGAAATGCGATAAATTTGTGCAATCTCCAAAACCATGAGTCAGAGAAGCGGGAATAATTAGCTCCAGTACAATGCCAAGCAAGACTGGAAATCAAAATTCGTAGAAAATTTCTAATGATATTCTTGTATTTTAGATGTTTCTATGTGACAAAGTGTTGCAACGTCTCCGGTGGCATTGCGTTGATTGTGTGATTCACCACGAACGGGATGTGCGTGAAGAATAACACCATTATATATGTAGCGCGAGCAAGCAATAGTAAGAGAGATTGCGAGCATGATCTCTATTGTTGCTTGCTTCCACGGTGCGAAGCTTTGCGCACATGCCGCTCGGGATTTCCGATGGCAACAAAAGGAATAGCAATTCCACAAAAAATTGGCCTTTTTTCTGGTCTTTAAACAATAGGGTTGGCCTTTGTCTGGCCTCTTTAGCACTGTTGGCTTTTTATTTAAGTTTTCATCTGGCAACCCTGCTGTGGAGTGTCACAAGTGGACCGAGGCGTCCATCTCTACTTGCGCCGTGGGCCGCGCGACTGTATTCCAGTGAATGCTGATGTGGTGGCGAGCCAATGGCAGCACTCCCCATAGACACGTCACTGATGCGACGGTTTCAGGGGTGAGGATTGCAAATAGTGATTTTAGGCAAAAACGGTGGCTGGAGCAGATTTGGCGACGTCTTGTCAACTTTACAAAAGAAACTCCAGTGAGACCGGTTGCGACCCAGCACCCCCTGCGTAACTGTGTTGATCATCTAGCAGCTCTTTCCCACATATGTGCACCACCACGAGTTCAAACTGGACAGCAACAAAGCTAATTTAACTGCTGAGGAACATCGACTCGACAACATTCCGGTTCCTTCAATGCCCTGGCGTCCTTGCATTGATTTGTGTTTTTTTCTAGCTGAATATTAATTATCGCCAAATAAAATCAACTCAACTTTTACGGAATTGAAGGCTCTGTTAGGTGTGCTGTGGTCATTCGAGGGGTTTTTGCTGTCGTGCTCTGCCTTCGTGACTTTGGGATTGCTCCGAATCCACATTTCAACATCAAGTCTCCATGAGAGAGGCTCGGTCCAATCAATCAGCTCAATTACTTTACAAGGAAACCGATTTCAGTTTTTTTGCATTTTCAGTCCTGTAAATTGCTAGCAAAGGCTCATGCGTGACATGCGTTGCGAGATGATTGCGCGGAGGAGGGTCGGGCGTTCGACTCTCTTTGGTTGCCTCAGGGGGGAGCAGCATAGAGACTGCAACAAATGATAAAATTAACTAAAGAAAGGTTCATAGCAAGCATGCCAATTGCAGTTTCAAACACAGTAAGACTGGTCTTATCAAAGATGAAAAGCAAATCTGGCGTCGAACGTCCAGCTTCAGTGAACATAGCAGGTCGCGCAGCACAAAAGAAGCATTTTTGGCGTCTGTTGCAGTTGACTGCATCGCCTTGAACTGCTGAGGCAAGCACAAGCGAAAGATGGCAATTCTGGGCATTAACTAACAGGAAAGCAACCAGCAGCAATAGAGCTCCCTCGACGAGTTCACTCTACTACTACTTGCACTATCGTTATATTGGGGTAAGTGAACTACGATAATTCGCTTGTGGTGACTACCACAGTGACTTGTAACTCATGGGCACCATCTAGCGGTGACAATTTATTTACATGTGGCGCCATCTACCTGCCGCCACACGTCCCTCTTCATTGGGCTACTCAGCTACATAGCCATGCGGTTGTGTTTTTTAAGTTTTTCTTTTGATGAGCCAGTTTTTGTTCAACTAGATTTGAATGAGGACAGAAGATGCGTAAAAAACGTGAAATCGATTATTGATTATTTGTAGATTGATTCGGCTGCGCCACTTTGTGATGACACCGTTTCAAAAATTTACCAAAATCCGAAACAAGCGAAGTCATTTGTAAGAATACACGAGATTACTTGCTAAGCATGGGGCAGACAGTTGTGCACCAAGTGCAGGCAACACGGGGATAAAAAAAAGCAAATTTCGACAAAAAACAATTTTTGGTTAGTGTAAAAAGATACAATATTAGATGAGTATGCACAGAACGTAGAATAAATATGTTTAAGCGTTTTCGGCCCAAAATGTTTAATTTTGCAAAGAAACGGGTTAAATCTTCGTCAGGGGTCAAATCAACACGAATGTATGGCACCAAAACATGTTTTGAGGAGGATGGTTTTTGACCGTAGTTGCCTGTGTCAACAGATTTGCAACGTTTGAATTTTATATTCTAATTCAAAAATAGTTTTGGTTTTCACGGTGGTGTTGGCGCCCACATGCGTTGTCAATTTATGAGACTGCTTGACTGAAACCTCTTTGGAGTTCAACATTGCAATATGTGCCTCGGGCTTTTGTTTCTGTCCAGTGGAGTTGACAACTTTTATAGCTTGTATCAAGGTGACTTAGATAGATTTTGTGGAAGATTAGACGCAAATATGATTTGATCAGTTTGCACAAACTCTCCAGTGAACGTTGCAAATCTGCTGACTTTGTCCATGAAGTTGTTTTTCTTGGCATTCTGTGCAGCAAATTTACTGTTAGAAATAGCACAAAATTATGCTTTTTGTATGGATCCTCGCACATAGCAGGGGAAGTGCGGGATCTATGGAATGGATTTTGCTTTTCGGAAATATTTCGCATTACTTTACTCCAAACTGATTGATGTTTGCTTCACTATATAGATAGGTCTTCGATTAACTAAATCTGAAAAAAAATGTTCCGATCAAAGACGCCCTTCCTTAATTTTTGTCCATTTTAAATTTTTGGGAATTTGTTCCATTGGTCCCACCTCCTTGGGACAGAAAAAAACACCAGGGACCTTTGGAACAACAGATCACTACGAGTAAAAAATTGACACAGCCCATAGGGAAAAACTGCAAATGCCCTTTAAACGTTTTTATTGTGCAAGTACACCTGCCAGTTGATGGTTTCACAATTTTCTTTTGCTAAAACTCATACCAACACGCAGAAAAAGCAATGAAATTGCCCATGCATAATCATGAGACTAAATCTACACGCATTCTGCAGAAAAATGTTCGAAAAACAGAAAAAAAGCATTTCAAACAAGCTAATGTGACGCGGAAACTAAAAAACGAAAGTAAATTACAGAACCTATTTGAAAGCAACGCATAAAAAACGAAATTCAGTCAAATCAAGCAAATGTCTTCCTTAGATCAAGGACATTTCTGCTGTTGATTTAAAGACACCACAGAGCCTTTTGGTTTGGGTAGGCTTAACTGGTTTAGGTGGAGGTAGGACCTTTTGAATATCATGTTTAGATATAGAACCCAGAAGCTTCCTCTACCAAGTCTGGAAAAATGAATCGAACCTTGATTGTTCTAGACCGTTGCATGTAACTTATTTCAAAGTCGTTTACTTCATCATGTAGGAATTCCACACGCTTTGAATGCTTGTCTGAACCTGCATGTTTTTCCATGAATATCTTTAAACGCCCTGTGGTTGTCTTCAGAAAACAAGCCCCTATCGTTGTTTTTAGTGGAAATGTCTGCATAATTCTGCATGACAAACATGTCGAGAATAAGCAAAGGACCAATGGAACAGATCGTTCCATTGGTACCCTGATCGAAACTTTTCACAAAATTAACAATGGAAGGAAAGTAGTTGAGTTAATGAGGCTGATAAAACCAACAAAACATAGCGAAATAAACTATTTCCCAAGCGAATTATTATCAAAGCCTCAAACCTAGCTCATGCATTCCATAACATTTTAGGAAGTGGATCTTTGCAAGAACGATTTGCACCCTAAAAAGTAAAAAATCATCATAAATTCAAAACCTGCACTAGCACGTTTTCTTCCTTTGCAGAAAAAGGAAGGTGAAAGCAATCTCGCTTTCACACACAAATTTCAAGTTAACAGCCTCAATAGGTGGCGCAATATTCAAGTGTTCATTCGGTCCCACTGTCTCGTAGGTCCCACACTTCCCCTACAGGAAAATGTTGGGAGGGTTGCTGATGGAGATGATGGAGAGTGTAGTGACAAATTCATAAAAAATTCAGGACACCGAGTATGTTCCAGAAAAAAAACCAGCCGGGCGTACTTGAGGTGATGATGCTGGGGAAAGAAGTAAACGATTACAGTGCTTCAGGTAGACATACCGAGTGTGGATTGTTTCTTGGTTATTTTGCATTGTTTGTTTTTCGATGTGCATTTACTAGCATTGATATGTCTGGGTCTACCAGACTACCACTTATACAGCCTAGCTGGCATCAGTGATGTAGCCTGGTCATATTTGTCGAGTCACAAGCCCTTCTGTGAGACAAAAGAGTGAAAGCAACTTTCCTACTCACAGGAAAAACAAGGGAGACGCAAGATATCTATGTGCTAAAGCACCCCTAGCTTGCTTTGCTAAAGGTGTGAAGCATATCCTTGCATTAAAAAAATAAAAACTGCTTTCTGAATTTTCATAACGAGTAGACTGCCTGTCGTGTTGATCCAGTTTTCTTCGCAATGTAAACAGGGCCAGGGGATCTGCTCATTAGGGGAGTCAGATGGGCAGGAAAATCTATTATTCATCTGTGCATATTTTCGTATTTCTTTCGCTGTGATGAGCTGTTTTATGCAAATGAAATACAAATATTTCAACATCATCGAATTGTCTTGCACGTACTGTACTTAAGTGAAAAATGTTGCAAATATACTGCGTTTCATACACTTGGGAGGAACATATCACAAATATTTTTCGAGTATGCTGTAGGTTTGTACAAGCCTTAGATATTACCAATTGCAAATAACTTTTCTTGCACAAAAATTTAAATATGTCCATGTAGGGATCAATTAATTATTTTATAAAACTTGTGCCGCAAAAACAATTTGTGGCAAATGTTTCTTTTCTGAACAATTACTGATTGCAACGGGCTGCTCAGCTTAGGCAATTACCAACAACTCTCCAGTGGGGTTACTGCTAGTTCATTCCTAGTAGTAGTTTTTTCATTTTTACTTACACTTCCTGGTTTTGTCACCTGACTCTACATCATTGCTTGCATTGTATGTACACAGTTTTGTGGAACACAGCAAGCTTACATTTGTGTTCTTTTTCAAATAGTAATTGACTCACCACATATTTTGGTAATATTTTGTACTGTAGTTAGTGGTCCTGCCGCATAGAAATAAATATTGGAGAGGTAAGAACGGGTTTTGTAATTTCTTTTATTTCACTTCGTTTCATGCGCTGCATCATAAATATATGTGAATATGACACATTCAGGGTTCCTACGCAATTTTGAATATACATTTCTGGATGTTTCAAGACGTTTCACAAACTCTTTCCGCACTTTTTCAAGACTTAACTTTCCTGAATGACCTACCCAGGTCAAATACAGGCACTATAATATTTAGCTCGATACAAGTAAGATCGTATCACTCTTGAATAAAATATTATGAAAATGTATGTCAAACAATCCAGTCTGCAATTTTTTTTCCATGTTAACAGATCAAAACAATTTGTCTCTATTTGTCCAGACTCCGTAGACACCCTGCATATGTGAAAGCAACAGCTGTGAACCGTTACACCGGCCCTTTCAGAAGATGTGAAGTCATTCTTTCGTAGCTCGAAGGCAGCCGCTCACTGCGTCAATTGAACGAGGACACCCGTCACTTTAAGTTCAGTGGGGCATGACTGTTCGGAGGTTCAGACAGTAGGGTTTGGCCAAACGCGCATGGTGTGATGTAACTTCAAATTCATCAAAAATGATAATTGCTTCTGAATCGGTCAGTCGGTCTTCTGAGCTGGAAATATAGAAAGCAAAATTAGCAGATAAATTTGCGATTTCAAAACCATGTGTGAGATTTGTACGAAATGCGAGTGACACGTTGTAATAAAAAACCACGCCAGAGCTTATTGACTCTGTTGCAGCAAGATATTGTTTTATTTAGCCTACACGTTTAGGAAACGTTGCATTTTTGTTGCAAAACAAATTCAGATAAATTCAAAATTCGCTATATTTTCTTCTTTTGCATTGTTGTTGCAAAACAAAGTGGGATAAATTCAAAATTCGCTATATATATTTTATTAACGGGTAATATCCCGATCTAACGTAGTTTATTATGCCTTTTTGTGGCTTATTAACCTAATGATCCAAAATCGTGAGTATAGCAGTGTTTTAGTTAGCACCGAAACCGTATTTTAAAGTAAAATCATTATGTAAAGTTTTGTCAAATGCAACTGGGGCCCTTCAACGCCAGATGTGAAACACAAGACTTGTACAATACAGATACATTTGACATGAATGAATCACAGTCATGATCCTTGCCTTTGCTGAATTTTCTTTGTGCTGAACCCTTTACCTCCCGCGCCAGCCACTTTAGTGGCCGGTAAACCTTTGATCAGCCATAACTCCTGAACCGATCGGGCTGGAAAGTCAGTGAAAACATCCTGGTTCCAAGAGACAGCAAGGAATCAAATTAGAATGACAAAAACATACCTTTGCATTTGAAATGTTTGAGAAAAATCCATATTTGTGCATTTTCCGTAGTGAAATTTCAGCAAAATCCGGAGTAAATGCTAAAAAACGTTCCCGGCATCCCGTCTAAACTTTTTGATCCGTTTATTTGCGCTTCGCTGACCGCCGGAATACTCCAAAACAGGATCCTTTCGAAAAAACTCGATTTGGGCCGTTTCGGGAAAAATGTGGGTGTCCAAAAGCGTAGGTTGGAAAAATTGACTTCTAGATCACAGTTTGGGGTCCAGAGAACCCCACATTAGGGTTAGTGAGGTGCTGAGTGGCTTAAAATGTTCAAGGAGCTATTCTGAAGCTTTAGAGATCTTGGGTAGGCAGGCTGCTAACCTAAGGGGTTGGGAAGTTATGGCCAAAAATAGAGCCTAAAAACTGCTCGGCCACCTAGTGGATATTTGATTTTATTCCCAAATAAAATTTTCCTGTCAATAATTTGGCTTGAAATTTAGTGAGATGTTGCAAAACACCCAAATACACCTTTTCTGCCGATGGGCTTGGTGGGTACCGACCAGGAGCGGAGCCAGACATTTTCATTTGGGGGGGCACTGGAGGGGCCAGTTTTGCAACAAGGGGAGCTGTCAATGGTCTGTGTAGGACTTTCAGAAAGAGATCTACAGAAAGAGACCTAATTTTGGGGTGGCCACTGGGGGGGCCAGGCAAAATTTGGGGGGGGCAAGG
>Ga0210059_1002797_pt1 | contig 27579 bp, 16 predicted proteins | sample Ectturendosymbi2_FD_188042 | JGI IMG/M metagenome (GOLD analysis project Ga0210059, IMG submission 188042) | Ecteinascidia turbinata endosymbiont from Florida, USA - Sample 2 (SPAdes) (version 2) | ecosystem: Host-associated > Tunicates > Ascidians > Unclassified | place: Key West, Florida... | reverse complement strand
CAACTAAGTTGTGTCTGCCTACCTAGGTTTTGATTGTTTTGTTTGTTTGTGTATTTATGATTTGGTTTTCTTGTTGTTTGTTTGTGTATTTTTGTGATTTGGTTTTCTCGTTGCTGCTGGTTTTCTTTTGTTTTGCAGGAACAGCACTTTCCCAGTATTCCCACATATCACTTCTGGCGATTAAAGAAACTCGAAAGCAACACCTCTACAGATTGGATCCAAACCAACCATCATCCAAATGCAAAAAAACACTGCAAACAATTTGTAGAGCTTGCTAGATGCGAAAGGGTTATGACAACCCGGGCAGAGTTTCATTTTAGCTGGGTTTATACTTTCTCTGCCACGCCCAGGTCCTTGCGGATCTGAGCAACCCATCCACCGAGAGAGACCGGTTGCGACCCAGCACCCCCTGCGTAACTGTGTTGATCATCTAGCAGCTCCTTCCCACATATGTGCACCACCACGAGTTGAAACTGGACAGTAACAAAGCTAATTTAACTGTTGAGGGGCATCGACTCGATAACCTTCCGGTTCCTTCAATGCCCTGGCGTCCTTGCACTAATTTGTGTTTTTTTCTAGCTGAATATTAATTATCGCCAAATAAACTCAACTCAACTCAACTCATCAAAACAGAACAAAAAGAGGTTCAAGTGCCAGCTGCCAACGACGTAGAGCATTTGTCTGCATTGATCACTTCCAAGTTTTCTGCCAAGATTACTCACACCCCTGAATTACTAACCGCGGGTGATTTCCACTCAGACAGGAGTGGTGGCCACGTGGTCCCTAGGTGAAAATCACCCCACGTTATGGTTAGTGTGAGTTCGGGTTAAAATCACCGCACGTTATGGTTAATGTGAGTTCAGGTGAAATTCAACCGGTGTTTGTGTTTAGAGGACAACAACGGTGTGTGTGTTTAGAGCAGCTATGTCCAACCCAAATGGCTTACTGAGCTAAAAAGTATGTCATTGTCTTAACCAGGGCCGCACATTGAATGACATATTAATAAGGGCCGCATTTTGGATGGCTTACTTTGACCTTGGCAAACTAAATTTAGCTTAAACTAATGTACTGAAAGCGTTCTGGTCCTAACTGCAATGGTCCAAGAATGATAAAGAGGCACTGAGGACCACCTGCATCAAAAATGTCAAGTTCAAGATTATTAGGAAGAACAGGTTGTCAGTACGTAAGACACTTTTGCTACAGCGAAAACCTTAATTGGGCCGCACAAAACCTTCGACTGGGCCTCGGGTTGGACATAGCTGGTTTAGAGGTTACCTGAGCAGGGTCAGCGTAAATTTTTTGATGGTTTAACTAAAGCACTCTGCCATGGCGAAGTGCTCAGCTTCAATAAAATCGATGTTTTTCTGAATATTGGTAAATGACACTCTTGAGGCGAGATTGTGCAGTTGGCAGGGTTGCGGAGTCGGAGGTAAATTATCCGACTCCGACTTTCCAATTTTTCCGACTCCGACCTTTCCAAAATTTCCGACTCCTTAACATAAAGGGAATGAAATTTCGCTGCTAAAATCAATAGAAATCGTTGTAAATAGAAAGAATCTCTGTTTCAACAAAAGTTTCAAAAGCAATTGTACCATTTCACTTAATATTTGCAGTCATAGAAAAGTTATTTCAACAAGAAAAGCTTAGAAAAGGTGCTGCTCTCATTTTGATAAATTTGAGGTAATGAAATAATGAAGTCTGAAACCTCATGGAAGGGCAAGCAATCTATTTAGCTATGATGGTCAGTGGCGAAGCCAGCCCACAATTTTTTTGGGTACGAAAAACTTTGGGGGAGACAAAATGTTTGTCTTTAGGCGAGAAACAGTATTTTTGTTAGGGACACCGCTTCTCAAAGCACAAAATGACTAGATATGCTAAAAATTTGAGGGGCATGGCCTCCTGGCTACGCCAATGTGGTGGTAAAGGCTTTTAGTAAATGGGACTTTAGTCGAAACGGTTGTAGCCTGCAATTTGGCATTGGCTGTACTGGATCAGGAGCGGGTCCAGCCAGTAAGTTTAGGGGGAACGATTTCAACAATATTTGGCAGTCAAGTCTCGCTACCAGTTCACTACTGTAAGAGACATGAAGTAGCCTATACTTCACAGCAATGCTGTGACAAAACAATGGATACAAAATGGCCTCATAACGCGAATCCTGTTTTCCGAATTGTACAAAATAATGGTGAAAAGAGGTACTCTCGTAGGTTTTAGGGGGGGCAATCGGAGCCCCTGGATCCGCCCCTGTACTGGATAAAGTTGTTCAGAACAATTTTCGTCGAACGTCTGCTGAGCAATAAAAAGGCGGATGTCAAACGTGGTGGGGTTTGGTAATGCAGGTTTCGAATTAGACCTCTGTTGCTAACGCACGAAGGTAAGAAATAAAAATATGCACGCGTAATGGAAGAAGCCCAGCTAGACCAAGTTTGCAGGTCACGATGGAGGCTGAAAGCCAATACTTCTCAACCAGAGCCAGTCTTCAGCCTATTTGACAAATTTCATCTGAATAGGTCCACACCTTAAGAGCGCACCGCGCAAGTGGCGACAAGAGTTAATGTTTGAAGCCTTTTATATATTACAAGAAAAACAAAACAGTACTGAAACGTGAAGTGAACAATGAATCATTCTTTACATTACTGAGAGTAGGTTATTAAATTTATTATTATAGCCTGCCATATGCATCACATCACATTGTTTTAATTAAAGACATCAACGTAAATTAATGTTTGCATCAATGGAGTAGGTATCCCGCCACCATTTCTCCAATTGGGCCCCGATGGATATATAAAAAAGGCAGAAAAAATAGAAAGATCAAATGATGAGGTGCAGGGACCGAGTTTGTTAAAAAACTTTGGGGGGAACAAACCTTATTGTTTGCGTTTTCGATGACGTCACGGTGTTCACTCAACCGTAGTACGACCTTTTTGTAAAATTGGCAAAATGGGGGGCACATTATGGAATTGATATATTTTGGTGACCATGCCCTCCCCTTGGCTATGCCCATCGTGGTGGTATAACAACTAGTAGTGCATACAAGTATACAATGGTGCTATATCTAGATATCTAGCACTCAGGACTGCATTTAATATGAAAACGCATTAATTCTCAGAGTTGGGCTTGAATAGACAAATTCATAATTAAAATTTGGTCAGTTCTGATAGATAAAATGCACTGCTACTAATAATCACCACCTAGATCAAATCAACAATAAATCACAAGATCTTTTGGTAAATCCTAGCAGTGCAACCAGGCGCGTAGCAAAAAATTTTATTAGGGCTGAGAAAAACAACAACCGAGTTTCAACATTCAAATATTTTAATGCTTCTTGTTTTTAAAGCATCATACATGAAACGTACAGGTTTCTGGCGTTTTCTCCTTAACAATTGTGTTCAGATTTAAGCCGATAAATAAAGTCTTTCATTGAATTGACAAGTTTTAAAAGTTTTAAATGAACCTTGTACTTTGGATCAATGCCACCATTTGCTCATAAACAGGAGCGGGTTTACCATTAGGCTGAAAAGGCTTGCTTAGGGCCCCCAATTTTGGTGGCCCACAAAATTTTAGGAGTAATGACAATTTCCAGCATTTCTGTAAGCAATTATATTTGTATTTTTATTTTGGTTCAACGCACATTTTTTTACTATCCGCTAACAAAAGATCTCTGCAGAAGAATGAGCGCAAAGGGTTGAAGTGACTGACGATGAGCATTCTCTTTTCATGGCCTTGAGAATTGGTTGTTGTTACGTATAATGGGTGGAACAGAACGCCTGAATCCAATTTTCAGATTACACGAGGCCATTGAGGTACTGTAATGGGAGAGTGGTCAGTTAGCTTCACCGCTGCCTTTTTCGTTAGTTTCACTGTGACTATTTTTGTTCCTGATATCGAGGGAATTCAGAAGAAAGTAACATGTTTATGAATTGGAACAGCTTATTCAGTGAATGTAACGAGCATGTGTAGCGCTAATTTGTATGACATCAGTCGTCGTAAACCTTCCAGAAGGGCTCCAACTTAAAATAGCCTATGACCCCGAAAATGAAAATTCACCTCTGCTCATAAACCTTTCTTGCAAAAGCGCTAGTAAACCTCTGCATGTCCAATATTGCACTTGAGCAAAAAGTCATCACGGCCGCCATTACGATTGGGCTTCTTATACTGAATTTATACGCTTCTCATGTACACCAACACAGCACGTTCAATCGAAGCCGAGCAGTGTCTTTGCTCTGAGGCACTGACTTCCGAAGTAGGCCTTCTACAAAACTTTCGCTCATATAAGAAGTGGGTCCCATTGTCATCTAATTTTTGAGTGATTAATTCACGTATGTGGTTAATAACCGTAAACGCTAGAGTCATTCAACGCGTTTGAATATTTTTTGGATTTTTGATAATCCGTAAGATCATCAGATGAAAGTTGAAACACTGAGCTTATGAACAGCAGGCCGGAGTCTAGTATCTTGAAAAGATTGATTTTTACTCACCGGCAAGGCAAAGGGAGATTATTGATGAAAACGGTAAGGCTCCACATAATTGTGACTGAAGCGTCACACTACATGTCATCACAAATAAATATCTAGAATGAATGCTATTGTTGCTAAACAGTGACTATGGCGCATTGAAGAAGACTGAAACTGAATCGCTTCTTAGTCAGGACATATAAAATTTATCTCACCGCCATATTCATGCATGTAGTCTTAAAACTGTGCACAAAACAAAAATCTACGATATTGATTTAGGGCTACCCTGACACTGGAAACAAGGATAGGTTATATTTGTAACACTCACAGTTATCAGAGAGGAATTTACGATGGTCTTGAAATGAAGCTTACATAACCATTAGGTGGGATACAGCAAACTGGTGCGCCAAAAACAGCTGCGAAAAGCGTTACTCCAATTGTTTTTACTTGCGGTCATTGATTATGATTACAGAAGGTCAGATACAAGTTTGAATTCGACTAAAAGCTGAAGTAGGATAGGTTCCTGGAGGCAGTTTCATTGATTTGCACTAAAGTGTTTCTTTGGCTTATACTTCAAATATTTCATTAACCTGAAGACTTTGGAATTGGTGGTGGAATTGCCCCTTTGGCCCCTCTGGCCACGTGCCTGGTGGCAACCGTATTCTGACTGCGGGCTACAGACCAGCGCAGGAATTCGTGATTGAGCGAAGTCCATGCGCACAGCATTCGGAAATTCAAATTAACCAACACAATTTTCAACAATCATGGGAAATCTGTAGGCTATACTGTGTCTACAGATAATCCAGTGATAATGTTCATTTTTCTCATTTATTCCCTGTTTTTTTGCTGGGGAAACATTTCCAACAGTAATGTAGCCATGAAATTTTAACAACTACATTACTTTTTATCACAAAATGTTGGGGGAGACAAAAATATTATGTCCCCCCGTCCAAAAGTGGGGGGGCATGTCCCCCCCGTCACCCCCATAAATTCGGTCCCTGATGAGGTGACCAAAAAAAAAGCCAAAAACACGAAACATATTCGAGAATGAAAAAATAAAAACAAGACCCATTTCAATTTGTGAGCGTTTTGATTCTGATGTTCAAGTTGTTTTAACCAAACAGATTCCAGCTGCTTCGCTCCATAACCAACATAGTGTCGTTCGCGAACGTCAGAGGCTTGTTGTGCATGTGGAACTTCGTCAATTGTTACAATACTAGATTGTAACAACGGGTCTGCAACAAAGTTTTGAGACCTATGTTAGATTTTTTGCTTATATCAATGTTGTAGCGCCTATAACATGTGTAGATAGTATTTTGATTTAACTTGGTGTTTAAATGAACTCGGTATTAATCGAAAACATGAGCGTGATGCAAAAAAAACTGTTTATATTTACGCCATATGTACAACGGAAAAGGGCATTTTTGCGGGAGGGGTGCTGGAATGGATTTTGCCTAGGACAAGTGATGGACCTTGCCTAGGATGCCCCGGCAAGTTTACAATATGCAGAGGCCATGTACGTTTACCAAACACAGTCGGTAGGCAAATTTGCAAAAAAAGTCATGCTTTTTGACTGGGCATCTTTTAACGTCTCTGAGGCGTATTTGTTATGTCAAGCAGAGAAAGCCCGATTTTTACGCAGCCAGAACGAAGGATTTGAAGAAACGATGAAGATAGCATCCACATTGGAGAGCTTTCTTGCTACAGTCATTATGTCGAGCGCTTGGCCAGACTTAAGCAAATTCCAATCTTTGGGTCTTGGCATGACCTGGCCGAGATTAGAACCACGGCAAACTACGACCTACCAGACATGAAGCGAGGGCTCTAACCACTAGGCCACACGTCATTGTTGTATACATGTGTTATATCCCTTCACGGTACAAGAATAGAATAGCCGGTTTCCAAGGAAAACAATCATGTAAAATCGTTTTCGAAGCCCGCTTGTAATATCCGCTGTATCTTGCATCAGAGTTGTCCAATGAAAACTCTACATTTTGCACTAATGAGAAATCCAGTTATTTAACCAATAACAATTTCCATGTATTTGTAAAACTCTTTAGTAGTAAATAAGTGTTTGCCCAATTTGAACTTGTTTGACCAAGCCGGTATTTTTTGCTCTGGGACATTTCGGTCATTTATCCCGTGACAGTATTAAAACTCGCTGTAACAGTATTCACTAGTCTACCTTTTCAGACATTATGACCAGGGACGCCGGAACGTTGGTAGGGCAGAAAAAAGTTGAGGGCAATGCTAACTTGTGAAAAACAAAATAACGTTACCAATTATCAGGCCCGTAACAAGAGGGGCGCATGGGGCTTAGTCTCCCCTGAAAAAATGTTTCCCTTCCCTAGAAAAATGTGTTGGATATAGTTTAGAAATTTGGGCCCCTCTCAGTAAACTCTTCGCCTCCCCTGGTGTCCCAATCTGGTTAGGGACTGCGATTTAGGCTTGCAGTTCAACAATAATGTTAACTTCAAAGATAATAAAACAAACTATAGACAAATTTTTTCAATTCGATCTTGATAAATCATAAAACCACCTATGAAAATGCACCTTTGCCCCCGTTGCCCCTCCTTTGAAAGGTCAGGGAGGCAATACCACCGCTCTCCGACGTCCCTGCTTGCCGCTATCAGCAGTCACAGCCTCGCTACATAACCTACCAAGATGTCTGCGTTCAAGAGTGACATGCGACAAAACGCCTAATATCGTAACTTGAAGTGAACATTTGTTTCCATGTTATTATTACACGATAAAGACCAAAAGTAAACAATCCGCTCGCAAGTTTGGCAACTTGCCCCTGCAGGCAGTAGCGTAGCCAGCCCAAAAGTTTGAGGGGGCCAAAGATTTGCTGGGGGAACAAAATGTTTCATTTTAGGCGAATAACACTATTTTGTTTGTGATACCGCCTCTCAAAGCACAAATATGTTCTAAAAATTTGGGGCGGCATGCCCCGCTGGCTACGGCTATGCCTACAGGCAAAGGAGCGGACATGAGTGAACTGCATGCTCAGCACTGCATGACACCAGAACAGTGAACCTGGCTCTTGCGCCGTGAGTGTCATACCGGCAGATAAACTGTTATTGCAAGAAATAAACCAATTAATCGGAATTGAGCTGCTGACGTCAAATTTTCTAGAAAGTTTTAGTTCTTAGTCCCAATTTCCAGAGAGGGGCAAATGCCCGTATTGACCCCGGGGCAGATCCAGCCCAAAAGGTTAGGGGGGCGATTTCGGTAATATTTGTTTGTCAAGTCTCATTACGGGTTCACTACTTCAAGAGAGACGAAGTATACTTTACAGCACTTCTGTGACAAAACAATGGATGACAAAATAACCTTGTATTGCGAATGCTGTTTGTCGAATTGTACAAAACCATGGTAAATAAGGTTAACTCGTAGGTTTTAGGGGGAGCGATCGCCTCTGCGCACGCCCATGACTTTGCCGTACCACGAGTTCAAACTGTTTGCTTGAGTTCAGTGTAAAAGCACACTTAAGGGCGTAACGAGGTTAGATGGCGCCCTGGTGGTCGAACCGCGCCCCCATGGTCGAAGTTTGGCGCCACCATGGTCGAACCTGAGTTCTTTCGAAAGCAAATTTACTGTATTGAAGAAAGTACTTGTGACATTGTTGGGACTTTTCGGCGCCCCCGCAGTGATTCAGCACCCCCATAGTGAATTGGCACCTGGGGAATTGTGCCCCTTTTGCCCCTCCTCGTTACGCCACTGAGCACACCCATAGCCATAATAGTCATTCTTTTCGCATTTACATGTTTAGCAACAATGTTGACCTCAAAACTAATAACAGCAATTATAGAAAACCATTCTGCATTTTAGATGTGCGGGAATAGCTGCAATAAATTTGCTTCAAACTATTCGTGATAAATCATGAAATTACTTATGATACTAGTATGTAAGGGCACCTGTGCTCCTGTTGCCCCCCCTTTCAAAGGACAGGAGGCAGTGGCCCCGTAATGCACCACCGTTCCGGCGTCCCTGATTATGACCGAATTGACTTAATTTTTTTCGGTCATTTAAAAAAAAATTCGGTCCATGACCGAAAAAATAACCCGACTAACCAGGTATTGCGATCCTGCTTTTGTTGCTCAGCGCTTGTATTTATTTTATATTCTTGTCCGGTTATCATATTTTCAGTTTTTGCTTCGCTTTATTGTCTATAGTGTGTTTTCGCCTAGTGGCTTGGTTTGTGTTAAACTTACGTGGATAAATGTTGAAAGACAAACGTTTTTTATAGACAAATAAACTTTATTCGTAAAAAATATTATAAGAAGCTAGTAGGTACTGTTAATGCGAATCTTTTCACAATGCATATTGCTACTAGCACCAACAAGATTAAAATGAAATTGCACTTTCGTCACTAAGCATTGAAACTAGGTTGAAAACAGGGCACGATGCTGCCTGATGCATTCCCGAGCTTCTTCCAGAGACGCGTACTGATAATCCGCAACAAGAGAGTTACGAGCTGCTTTGTGCATTCGCTCGGACCGACCGACGAAATCACTGCAAAAATACGATGGTATCAGCTTTGAAATCAGCTCACGTGGCTATCGACTTGAAACATCATTTTGTGATTCTCGGTCTGCGGCATATGGTGGACTTTTAGATGACAACTAAAAACGGGTTGAACAAGTTTCAATGGCCAACTAATTGGGCGGATGGGAGTGCCTCCGGAACAGTTTGAGAGGCTAGACATCTTATGTGCACATGATATAATTTAGGTCGTATTACTAGTTTCGTGGGAATGCCATGGGATGGGACAGAAAAAAGTGTCCCAGGGACCAGCAGCCTGGATATAATCAAATACTTTTTTTGCACACTGTGCTTTTACGCTGCCAGAATATATAAAGCTAATTTTTTTCTGCGTTGCTACATCAACAAATATGTTTTTGTTCACTTAAATTGCTGAATGTTGTACTCAACGAAACATATTTCATCTTCGTACTCAACAATCTTCTGAACCTTCTAACATGTACTTGCAGTCTTTAATGTTAAACAGCACAGCTGCAGCGTTTTCTAGTGGGTTGAAGCCTGACTTCACTGGTCAGGATTTAAGCCCGCAGTCAAACATTTCTGTTGAAATCACCCTATACTGTCATTTAGCATCAGCTGTTTCAGTGGTAATTAGGGATGTGAATTATGAAACATTTAGAGGTTCTGGAATCTTTATTTGGAGTTCAGAATATCGAATCCTATTTCCGAATAACTTGTTAGCAGCAAAATGAGTTGATTGCGCAGAGGCTTAGAACGCCGATCACACAACCTGTTAATTAGCTCGTTACGTCACTATGCAGTGCCGCGAACTTGTTGAGTGTTTCTTTCTCTTACTCAGGAGCGCATAGTGCCACTGCAAATTTAGTGAAATTATTTGTTTTGCTAACTTCGCAATTTTTCACGTTTTTTTATCCAGATTTATTTCGATTCTAAATATTGGAAAAAACTCTGATTTTTGGATTCGAATACTGAAGGATTGTTGCTCAGCGCTTGGATTCGATATTCCATTATATGCATCCCTAGTGGTAATGTATGCAAAAATCAACTGTTTATGCAGCTACCCACGCGTAACATGTAGCTCATGGAAGTGGATAAGACAACAAATGAAGGAAGTCACATATTTTCCCAAAAGTGAGCCAAAAACACATTGCACACCGGTGAATCCCATGCAAAACACGTAATATATTCTCAAGCATTATTTCGAAGTTCGTATTCCAGCCAAGCCCTGAAATTTTCCAATCTAGCGACCTATCAACAAACTTTCCCAAATTCAATGACTTCCAACGATAACTTTTTTCGTGACGTTCAAATGACTGTATACACTCTGACTTTGCTGGTCTTGTCTCAGAAAATGTTGAAAAGCCCGGCGTTATTAAGAAAAAATAAATCAACATTTGTTCCACGACAGCAAGAAGCGCAGAACTTTCGCTAAGTTTATTCGCTCCTATCCCGAACATGACGGTTCTATTATTAGTTAGTTCGAGTTCGATTTTAAAAACGCAGAACCGAGTTACATGCAAAGTCCGCGGTATGTTTTGAAACGTTAAGTCTACAGCACTGACATATCCTCGTGATTATCCGGCGCACACACTGGTGTGCCGTATACCCGGTTGAAGGCACTGATTTAGACACATGTATAAATCGCTTATTATAGAGTGTAGACATCCTAAACTCTTTTGTTTAAACAGAACAAAACTTGACTTCAGACCAGGGTTGTTAAAAAACTAACACAACCCGTTTTATATATATTTTTAAAAATATTAACTTGAATACAGAAAGTATTTTCATGGCAATTGATGAAATACTACATTGTATGGTATACATACGTAAACAATAATCAAAGATGGAGTCTCAAAACTTTAAGTATAGTTAGTTTGAGGTTTCTTTTATTGAAATTGACGTATACTTACCGAATTTTCAACCGATTTTTTTATTTAGCGGTTATACGTTTGGATAGCTTTTGTTGTAGATAATTTACCACACCAAAAATCATGTTTTTCCTGATTTATACACACTAAAATGTTTTTATGGCATCTCAAACTAGGTTTAACATTGGAAAAAGGTGTGTGGATTGCTGACATCATGCCAAGACTGGCATATTGAACATTTGCAATAGTTGTTGTCTGATCTTTCCAACTAATCAAACGAGACTGCTGGGTGATGTAGCCATCATTTTTTGGCTTAAATGTAAGAGGTGCACGATTCAAAGAAGTATCTTTCACAAAAAACCTTGTGTACTCCTGTATAGTTCACTGCACTCATTACTTATTTGTCCGTGACCGACCACAGCTAACAATCTGAGTAAGCGTAAAGGTTATACATGATTTCCATGACTAAACACAAAAATCGTCTTACTACTTAAAAAGACTAATAATATTAGTCTTTGGTCTAAATTGCTACACATTTAAGTAGCTGCTAAGATCAGGGTTCCTGCGCAATTTTTAATAAAATTCCCAGACTTTTTCAAGACCTTTTCCAGACTCTTGCCGGACTTTTTCAAGACTTGTCTTTTCCGAATGGCCTACCCAGGTTAAATACAGGCACTATAATCTTTACCACCATATACATAAAATTATATCAACCTTGAATAAAATATCATGAAAGTGTGAAAAGAACAAGTCTGGAAAATTATAGCTTTTCCATACTAACCAACAGGCCAAAAAAATCTTTCCAGACCGTAGGAACCCTGTAAGACTGTCTTTAACACTGCAAAGTGTGAATTTTGACACACAAGTACACAAAGACACGTTTTACAAGTCCTTTTCAATACGGAATAACATGTTTCTTTCTGGGAACTAGAGAATTACCTATTTTTTATTTTCAAATACTGGGCCTGGTAAATATGTCTAATGCAAAGCATTAGTCATAGCAAAGGGCTTGGTGGACTCTAACAGAAAATAATAATTAAAAAGTTGAGCAAAATCTGCCTTACGCACATCTATATTTGTCAAGGTTGGTCTCAGCGTAGAGGTCAAGAAGTATGAGAATCGTTTCTCCCATTACCTACAGACAGACTCAGAACGTACCGAGTAAACTGCAACTGCTGTTTTACGATGTCTTGGACAGCCAGAACAGCTGGAGAGTACGTTGTCATCGCTGATAAAACTTCACTTTTCAGGAGTTGCGAAGGATGAAATATGGGCATGTCTGAAGCTGCAATATCTGAAAAAAGCGAAAATCATTAGAGGTTGGCGGTACTTAAGCGTATCCTAACAAAGCCAGTATAACAACTATGGGTTTGACGCTGTCCATTTCATAAACATAATTTCGCCTGCGTGTTAGAAACGCGATGTTGTCAAGAAAAATCACGCAAGCAACAAAGTAGATCGTGTCGATTAGTGGGTTTTTCAAGACCACGATTGTATCGGGGTTGAAAGAGACAAAAACCAGCATCAGTGTGTTTGGTTCATCAAAGCAAAATACGCAACACACAAAGCACCGTAAGTTTTACAAAATCTTGCAACGAAACGGCACTCCCTTAGAAAACGAACAAATTTTCGAAGTTCGAAACTCAATAGGTGGATGCGTTTCACACATACAGCCCAGCAAGGTACTGCTCATGTATATCAACTTGACCATTACAGTTACACTTCCTTTTGGCACTGATACGTCTTTTTTATTATCCTACAGCAATTCGCACTCGGCCATTAATAAGGCTTGTAAGTTAACACTGTCCGTGGTCTTTCAATAAAATCTAAGACTCTGAGTAGAAAGTGAAGAGTTCTAGGAAATATAACGACACAGAACAGCGTTCCCCAAAGTCCGGCCCGCGAGCTTTCCTAGAAATGTTTAGTATTTTAACAATCTCGTGTAAATGAATTATTGTATGATGTATTTACACAAAACGGCTAAAAAGTAAAAAGCTTTTGCTGTAATTGAGAATTTTATCCCGATAAGCTTTAAGCTACAAACCAAACTTATCTCTTGGATCAAAAGATTAACTACAAACGTTTTGGAGTTTACTTGCATTTTGTGTAACAGAAATGATTTACTGAGGACCTAGGCCATACTTTTAATGTTACGCTTTGCGCACAACTCACACAAGCAAAAATAAACATTGAAAATTGTTACATTTTAGTTGCTTTTTACGTTGGGAGTTACTGCGCACCAACCCCCTAATATTGTACTTGAGCTTGGCGCCTAGACTGCTGTAGAATCTACGTTAGTGTGCATAAAAAAATTGTAAATTGTAGCAGGCGTTTCGCGTTTGAAGTATAAGCGTTATTTGGCAGTTTTTGGATGTTTTGACAGGAGTACTGCATGCTAATTTTGAGCAAGTTTGTTGGGTACCGGTATTTAATACCATGAACAGCAGTGATGTAGTCTCGATACTTGATCTCGAGGCCAGGTATGCACGGGGGTACAAGCGCCACCCCAAAAGCTTTGATTTGTCAAAAATCCGGGCAAAATCTCTGAAAATACTGAAAAAAATCCCGCAAAATTTGGGCACAGATGTTTCGACAACTTTCTTCTCATTGTGTGATGATGAGACTGACTGTCGAAATACGTCTGAATTTGACTTTTTTCTTCTCCATAATACACATGAAGACCTTTTTTGTGTGACTTCCACAATAACGTCCTAATCATTTTTGAGACACAAATTTTTCGGGTAAGTTTCAGTAAATTCGGACAAAAATCCTTCGCGCCTCCAAAAATTTGCCTGCCTCTACACCTAGTAGTCTCGAGACCTATTTTTGCGAGTCTCAGTCTGGAAGGATTCAGGTCTCGTCTCTGTCTCGAAGGATACATGCCGGCCTATAGTTAAGACCGGGCGCAAAATATCGTGTCTCAAACTATGTAAAATTTTGGATATTATTGTGACAGTTTTACCGATTTTGCGTATATCAATATAATCGATTGTTACCCCAACACTTGTGATTTTTGTTGTTTTTAAATCAAATTTAAGCGTTATCCATCTTTAAATCGCCAAGATCAGCAACGTTAAGTTCCAAAATTTTGCCACAAAAGGTCAAAATTATGAAATGTTACACATTTGGATCGGTCTCAAACCTACTGTCTTGAGAGTTTGACTACTGCAACAATATGGCTAAGTGAAACTTCTTTAATTCAACGTACTTTTTGTTTTTTTGTATCTGCAGGTGAGAAATAACACAAGCAAATATGAAAAATGTCAAAAATTCGCAAAAATTTCAACTTCGAAGTGATGATGACACTTTTTTGAAAATTTGCAGAAACATTTCGGCATAATCTGCAAATTTTCGAGTCTCGGACTTTTTGAAGAAGTCTCGGTCTCGAAGTTTAGGTCTCGACTACGTCTTTGCTGTGATTGGTGAGGTATACAGAGTTCTTCAAAAATCGTAGGAGCAATTAACGTATAGCAGCAGCAAGCGTGAAACCAAATATTACAACTATCATCAACAAAAGAAGCTGTTGCACATTGCCAGCATGTTACCAAACACAGAAAAAAAATGCAATGTACAAACGTGTCTAATGTTATGCGTGTGTTTTGTGTTTTGTTTTTTTCAATGCACAAAACAGTCCGGCCCGCCGGCACTGATGAGGTCGCGAATTTGGCCCAGCGTCCAGCAAGTTTGGGGACCACTGGCATAGAACATTGCACATGAAAAAAGTAAACAGCTTGGTCCTACATACCAAGGTAGGCCCACAACACATGCTGTTCAAAATCACGACTTGTCGCTAAGAAACGGTTGACGCGCGGTGAAATCTTATTTATTTTGCCTGTTTTGCTGACCGGCACAATGATCACTTCCAGCATGGAGAGTTAGACATGGTTGAAAAAATGTTTAACAGACCAGAATATGCATTTGGCAATCCCAGTGAGACAACAGCGTAAAGAAGTAATGTCATGCTGATGCCAACCTTGGCAATATTTTAGTAAACCACGCTTAGTGAGCAACCAACCTTCGAATCTGTTTTTGCGCTGCTCGGTGTAGGACGGATCGGTCTGTATTCCGATTTCAATGCGCGACAGCTGCTCAGGTTTGAAGGATTCGGTTCTGTCAGTTGCTTCCTCGGATTCGAAGGATTCGGTGTAGGATACATCTTCAACAGTTCTTTCCGATGAAACGCTACTAGCTGGCGAACTGGTATACGACGATTTCGTGAAACTGGCTGCAACAAGACCAGGATCGCCAAGTGCAAGAAAAATCTACAAGGAGAACTTAGGCACGGTTGCGTAGATGCAGCAACACGGTGAATTAACAACCGCAGCACGCACCACAAAAAGCAGTTTCGGAACAATCGTTCTGAAACCGAACAGATAGTGCTCAACTCATTTGTATTTTTTGTCTGTTAATTTCTGCACAAAAGGAATACTTTGAATCACTTGACAATATGGTGCATGTACCATGTTACTTCAAATGACCTACAGCACGCACCTGTCCGAACGTCTTGGGCAATACTTTCCTCTTGTACTGTGTGATCGCTGCTTGAATCGAAGTCAGTTGTGTATTCATCTAATTCCGGAACTTCTTCCAACGAAGCACGGACTGGTTCTTCATCACAAAATTTATGAAACAAAACATCGCAATTTAACTGGCATAATAAAATAAGTTTCAAATGTTTCAAGCACAACATGCATATATGCAGAGTTCTTTACCTACTTTAGGGCCGGAATAATTTGTGTGCGGTGTGCTTTCCGTAGTAAGGTTGCTACGTACTCAGTGCTACCACGACAGGTATTTTTTTCAAAAGAGTTATTGAATTGCAACGAGAAACGTGAGTAAGCAGCATGTCATTAGTGTGATGGTTTTTATGAAGCCCCAAGAAAGTTTCGAACCAAAATGCAGAAACAATCATTCCACACAGCAATTACTTGGCGTCACTGCTCACGAAAATACGCACTACCAATAACCGTTTCTGCTTGCCTTAAGATACATGATCGTTAAAGAAATGTCGTAAACGCTTCAAAGCGGTATGTCTGCACGGAAGTTGTACCTTGAAAGCAGCACATGCGTCAGGCCTGCAGCAATGCTATCAAAGTGGATGCTGGTCAATAACATAGCACCGCGTAAATGCAACTCCACCCGGAGCCGTTCGGGAAATACCTTCCGGTGCCTTAAAGGATTTGAACGCTGCGGCTGGAATTTCATTCTTGGAGCGATGCGGACTCGGCAAAGAACTAGGCACTTGTCCAGCTTTCCCTGACTTCAATAGTTGATCCTTCGAAAGCTGTTCAGGAGAACTGTTTGATTTCGCTTCGTCCAGTTCATCGATAGAATGCACATTGAAAAGGTTTGGACCCGAATCAGAAGATGAGCTGTACGAAAATGAAAATTAACTTCCTATTAATGCGTCAATATCGCATCCCCATTCTTAACACGGCGGGAATGTACGCGGTCGATAACAGGAAGAACGAATGACTATTAATTACTATTATTAGTTTTGCTGTTACCTATTAATAGAAGGGGTTTTCGATAGAGATTTTACGGGTGATCAGGAGGGTTTGCCCAAATCCCATACGTTTTTTTCATATTTTATGTTTTCAATAATTTTCAAGCTTTTGCGCATGGGCATCGTGTGGGGGGTAGAGGGGGCCAAGCCCCTCCTGGAATTTGGAAATTTCAGCAAAAAAGGTTGTTTTAGTTTCGACTGGGAAAAACGATCTTTCAACACTTTTGGTGTCCCACCCTACAAAAATTTTGAAAAAATCCCCTAGTGCCCCCCTGGAAAAAATCCTTCCGACGCCCATGCTTTTGCGTTGTGGCAATATTTTAACAATTTTTGCAATATTTTCGTGTTTTTGAGATTTACCTTTTTATATTTCCGGATTGTTCAATATTTTTTCGAGTTTTTGATAATTTTCATATTTTTATGAATATTTTCAACATTTTCAATATTTTCGAGTTTACGCAGCTAATTGTGACTTCTAATGTTGTTTCGAATTTCTGTATCTTGTTGTGACTTCACTACGCAGCGAAAGGCGTGACCGGGCATGTTAGGTTTCCGATTAAGACCTTTTGTGCCATCAACATCGACTGTAATCTCGTCACAGATCGTAATGCCGCAACATTTTAGTGACACAAGGTCAAACCTATCTACTGCAGAAAATTGTGAGGAAGAAGTGTAGGAAGAAAAAGGTTTACGTCACAAAGCTTGCCCAACCGCATATCGGTCGTTGCTCGACACATCCAACCACGACAAACATGGGCGCAATTATTTTTTCGTGCTTCTGTAATCAAGAGAGTGAACCGTTTTCCTGTCTGCATCCGATTCACCCTCACCTAAGCGATGAAGATTACAAACGTTTGGTTCGAACTGAGATTTGAGGTCAGACAGGAACACGTCTAAAAATCACGCCTCTCAACAAACGACAGTTGTGCAGAAGCCAACATTCCGAAGTTGCTCAAAACTGCCTCAATCTGACAGCAGGTAACAACGTCACAAGCCGGTGCATGCTGCTGGACACTCACGTGGTTGCAATTTGCAAAGAACACACCATTTCTAGCATTCAAACATACAGCCCGTTGAAAGCAGTGTTCAAAACCGAACACGTGACCGATAGACCTAAAATCAAACAGCCAGATTACAGAGTGAGCGCGCTGAAAACGACCAACCGAAAATTAGTTGCTCGGAGCTTCATGTTTACAATGGCACGCAGAAATTTCACAGATTATACGCCGCATGGGAAGCGCTACACACCAATAGACCAGAATAGCAAGCGTTCGAATTTCTTGTCTGGGCTTGTCTCACCTGCCATCGGAACCTGTCAGTTGACGAGGCTCCTCTGCGACTTCCAACTCCTCAGCTGAGTGAAGATTAAGCAACTCAGAAGTGGATTTCTGTAACAAGATAAAACTTAAGTTCTAACTACGCAACTACACGGTAGCAGGGTTCCCACACATTTTCAAAAACCATTTTCCATACCATTTCAATACCTTTTCAATACTAAATGAAAAAATTTGTCATTTTTCCCAAATTTTATTCATGGAATACAATGCAAACAAGATTTGGCAAAACTGCCGTCAGCGGTGAAGAACAAAATTTATATAAACAATGGCTGAATTTGGAATTTCTATTCTTTTTCAATACTTTGCGTAGATTTCGGCCAAATTCAATACTTCTTCAAGGTCTTGAAAGTTGAAAACCTATTTCGTAATTCAATACTTTCAATACCGCGTGGGAATCCTGCGATAGGAAAAATGAGACACATTTTTTTCGGGAAGCATAAAAGCATTGGAATTAATTTTCTCAAAACAACAGCTGCAACCCCGCACAAAGCACAAATTTTTCCGTAAACTGTTACACTGAGTTTTCAGTTAAAAAACTTGCAAAGGATTGTGATTCGCTTTACTCGCCGCCGAAGCAAGGACGTTTTTGAAGCTCTGTCGAACGATACAATGATCAAAATTTTTCCGACCGTCGCGATGAAAAAATGGCCACGAACAAACTCCGCGGTTCTTTCAATCACGAAATCGCGCCGCACAAATCAAAATCGGCACAATTCAAAAAGTCGACGAGCTGATCGAAACTCTCCACACTACACTTGGCAGAGTTTCATCACATAAAACCTCTGTTGGCTTGTTGTTTTTCATATTTTAGTGACGAATGCATGAAAATTAATACGTCAATAAACCTAAGACGCACAGCTTTTAATGCAAGATCACTGGTAAATGGACGGACTGAGACGGGTGGAGGAAATGTGCCTGACACTCAAAGGTTCTATACTTTATCTTAGCACCAGGGATCGTAAATGAGGTAAGAGCGAAAATCATAGTTTATGACGTTATGGGCAGCTGACGCAGCAACAAATGCCAGTTTGTAAAATACACAACACATCTATTTCTAGAAGATAAGATACTTTGTGAAGTAGTTTGCGCTCTGATGACCAACGTAATGGTATTGTTAACGTGAAAAACCTTCACCGTTTTGTATCCAAAGCCTTTGCAGGTCCCGTTATTAGTGTTCCCTCTTAGAAAATTTTACACTGAGCAAATGTTTGTTTCAGTGAGTGTGCATATTTTATGGCTGAGTTAGCAGAGTTCTAAATGAATTACAAACTTTGTGAAATTAAATCTTATCAAAATACGAACAAAGTACGCATTTTATTCGAATAGCTTCAAAAAGGGCTACGCGACATGCTCAGAAGCGTTGTGCTTCTACCCAAAAAATGTTAGTGATTTTTAGTTTTAAATTTGGAATGTTCAAGTGCGCGAGAATGAGATTTCACTGCGCATTTGCACACCTTAGAGGGAACATTGCCCGCTATTCAAGAAAAATTATGAAACTTTAATTCACGAACACCTAATCATGTTACAATAAAGGAAACACCTAATCATTCTTCATACTGGCTGTTTTCAAATAAAAGTGTTCAAAATTTTATCGCACAACATACACCAGCGTTGACCAGTTTCCTCAGAGCAATTAACACAATGCAGAAAAATATGGGAGTATGTGTAAATGAGCACCTTGTTCTAAAAATAACACAAGTGGTTATACACACTTTATGCTAAATGAATGCTGCAAATAACTGGACATAATTACGTTTCCTTTATTGTGACACTTAAACGTAGCTATGAGACAAATGGATTCTCAGTGTCGCCGCCAAACACAAATGAAACAGTGACATCTTGACCTTAAGCCAGCTGGGTCTTTTGAAACTGAATGCATGTTGAAATACCTCCCGCTCGCACAATGTATCTACGAAAATCCGACTATGGCGATATTTTTGATTGCATAAAAAGCTTTGACTCCACAACACCCTTGGTATATTTGTTGCAACACAAAACAAAGACAAGCCCTTTTCTGATAAATCGGCAAGTTGTTGTTTCATTGCAGACGCATTGACGTCGCGTTTGTTTCAAGTTTTTCACAAACATTTTCTGAGAATCTTTACTGTCAATGCCAGTCTCACACCTCCATTATTTGACGTCACTTTTCGGACGCTGTGCAGACAGCAAACGTCACAAAAGGTCATGACCTGCCATGCTATTTTCGTTGTCGCCGTCGAGAGAGAATGCTTGCAACCGAGAACACGCAAGGGCAAATCTTAACCAATTACTCCCCATGCGTACGTACACCCGAGCACGGCGTTTATGAACGCGCATGTAGGGTCGCGAATTTCATGTGCGCAGAGTCTGCTGCCGATACCTCACATGCATACGTTTCACCCTTCATGAAGTCATTTCGATGGCGAGGCAAAGGACCAAGGCCACCGGATCTCTCATCTACCTCACTTACTGCAGCACTACATGCACATGCACCGAGCAAACACGCCGCACGTCTCTGCTGCAACGTTGCGATCGAATGCAATCGACTTTTGCTCACAATGGCCGCCCGAACAGAGGATCGAGAATCATACTTCCGGGTAGTTTATGCAGCGCTCTTCCGGCGAGTAGTTTATAATTTGCAATGATATAATGACCAACTACTTTCAAGATGACCAGTAGTGATTAAGTTGGGCTTTAAATTAGAGATAGACCGATATATCGGCCTGGCCAATATTTGGGTTTTACCGATATATCGGTATCGGCCAAAACGGCCGATATTATCGGCCTCAGTAGATGTTGACAAAACGCTGCTATATTCCTCACGCATGCAGACAACTTGTGCAAGGAAGCACAACGAACTAATTCAAGACAGTTATCTTGCAGCAACGCTAGCAGGTGCGTTTTCACCAGCGTTGCCATATTGGCGAATTTATGGCCAGATTCAGGAAACCTGGCGAATTTTGAAAGCGCTTGCCTACAAATATTTGGTTTGGTGATTTGGCGAATTTCTGGCGATTTTTTTGAAAGCATTTGGCTTCAAATATTTTGGTTTGGCGAAATGTACGAGCTGTATATTTGCACGTATTTGCTTACATATTCATATGTAGATTAGATTCACTATTAGCTGGCTGATGGTTTGAAAATTCATGACATCAAATGAAAGTAGAAGCATAGCATTGAACACTTCTTATCATATATGCATGCAAAATGTTGAAACTGATTATTTAGAAATATTTGCAAAATGTGGAAAACCTATACGCTTTCTACGCAAAATTCACAGCGAAAGATGAAAGAACTTTAGACTGATTTCCAGTGAAAAAATTAATGTTTTGGCAAAGATGCAACAATTTCAAGAAGTTTGGCGAATTTTTGTTGAGTTTGGCTATATTTTGAAGAGAATTTGCCGACAGTTTTTTATTTCCATCTGGCAACTCTGGTTTTCATAAACAAACAGACAAGATGAAGCATGGAGCACGCGTCGGCCGTCGCAGCCAAAACAAAAGCATCACTATTATCAGATTAATTAAATATCATAGCAATATATTGAAATTGCTACAATTTCAAAGATTTTAGCTCATAAATCCTGATTTTTGAAGTTTTTTAAAAAAAGGTAAGGCATAAAATACAAAGTTTTGACAATGAAGCAGAAAACAAGATTCAAAAATTTTGGAAATATCGGTTATCGGTGCATGAATGGCCGATATATCGGTATCGGCCCCCAAAAATCCATATCAGTCGATCCCTATTTTAAATAGCAGGCCTCCCTTGGTGGTCAATGTCACTTGAGTTACTGTTACTGAACTAAACCAAAAAAGCAAGAGGTCTTTTTTACCAGGTCTTCATCTTCGTACGGAGATAGGTCATCGAACGATTTCAAGTTCATTAAGTTCTTCGACGGAAGGACGTCATCCAAACTACTACTGTCATTGTCACTATGTTGACTTGGCAAGAATTCATCTAGAGTTGTCTCGTGGCGGCTGGGTGGGTCTTGCACAAGGTTTGAGGCAAACGACTGATCAAACAAAAAGGGGCAAGATCAGAATGGGTCAAGGGATAAAGCACTCGCGCTACATACAACAGTATGCTAGCAAAAGCGCACCCACATTTGAGGTAAATAGTACAGGGATCCCACGCATTTTTAAATATCATTTTCCATACTTTTTCAATACCTTTTCAACACTAAATTTAAGAAGTTCAATACCAGTACTTGTCTTCATTTTTCGAAATTCCTAGTCATGAAACTCAATTTCACACATTGCATTACACTGCATAAATAATGAAGTGCTTTGCCTTCAGTAAAAATCTGCTCAGATACTTGAGACTTCTTTTCCATTTAGAATTTCCATACTTTTTCAATACCTAATGTACATTTTGGCAAAATTCAATAGTTTTTCAAGGTCTTGAAAACCAATTTTGAAATTCAATACTTTCAATACCGCGTGGAAACCCTGATAGTACAAAAATACCACTTAAAAGTGGTTCGACCGACAAGCACTAAGACCACAAAGTTGGCAACCTTCCGTTTGTTCAAAGCGCTGCTTAACCACGAGCAACTACAGCAAATAAGGGCTACAGAACTGGCTCGCTAGTCCCTACCAGGCCGTAAGTGCGTGCTCTTGATCGATGCAAGCAAGTGCATCAATGCGCAAGAAACACTTGGCAATCTTAACTAGAAACAGTAGTAGCGTAGGTCACCAAATATAAACGTTAATCCCGCGTAGGTAAGCGGGATCAATGCAAATTCCCCAGAAAAATTCTAATACCACAGTCTTCTTTGAATGATGCGCTTTTGCGAGAGGCTGCGAGGTAGGTGCTTGTGGCTTGTTCAACTTGGACTTGTCTTCAGTCACCTACACACAAACAAAAAGCAGCACTATAGCAATTTAAAGTCCAAATCAGATGAGGCTTTGTACCACAAAGGCACAGAACGATGGCTACGATTACTCTTACTTTACCCAAGTTGTGGAGCAAGAGATTTGCTACTCTTTTGATCGAGTTGTAACTATAGTGGTGGGTCGATATCACCGTTTGAACCGAAATAGACATTTTTTAAATACCGACACTACAACGCAGCACAGCAGCGTTGAAGTCTGTATCAATAATAAGTCTAGCAAGCTCATTTATGTGTTGAGACCGATGTTCTGCAGCACTTCAAGCTTTTCTTCTGGTGTTGACGTCTATTTCGTTTATTCGCCGACGTTTCGCCCACCTATTCAGGCAGGCTTCCTCAAGGCAATGTTTTTAACAACCTTGCAAGCAATTTATCACTAACGCAAAACATTCTACACGTATTTGAATAAGAGCTGATGATGCCTACCTAGTAGGCGAAATATACTCTGACAAGATCATGATGATGTCTGATTATAGCTGTGAAAGGATTCCTTTCAGCAAACAGTAACAGAAAACAATGGGCAATATGACGTACAACGACAAGAATTCAACACTTAATGGAAATGAGTGGCGGTTGACTAAAACTTAATGGGGAAACAATAGGTGGCAGATTAGGACGTATACAGTAAACCCTTAAGTAAAAGTTAAGCGGCGCAAAATTCTTGAAAATGCGCAGCGTCCAAATCACGAAAGGACAACATAAAACGAAAGAAATGTAGTGTAAAATGCGCGATAATTAGAAAATCATTACAAAGAAACAAAAGCTGTGCAGAGCTTGGCCTAAATAAACGATAAACTTCACTCTTGTTTTATGATATTATAGTATGCAGCCGGGAAATTTGTGCTTTCATTGTTAATAGTGTTCGCTTTTAAATTAATGTACGATTCTAGAAAATTACGTTCATGATAATTGCATACGTGATGTAGTGCATGGGCACATTCCTAATTGAGACCATGACCACTTTCGACTGCGTGTTTTGTTAAGGCGTTATTTTTTTGAATTTTAATAAGGTTTACAGGTAAAGTGTTTTTGCGGTGTTTCTTTATTTGAGTGACTAGGCTTCGTTGTGTTTCTCCGATGTATTTTTGTTCACATTCACCGCATGGTATTCCATAGACTGTAACTCGGCATTTGCTGGTAGGTACCGTATCTTTTCTTAATGTAGGATTGCGTTTAGTTTAATTATCGGTTTAAAAACTGGCCGTAAATGGCGTTTTTCCAGAGTGCGTTTTAACTTTTCCCAGAGGCTAGTTTTGCATGGTAAAATAACTTTATGCAAAGACAGGTTGACCGTTTTTCTTTTATGTTATCCACTGATTGTTTACACACGGACGGTTTGTTAATGCGGATAGAGTCTCTAATATTGTGATAATAGTAAGAAATACTTTACACTCGGCAGGTTAAATTCTCTGATAAATAAAAACTCAGGGCAATTTGATTTTTCCGAAGTTACGAGAAAAGAGCACTCATGCAATACTAACGCGTGTTAAAATTTTCGAAACATTAAGAATGCTAGACACACTCAATTGTGTTTCTAAGCAACGTTGACAATGAAATTTTATGTAAATATTAAGCCACCTCAAAATATCAATGACACTGCAGCTAAGTTACAGTGGTGCGCCTACTTGTAGCAGCAGTACGCGGGAAATTTGTCGCAGTTGTGTTCAAGTCATTCGACCTCAAAAGTACATACATACCGGGGCAGGAAGCACGAACTTCACATCGTCACCATCCGAAGAAGAACTGTCCAAAAAGGAATACTGAGCAGCTGGTTTTTGCACTTTGTTTCTTTCTTCCCTGCATAGATGCACGCATTCATAGGAGTACAAATTTAGTTTGATGTGATGAAAAATAAAACAGCATGTTCATTGACAACGGTACACCTGCATGTTAACAAGCCGCACAGACGCCGAGTTAAAGACGCACGCATTGAGCTTCTTGATTACAGTTACTTACAGAGAAGATTCAACTTGGCATACAGAAAACTGCTCGTCAATTCTGTGCAAATCCCCATTGATAAAACACCAGAAAATGTGTTTTACGAATGAGGGCTTCCCTAGAATCTAGACAGGCGCAGCGTGTGATAAAGAAAACCGTTTCGCGTTCGTAGGTAGAGAAATTTGCGCCTCGCATGTTTGAAAGCAATTGTTAGGAAATATTTTTACACGTTTGTTGGAAACAAAAGAGATGTACAAATTAACGTTACGAAACATTGCACGCTGGTGCTGAAGGCAAGTAAAAGGCATCGGTTGGGTCGGGTACATGCAGTACCTGATAAAATGTCTCGGAGGACAAAAACGACGAAGCTGAACTAGAAAGATGATAGATGGGCTATTGTATCTGTATATATGTGAAACTCTGCTCCTGAAAGACCGTAGAATAACACTATCTCAAACCCAAGTAATTATTCTCCGAAATGGTGACGCATTCGAACTCCTCAGCAAATTTTTTCAACAGGGAAACGATTTCACGTAAAGTAACGCATACTCGGTCCTGAAAACGGCAATCAAACCCTAGATAGACTAAAATGAAAGAATTCAAGACACAAGCTACAACGAGTAACAACTGGAATATAGGCCGTTCTCATAAAACTGGTTTCCCTAAAGCTGAGAAACTATCTGACGCCGATTACGGAGCAACGAAAACTGTCAGCAACGCGGCGGTGACTCAGACACAATGGATTCAAAATGGGAAGACTGCGCGCCCCAAAATTAGACAGGAAAGATGACCCACAGGATTGGGCAACAATATTTCCCCACCTGCTCACTCTGTCAAAGAAACAAAAAGCTGAAATACGAAGGCAATGATTACTTACAAAAGACCTAACATAACTGGACTTTGGACAAAACCTAATTAATTGCAAGCACCTTACTTTAAATAAAACAAAAGAACAAACCGAACGTTCGTCAGGCACTGTGAAGCGCTCTGCACTTGTGGTTGCCATGGAGAAAACAAATTCATGGCCCCAACTGTTCCGCAGACCCAGGCAAAAAATGAAATTTTCCTGAAACCAAACCTGATATGTGCAAGCTATAATACATAGTCTGTGTCAGTGTGGTCCAACTACAGACCCGCCGACAGAATTTTAAGGCCCGTGAGCTTTCTTAGTTATGATTTAATATTGTGTGTATGTTACAGTGTTTTGACACGATTAATGGCTTAACAAAATAAACGCACAATTAAAATTCAAAAATGATTCTCTCTCGTGTAAAATACTGTAATTCTACTGCCCTTTTTTGTCGATTATCTTCAGGTTTAGGAGTTCCCACCGAATAAAGTGGGAGGCCGTGGTGGACAAGGGTGCAAGAGACCTTTGCAGTCAGCGTATCGTCCTTGTGCGGAGAGCTCCCGGAATGCGCTGCGGATGCAAAGGTGGAGTGTCCGCTGCAGCTTCATCTGCTGATCGGGTATACGGACGGAAATGACTCAGTGTGACGAATAATGGCAAAAAATCGATGAAATCCGACCTGAAACGCTCAAAACCTTGAACAAACAAGTTCTTTGGCTGCCTCGTGTGTGTCAAGTGGCATAGCGTTCTGCAAGGGCACCGAAAATTGGCAAACAGGGGTGATCATTCCCATACAAAAAGAAACAGGAGAGAATGCACTAACCACAGGGACACCTCTCTGTTTAACCTCTGTGGAAAAACGTATGCCAACTGCCTGTAAGCAAGACGCTACGAACGAATTGAACCAAAGATGGAAGATACCCAGTGCAGTTTTCGTCCTGGACGTAGTACTACAGATAAAATTTTCGAGAAATGTTGGGAGTATGCCAAACATGTCTACGCTTATATTGTTGACCTCGACAAAGCATAAACTGGTTCCATCCGGCTTTGGGTTGTGTTGCGTGAGTACGGCGTTGCAGACCGCCTGTTACTGGTCAAGTCGTTGTATTCTTGCTCAGAAGTTATGTCCACGTTGGCCGAGATAAATCACAATCGTTCACCGTGGGTGTGACTTCAAGGATATGTGCGCTCTTCTTCATAGTCTGTGTCAGTCTGGTCCAACTACAGACACGCGGACAGACTTTTAAGGCCCGTGAGCTTTCTTAGTACTGATTTAATATTGTGTGTATGTCACAGTAGGTAATTCTAATTAGAATAAACATAACATCTTTCAATAAAAATGTACAACATTAACGGCGTGTAACTACACTGTAGAGAGCTTCTGGAAATTAATCAGCAAAGATAGATTTTCCAAACTAAAAGACTTCGCACTAAAAATGCACTCGATGTTTGGAAACACATACGTGTGTGAGAGAAGGTACAGTTTCTGCGATGAAGCACGTAAAATCTGAAAACAGAAATCGAATGGTAGACGAAACACTGGACGATAGTCTCCGACTTGATACCACTAACACTGGTATTGAAAAATGAACGATAGTGTCAGAGAAGGCATCTCACTGATAGAGATTTGTAATAAATTGCCATTGTAGTACAGTAATTTCAATGACACACTCACTTATCTTCCCTTTTTTAGTTTCATACATCAATTTGTTGGAAATGGCCCGCGAGTTGTCATGTTTGTGTAAAATGGCCCGTAGGTCAAAACTGTTTGGACCACGCTGGTCTACGTTTGCTTTTTGCGGACGATTTCGTATTGCCTGCGTTCTTTGAACACGGTCTTCAACATTGACCTGGTCGGTTTTCACCTGTGTGCAATCAAGCGGGAATGAAAATTAGCAAAAAAAACCACAGATTTATGTTTCTCCGGAAATGCAAGCCAGTGTACACTGCACGTAAGCGACAACACACTGCAGAAGGTGGAGAAGTTCAAGTACCTTGGGGTAGTATTCACGAGTGACGGAACACGGAACAAGGATATAGATACATGGATTGGTGAAGCAAATCTACTTCTGCGTGAGCTTCATCGCTCTATGGTAGGGGTCTCCAAACTACGGCCCGCGGGCCAAATGCGGCCCGCGACGCCATTTCATCCGGCCCGCGAAGACGTTTTGACAATAATAAAAAATATATTTGTACGAAATTGATTTGGTAGAATTCAACATATATAATTTAACATATCCTGAAGCAATCAAA